>Ga0307515_10022138_pt1 | contig 11217 bp, 6 predicted proteins | sample 17_EM_MG_FD_194513 | JGI IMG/M metagenome (GOLD analysis project Ga0307515, IMG submission 194513) | Populus trichocarpa ectomycorrhiza microbial communities from riparian zone in the Pacific Northwest, United States - 17_EM | ecosystem: Host-associated > Plants > Roots > Unclassified | place... | reverse complement strand
TAACCAAGTTAAAGAATTTAAAATAGACATGTTAGTTCACCAATATGAATTATTTTAAATGCTTCCAAATGAATCCATAACTAGTATGTTTACTAGAATGACTACTATAACTAATAATTTGGATGCTCTTGGTAGGACTTATACTAATATGAAAATTGTGACCAAAATTCTTAAGTCCCTAATGAAAAATTAGGAAGCAAAGGTGACGGTAATTTAAGAAGCTAAGGACCTCATCAAACTTTCATTGGAGGAGCTCATTAGTTATTTAATGAAACATGAGATTACTATGGACAAGCAAGAATAAAAAGAGAAACCAAAGTAAAATTTGGCATTCAAAACCATTCATCATGTTGAATAAAAAGATGATGATGAACATCATGAACATGACATTGCTTTAATTACATATCAATTCTGAAATTTTCTAAGAAAGAAGCAAGGGAATAAAAGATTTTAAAATTTCAAGAATGATAAAAACAAGGAAGAATCAAGCAAGGAACTTCCAAGGTGCTATAAATGCTATAAAATAGGTCACACAAAAGTAGATGACTTCTTCAAAACAAAAAGAAGAATTGTCATCACAAAAAAGCAATGAAATCTACATTGAGTGATGATTTTGACTCAAGTTCAAGTGATGAATAATGACATGCTACAAACATGTGATGAATAATGACATGCTACAAACATGTGATTCATGGAAATTGAAAGCAAAAATAAGGTACAATCTTTGGATGATGAATCTAACCCTACTTATGATAAATTAAATGATGCTTTTGAATCTTAATATGATGAATTTAAAAAGTTAGGTTCAAAATATAGCTTATTGAAAAAAAACCATGCATGATTGCTTATTGAAAAAGAGAATATGGAAAAGAAAGCTTGTATTATTATTGATGATAATACAAAATGAGTTAACTCGAGAGTGAAAACAAATCCTTAAAAGAAAAGGTAAAAAAGCTAAACATAACCTTAGCTAAATTCACTCAAGGCTTTAAATACTTGAAACAATGTTTTCTAGCCAATGGTGAGCTTTCAATAAAAAAAGGTTTAGGTTACTTTGTTAAAGTCAAATAATCATATAACCTTAATCATAAGTGCTATTATTATAGAGCAATAGATCATTTGATTTATGCATGTCCTATTAAAAATGATAAAACTTGTAATATGAATTGGGTTCCAAAAGGAGTCACCCCCAACAATAGAGAACCGAAAAAGATATGGGTACCAAAGAACTCGTCTTGATCTTTGTATGTAGATTTTTGGATAGTGCTTGCTTAACAAAAGATAGATGGGATCTTCATCAACCAAAGCAAGTACATCAAAATCTTATAAAGACTTGAAATGGAACGAGTAGGAACATCAATAATACTTGATATAATCAAAAAGGGTAAGAATGTAAATATCAAGGTATGATCGGTTCCATAATATAGACACATGATTTCCATAATATAGACATAGTATCATGTTTTGTATATGTCTACATGCATGTTTTAAAGCTTACCATATAGTATCATATATTAGTTGCATAAAACATATTTTAAAAAACATTTTGCATGGTACACTTGATTTAGGGTTGTGGTATCCAAAAGAAAGCAAAATGAGTTTGATTAGCTATTCGGATATGGATAAGTTATTAAGTAAGAATCACTTGTATGAAATAAAAAGTTTCTTAGGCTTTACTCATGATAAAAATGTTTGATGTCTTGTTTATGTGTGTATACATTACTGGAAATAAATTGAATTTAATTAAGTGATCAAATGTATACCCTTGTAGCATGAAAACCTTAAAATATTTGTTATGCTGCAAAATCTATTGTCTTTCCAATTCTGAGACGGACCGGTCGACTAGTTTGTTATTTCCAGTTCAACCGGCTGACCAGTTGAGCCAAAAAACAAATAGAGGATGACTACTGGATGAAAAATGAATTTTTAATATTTTATTTGGAGTCAATTTTTTAATCTACAAGTTAGATAAATAGGTACATTTTGACTCATAAAACATTTATAAAAGATAAATTTTAGAAAACCTTGAAGTTTGTGTGAACCGGTTGACCATTTCATACAACTGGATCAACAAGCTAACTTGTTGAGCCAGAGTATTAGCAATAAGGATATTGTCTAATTTTTAAGATTTTGACCCTTTGATTTCTTTATTTTTTTATATATAATTTCTTTCATGAAAATGTTCTATTTTAAGTGCAAAGAAATTATCAAAATAGAATTTTAGAAATTTCTTAGCTTGGGTTTTAACTGGTTGATCGGTTGAACTTAACCCATAACAACCAATCAATCAGTTGCTCAAAAATATAAATAGAATTGTCTTTTTCAAACATGAATAGATTACCCCCAAATTATAAACCCTAACCTGATAACACTCTCAAATTTTCACCAAATTACACCAAATCAAACACCTTTTTAAGTTTTTTTCTTGAAGATTAAGGAGTGATGGCACCAAAGAAAAGTCAAAGGAAAGTCAAATCAAGAAGCAAAAGGGTTGATGATCTAACCTTCCATTAAAGTGATAACATCCAAAGATTCTTAAACTATTTTGCAAATAGATCAATTGTTGTAGAAAGAGGTTTATGAGATGATTTATGTGCTTTTAGGATTGCTAGTGTGTGTGTGTGTGTGTATTATCAAATGTAAGAAGTTGTATAGATAAGAAATAAAACATAGCTGGAGACCAGCGAGTCAAAGGTACAGGCATAAAGGGAACAGACTCCCTTGAATAGCTTAGGGAACATCCTCCCTGAAAACAAAGCTGGAGAACCAGCAATTCAGATAAACATGCATATACAAGCATAGGAAATAGACTCCCTAGAAAAAGGGAACAGGCTCCCTATAACAAAAGCAAGACTACCTTGCAGGACAAAAACCCGAAGACATCAGAGTAGCAAAAGAATAACAGCATAAGCCAGGCATTCCCAAACACAGACTCTGTAAATACTACCAACAAACCCACAGCAAGAGTAAACAACAAACTGCAACAACCAAGCACAACCACCATGCCTCTGCACATACAATATCTGCTCAGAAGAGACATAGCACCATAACAAAACAAAGCACCACAAACAACAACTCCAGAACAACAAGTCAAACAACCAAAACCAAAACGAACCGTACCAAGATCAACAAACCAAAAAACCATAGCACTGGATCCTCAAGAACCACTTACAAAACTAGAGAAAACAAACTAACAATAGACAAGAAGCAACAACAGGTATCAGCTGCAATCAACGACAGCAATTTGGGGGTTGACCAGCTGTCTTCGGACGAGATTTGCCTGGTCGCTTACCTGTAGATATACCAAGTCTAGTATTATACAAAGCTAGAGAGAGCAAGCCTTTGCTCTGAGTCATATAACCTCGACTGCTTTTGGCAGAGGGAGGTTCATGAGGGACATTCCCAGATTTCCCATTCCCAGTTGAATCAGACTCTGAAAAATCATCAAGGATTGTTATAGCATTACTGGCCAATTCGTGCTGGGAAGATGTTTCATGTTGAGGAAGGAGCTTTGCCTTTTTCCCCCTGCGAACAGCTTCTCGGCTCCCAGTTACTGCCCTTTCAGCATTGGGACAAGGATCCCTTGAGGGCTGGCTAATAACAGGGTTCACTGCAGCAGCTTCATCAGAAAAACCAGAGGGATGTGCTCTCTTTACCATCCCAGAAGTGGGAGAATCCTCAGCTCTAGTGTTAAGCTTCTGAGAGGCAGTGCTGGTATGTCCAGACATACAATAATGGGAGCTTAATTTTGACATGTATTCATAGATGACCCTTTGCTTGATAATTATTCCATCTAGCATGAAGATGTTGACAAAACGAGGCAAGTCTGCTAACAGATCCACCTCTATTATGACTCTAGCAAAGGACACCCGAGACATGGAGAAAGTGAGGTCATCACATCGAATAGGTTTGCCAATAACACTACTAATCTTTAACAAACATGCCTATGACCAACATTCCAGCGAGAGATTCGGAAAACGCACCCAGATCGATACAAACGACATATCTGGTTTTCCAAAATCAAAATAAGAAGGCATAGGCTTTATCACCAGCGGCTTACCTTGAACAGAGTAAAGGCCTCTGCATAGAACCTTGAACATATCAGCTTCTGAAGAGAAGCGGAAGACCAGCCAGCCTGAATCATGAAGATTCAAAGTGATATTGCATTTCCAGACATGGGCCATAAATTTTCCAAGAATAGTATACCCAAGAGTTTTACCAATTGAATATCCAATCAGACACAATTTCCTAATGTCTCTAAGTTCACCAAAATCTTCAGTTAACAGAGAGCATCAATCAGAATTATTAGAGGAACGAACATGAGTAAGGTGAGGGCCATTATCAGGGGTAGGCAGCGTAGTGACCTTGGGGTAATAATCATCGGATTGATAGTATATTTGAATCTATGGGTTGAAGCATATTATTTTATATGAAGAAACCCACATACCCAAAATTGATTAAAATGTTCTTCACAAACTTGAAGATTAATATGGAACATAGGATTTTTAGTAGTTTGCAAGACAAATCAATTATATTTGATTGTGATACTCGGTGATATATTAGGTATAAGCAATAAAGGTTCTAGAGTATTTAAATTTAAAGTAATACCTACTATTGAGGGTTTTGTTTATGATGATGTTGTGGTATTACATATGGGTAAATATGATTTTGCTCCTGAAGCAAAAATTAAAAACCAAGACTTGCTTTTAAAACTTAGAATTATTCATATGATTATAACACACAATAGTTTTCCTAAAAATGAGCATTGTTTATGAAGTAACCTTAATGGATTTGTGCTTAATCAATTGTATGATTAGAGGTCAACCAATCTACCATATATTATGATGAGGAATTTGATCATGGAACATGATAAAAAAAAAATCCCTTTCCTGTAGTTAATGTCTAACTACCATATTTGAGCATTTTGGGATTTTATTGACGAATACGAATAAGACACCATATTCAACATCAAAATGAGATTTGTGTTGAATTAATGAGGATAATGTTTGGGTTTATAGAGACTAACTTGGGGTTCATGTTGAGAAAGAGCATGATGAGAAAAAATTATAGCGTGTGGGTAGTGATGTTGAGTTTAAAGCAATGTTTGAAACACCAATGCCTACTTATTTGCATATAGAGGCATCGAGTTCTTGGTAATCTAGGATGGAAGACTGACTAACATAACTTGAGACAAATGTGTGCTACATTCAGGAGATAAAAGAGAATATAACCAGCAATTTCATGGAGATTAAGAAGATGATGTCTAATTTTTTCTCTCGCTATCCACCACCCTAGCTTTTGTACTAAGAACACTAGCATTGTTTTTCATGCTTTTATATTTTTATTCTGTTTTAATTTGTATTGGATATTGTATTTTAGATATTATGTAATGAATTTTTATTTCTTATTATTTTCATTATATAATTGCTTATTTGTATCTCTCAATAATATTTTTGTTGAAGCAAAAGAGAGAGAAATAGATATGAACATTAATGTCATTGCAAAAAAAAGGAGAATTATGTCAATAATATATGCATACATTTAGGGGCAGAAATCAATTATTCAATTTTCTTGATGCATAAGTGAATATTGAAAATACAATCTTTTCATATTTACTTAGATTACGTTAAATTATTAATGTTTCGTATATATTGCATTGCAAAAGATAAAGGGAGGCATGTTTTTCATATTTAAGTTACATATTAATTGTCATCATAAAAAAGGAGGAGATTGTTGACCTTTAGATCATACATTTATGTTTTTTATATATATTTTGATGATAACAATAATAGGAGAATTGGACTAATAATATGTTTGGTTAAGAATAAGTTTTAAATAGGCTTATACAAACATCATATCATCAAGCATGAAGGATTTCACGAAGAAATCAAGAAGAAGTCCAAGAAGGAAGCATATTGAAGACTTAAAATTAAGCATTCTTTTTAGTGATTGATGTAAATCCTTTATCTCATCTTGGTAGCAAAGAATTAAAATGAATGCACACACTTCACTATGCATATATTTAAAAGGATTGATAAAACAGCTCTAAGAATTCACCTAGTTTAAAACTAATAAATCTGGAATTCTGTATAAATCGGTCAACTGTTTGGTCATACCAAATGAACCGGTCGGCCGCTTGTTCATCTATGATGAACACCTAGAAATTCTACTGGAAATGGTCGGCTAATTGGCTTGACTAATTTGAACCGATCGACCTTTTAGAGGGAGAAATCAATTATTCAATCTTCTTGATGCATAAGTTGTTATTGAAAATACAATCTTTTTATATTTACTTAGAATATGCTAAATCATTAATGTCTCTTATATATTGCATTGTGAAAGATAGGGGAGACATGTTTTTCATAACTAAGTTACATATTAATTGTCATCATAAAAAAATGAGAGATTATTGACCTTTAGGTCATACAAATATTTTTGTCTATATTGATGATAACAATAATAGAAAAATTGCATTAATAATATGTTTGGTTAAGAATAAGTTTTAAACAGGTTTATACAAACATCATATCATCAAGAGTGGAGGATTTCACGAAGAAATCAAGAAGAAGTTCAAGAAGGAAGTATATTGAAGACTTAGAATTAAGTATTCATTTTTAGTGCTTGATGTAAGTCCTTTATCTCATCTTGGTAGCACAAAATTAAAATGAATGCACACACTTCACTATACACACATTTAAAAAGATTGATAAAATGATTATAAGAATTCACCTAGGTTAAAAGTGATAAATCTAGAATTCTGCATGAATTGATTGACCATTTGGTAATACTAAATGAACTAGTCGACTACTTGTTCATCTATGATGAACACTTGGGATTTTTTTAGGAATTGGTCGACTGATTTGCTTGACCAATCTTAATTTGTCGATCATTTCAGCTGTTAGTGGGACTGTAACGACTATAAATGACTAGTTTTTGCAAGAAACATATATATAACTTGCCTAATTGTAAAATCAATAAGGAGATCCAAACCTATATTATATACAAGCTATTCTAAGTGCAAAAACATATTAAAATCATCTATCCTTGATGATACTCTAATTGGTACTATTAAACCTTCATATTCTAGCATAAGAGTATTTAATCTCATTCTCACTACACTTAAATACATTTAAATCCTTTAAGTGTTATCTTGTGAGATATAGAGATATTAAAACTTTCATTTGTTTTATCCATTATATTGAGAGAGTTATTTGTGATAACAAAAATTAAACTTGTATACCTATGAGAGTTAGGTATAAACTTTTAATATTGGTGATGCAATTTCACCAAGGAAAAATCTTGAAGAGAACATATCTTCAAGTGAGAAATATCTTGGTATGGATTCATCAAGTGGTGAAAAATCTTAAAAAGAGAATATCTTCAAGTGGTGTAGAAAGCTTAGTGTGAATTCATCAATTGGCAATTGTAATCTTAAACTTGGACTAGTGAAGGAATACAATGCTTAAGACCATTTTGGTATTTAAGGTGTGGATGTAGGCTTGCCAAACCATGTTACAAATCGTTTTACAAGTTTTATTCCTTACCTATTTATTTTAATAACTTTAATTATATTTTTTTTGTTATTGTGTTTAATTGAATTAAATTGCATTGATTGTTAATATTAGTGATGCGTATAATTCACCCTCTTAAGTGTTATTGTTGCCTTAATCCTATAACAACACCTTTTTCATGTTGTGTTTTTTCAAGGATGCGTAGAAATAACATTTATGTAAAATAAAAGGCATTTTAGATATTGAAATAGTTATTCTGTTGGAGCTGTTAAAAGAGAAAATAATAGCAAAAAGAATATTTTTTTGGTTTTGGCTTTCTTTTTGCCTCTTGTGTTGGAGATGCTCTTAGTAGTTATACATATTGCATGAATGAGCCTTTACATGATGGCATTGACTATATGTTAGACTTTAAAAGATTATGCATGTTTGCTGAAACAAAAAAGATTATAAATGTCTGTTGAAATTAAAAAAACTTTAAATTAAACTTTTCTTTTTCCACACCTAGTTTAATAAGTTTTGGTGATTTTTTTTAAGTTGGGCTAAGTATGTCACTCACTATCTATTATAAATTTTTTTTTATTAGGATAAATGACCTTATGATGTTAAAGTTGGCAAATACATGGGAAGGGGGGGAAATAATACATCACAAATAAAACAATTATATAGAAGAGTGTATGTTGTGATTATTGTGTGTGTTTTTATATGGTGTATTGTGTTTTTACTTGGTGGCCTAAGATATTTATACATCTCAAGTTACATGAAACTATCTCATGGATTATGGACTCGTAGACATACTGTGCAGGAGTAATCATGGAGAATAAATACCTTCATTGTATAGATAACTTGTAAAACAAGTTGTTCATATAGGCTTCACTCTATTCAATTTGATAAATAAGGTATATGTTGTACTGATAATTATGAGATAAGTAAATGTTGTATTAACAGTTTGTGTTGTGCATGTACTAATAACTTGCAGTGGTGAGACGAGTAGGTGGTTTTACTAGAAATTTTAACAAATGCACTAGTAACTTTTGCAATGAAGAATTGGATGGGCATCATGTAACACTAGTAGGTTGTTGCGCGATGGGAGCATGTGTGTGATGATATTTCCTTACATGTTGTCTAATTGAGCTTAATTTAGTGACTGGATTGAAGAATCAGAGACTGAATTGGAATCGTCCTCGTATGTTGTCTAGTCAATTTAATTTAGGGATTGAATTGGAGAGTTGTTGAAGAATTAGAGATTAAGCTAGAAAGAAAGAGGAAAACTTATCGTGTGTATTACATGCACTAGCATATGAATTAGGCCATCACCTTATAGCAGCACATAAAGTGTCATATTGGCTTTAATGTTGGTTTTTCTTAGTGTCTTTAGATTCGTCTCAATGAACTTTTCCTCTTAGTGTGGCGTATTTTGTTATTAGAGACAAAATGGTGCACTAGTGACTTGTCATTCATTTCTCATTTTTCTTTCTTCTTTTATCCATTTTCTTGGTTTTTGGGCTAGTTTATTCTCTCTTTTTTCTCTCCTATAGGCCAAATATTTATTTCTTTTTTTTCTTAAAAAATGTTTTTTTTCTTAGGCCTAACCAGTTGTTCGGATAATAACTATCTAGTTTTGGCTATTGGGTCTTTAGCCCAATAACTTGACCGAATAGTTATTATTTGGTCTTTCTTCTTATTTTTTTCTAGGCTTTTGGCCGATTAGTTAACCCTTTTAATCTTTGAAGTTGAATATAATTTAAAAGACTTTCGAGTTTTTTTCTCATAAATATGAAAAGCACTAGTAATGCAATATGTTACAATAACAAAGTAGGTACAAGCATTTATTGTAAAAAGTTGAGTTCTGATTGTATCATAAGGCACATTATAGTTCTTTGATTGCTCTTTTTTTTAAGAAGGTCGCCCAAGATGTGTTTGAAAAGTGTGTAAAGGTTTTTTATACTCAAATGGAAACTATACCCAGAGGAGAAGATCATTTTAATAAGGAGCAGATAACACTTTGTGCTCAGGTGAAAGTTATATGATGATAAATGTTATGCCAACATAAATGAAGGCACTTCCATGTTGTTCCTTGCATCTTTATTGTATTGGGGTTAAGTGTTATACTAAGCCTGAAGAAAGAATAACAAATATTTTATACTAGGTAGAAAAATAAAGAATTAATAAAGAAATTTCCACAATAAATGTTTAGATAGATCATTATATGGAGATATAAAGATTTATAATCAATGGAGAAATTGCCATAATAAATTTTTAAGGAATCATTATATAGAGGCATGAAGATTTTATTTGAAGAAAAATAACTAGTGCAATGGGCTTTGAGGATATTTTTTTTTTAATTTAGGATAATTTTATGGCTCATGATCTCCTGCAAAACATGTTCTCTATTGGGATAAAAGACCTTTCAATACACAAGTTAACAAATGCATAGGAGAAAAATAATATACAACAAAGAGAACAAGAACATAGAATAATATATGTTGTGATTGTTATGTGTGTGTGTGTGTTTTTTTTTTTTTTGTGGTCTGTATGTTGTTACATGGTGACCTTAGGTATTTATATACTTTAGGTCACATGAAATTTCCTCGTGGAGAATAGATTCACAAACATATTGTACAAGATTAATCATGGAAATAACTACCTTCACCACGTAAGCAAGCTATAAAACAAGTTATTCATGTAAGCGTTGCACTATTCAATTTATACTCTGACAATTATGAGCCAATGTAGGTGCTATACTAACAACTTATATCACGCTCTCATTGATAACTTGTATTGTTTAATAAGGTAGGCATCCGTTCTAGTAATTTGTGTACCCATATTAATAACTTCTGCAACATAGAATTAGGTGGGCGTCACGTAACACTAGTAGGCGGTTGCATGATAGAAGCACGTGCAAGATAGTATTTCCTTGTATGCTATCTGGTCGAGCTTAATTTGAAGATTGAAATGATGAATTAAGGACTAAATGGGAATCTTCCTTTCATGCTAACCAATCAAGCTAATTTGAAGATTGAATTAGAGAGTTATTGATTAACCAGGGTCCAAGTTGGAGAAAAAATGAAAAAAATTTCTATTATGTTTATTTTACGTGCCAACATGTGAACTAGACTCGCTGTTTTGTGGCAACTTGTGAGGCATCTCCAAGCACTAATGGCAACCTTATTTGATGATGTTGGATTCGTCTCGATGAGCTCTTCCTCCTGATTTAGTGTGTATCGTTACTAGAGACATGATGGAGCTTTAATGACTTGTCCTTCTCTCTCTCTCTCTCTCTCTCTCTCTTGTTTTCTCAGGTCATTATATTCTCTATTTCTTTTTTCCCTAGCCTAATCAACTCTCTCATTCCTTTTGCCAAAATAATTGTTCGATCTTTTTTTAGGATAGTTAGGCTTTTAGTCGAACCAGTTGATTAGGCAATAACTATCTGATCTGCCTTTAGCCTAGTAGCTTGACCAAATAGTAGTTGTTTGGTCTGTTTTGTTTTCTAGGCTTTTGACCCATCAATGTCCATCTATAGATTTCAAGATTGATTGGTACGAATAAATTAGCAAATTTAATAATTGCCAAAAACAATTACTATTGTTTATACACATGTTAAATAGAGTTGTTACTACATTGATGTTTTGAGTACCAAAGCGATTTTGAAAACTATTAGGCTATTATTTTTTAATTTAGTGAGATTTTGTCTTGGCTATTATTT
>Ga0307515_10022137_pt1 | contig 11217 bp, 8 predicted proteins | sample 17_EM_MG_FD_194513 | JGI IMG/M metagenome (GOLD analysis project Ga0307515, IMG submission 194513) | Populus trichocarpa ectomycorrhiza microbial communities from riparian zone in the Pacific Northwest, United States - 17_EM | ecosystem: Host-associated > Plants > Roots > Unclassified | place... | reverse complement strand
GACGGGCTGGAAGGCGGGCAGATGCAGACACGTGCAGATCTCTGAGCTGTTTTCCATAGAAGAATGCGACCAAGCGGTGATGGACTTCCTGGCGGCTACTGAAGTCGGGAAGTTCCCGCCCAAATGAGTGACGGTATGGAGCAGGCGCAGAGGCTGACTCAGGTGCGGGGGACGGCGGCAGTGGGCTTATATCCTTTCCTTTCCTTTCCTTTCTGTTTTGGTCTATCGTTTAGCTTTTTCATTTGTCAGCGGGGATGAAGGGTAGCGGGGGGGGGGCTCCGCCATCTAGCCGGCTCGCCCGGAGGCGGAGGGGATATTAGGTCCTGTCATACTCTAATTAGAGTGCATACAGTATGAATAAAACAAACAAAAAAGGAGGCCGGGCACGGCAACTACAGAACGTGTCGGGAGAGACAACACGCGTCACCTTCACAGCAGCGAATGAGCAGTGGGACCGGAACAAGAACGGGAAAAGGCTGAGAAGTGACATCTTGGAGTCATCAAGCGCACCGCGAGACTGGAGAAGCCGAATGGAAAGAACAATGAGGCAGCAGGCATGCGAAGTGGCACAGTTGCACCAAACTGTCGTCAAGACGGCAAGAATGCTAGAGGCACATGCGGTGTGGCGGGAAAATCCGTTTCTCACCGCCACCGCCACTCAGTTTGGCAGGGGGAAGCCGGCGGGGGGCGTACGGAAATACAGGGATAACGGAGATGAACTGAGCGACGGGGAGTATATATTTGGAAGACCCCGGGGTAGATAGACATCATCTCATCATACAACGAAAGTACACACTCTATCTTTCCCAGCTCTTGGTTCCCACGCACTCTTGCCGAGTTTTCATAGATCCACGCAATTTGTGTGTTTCCTCACGGCTGGGTACCCTATCATATCCTCTCACCCTCTTCCTACGCTCCTCGAGCCAGAACCGCTCTTTCTCACGCATTCCCTTTGGATGCCGTGGGAGGTGCGGCGGAGTGTTGATGATGGGCTCGCTGCCTTCTAGCTCCGCCGTTTCACCACAAATGGAGCCCAAACGCGGATTCTGGTTCTCCAAACCGCTACAACAGTACCGATCAAAATGTCGACTGAGCACACTCGATCTGCTTCCGCCACCGCCGGTTCCAGTGGCCGTGCCAGTTTCTCCAATGCTGGACCCTCAAGCGATCCCGGATCTTCCGCCAGCGCCGGACCTTCCGCCAACGCCTCGTGCAACCATGTGCATGATCAAATGCAATTCATCGAGTCTTTCGCCCTCGCCATCGCTAAAGAAAAGAGGCAAATGCCACTCCCGGGAACCATGGGTGCCCCAGTCTTCGGAGGAGTGGATGTTACCAAGTTCATTGAAGCATACGAAAGCCTCTCATCCCGCACTGGGACCGATCTGGTGGCCGAAGATGTCATCGCAACCTTCCCGTACTACTGCTCGGAAACGATCCAGGAAACGATCAAAATGATGAACGGATATCTGAGGAAGGACTGGGAGCAGTTGAAAGAGGAATTGAAAGACGCCTTCCGCCATGCCGATAGCCGAGTTTATATATGTATACAAGGTTGAACTTGGAGCGACTATGCAAGAACCAGCTGGAACAAAAAACCGAGTCTTGGCAAAACAGAAACGGCGAATTAAGTCAACAACGACGACAGCAACCGAAAAGCGGCCAGCGGCAATCGATTTTTAACGTCGAATTGACCCCGGAACGAGACTCTCAGCACCTCAGGACTGCCGGAGGAAGGCTGGCACGTCAGCAAAAAGAGCGTCCACAAGAAACCACACAATTGTGTGGATTCGTGAAAAGTCTTGGCGGAAAAAGACGAAAACAAAATGGTGAAATAAGTCAACAGCCACGGCAGTAATCGACAAACGGACACTGGCAAACGATTGTTAGCAGCGAGTTGACCCCGGGAAGACTTCCCCCGCACCTCTGGATCGCCGGAGGAGGTTGGGCACTTGGACAGCAAAGTGAGCACGCGTCCACAACGCGACCACCAAATCAGGAACGATGGCGACCCCAGGAGGAGGAAGCCCCACTGGGGTATTTGAAGGGATCGGGACGCCAATTCAGGCAGGAGACACGGACATGGTGGGAGCAGGAGGAATAGAAGCAGCGGATGGCGTGGCGGGCATCGCGTCGATGACACGCGGCACCCCTGCGACCGCGACTGCAGCCGAGCTGCGGGAGCGCAATGAGAATGGGAAGAGGCTGAGGAGCGGGGGCCCAGAGGCTTTGAGGGCCCCCAGTGACTGGAGGAGCCGCATGGAGAGGACGATGCGACAGTACACACAGGAGCTAACACAGCAGCACCAAACCGTTGGACACCTAGCAAACTTGTTGGAAGCCCAAGCAGCCTGCGAAGAGGCACAGTGGCTAGGAATGATGACGTGGATGCAAGAGAGAGAGCAGAAGTGGGATGCCCGCCACGATGACAACAAGCTGTGGGGGGCGGGCATCCCAAACCAATGTTCCTAAGCGGCCCGGCCTGCACGTGATTTAAAACCCCTGCATCGGCCTGCATAAGCCTTGGTCTGGTTGATGGATGGAATACTGCAATGGCAGGGCTACGATGATTGAGTTCGATATGGTTTATGTTTCGTACTTTGGAGACTTTCTTAGTAAAGGCAGCAGAGAATCTTTCGAACAAAATATTCTGTTTAGGCTTAGTCCGCCAAGAAAAGCCGCCAGGCCGGCCGGAAAAGCCTGCAGGCCCGGCCCGGCCCTCATTTGAAAGCCGCCGCTAAGGCCAGCCAGGCCCGGCCTATGAAAAGCCGGGCCGGCCTGGCCGCTTAGGAACACTGTATGCTTCAAACAATCAGTTGCAGTATAGACTATCTGACAGACGGCTTCAAGAGATTTCACCGTATCAAAAGCTGAATTAAAAAAGCACCTCCTTTTAAACCCAAAGGTACTAAGTATGTAGGATGCGCTAAACGTACATTTTCCATTTTGAATCCATTCTCAAGCTTTCGCACGCTTTTACTTTGGATTACAACGGCATTGATTGATCGCCTCTCTCTAAGAGTACGGATATCGCGAGATAGGACAGCGCACCTGGACCCAGGGCCAGGGCAGCATCTAGCAAGAGCAATCAACGAGCATGCTAGGGCTCTCCGCGCCCACGGCATCGAAGCCGCGATCAACTGGGTCCCGGGACACTCGGGCATCGCCGGGAACGAAGAGGCTGACCGCCAGGCAAACAAAGCACGAGAAGACCGAGGCTACACAGTACGCGAGCGAATATACACCTCTGCCGCGAACAAAGCGAGGCGGATATCCGAAGGGAGGACGGCGGCGAAGGCGAAGTGGGAGGCCGACAAGTGCTCCAAACACTACGGATATAGACTGAAGGGCAAAGCTGGGAGCAAGAGATCCATCCCAATGACAAGCGTGAAATCATTGGCAACAAGGTTCTACCGACCGAAGAGCGGGTATGCGCCGGTTGGAACGTACCTAAAGCGGTTTGGCCACCGAGAGGACGACAAGTGCTAGTGGTGCGGAAGCAGAACGCTGCAGACGCGGGAGCATCTCTTCCGCCACTGCAGCTGGTGGAAAGACCAGCAGACAGAGCCCCGGAAGGCGGCGGGAAAGGCCACGGGATGGAAAGCGGGCAGATGCCGGCATGTGCAAATCTCTGAGCTTTTCTCCATCGAAGGATGCAATCAAGCGGTGATGGACTTCCTGGCAGCGACTGACGTCGGGAAGTTCCCTACAAAACTAGCGGAGGAGCCCGGGCAGGCGGAGCAAGGGCAGGGTTAAAGGTGTTTGGACCGGGGGCAGTCTGTCTCTTGTTTCATCTCTGTTTGTTTCCTTGTGTCACTTTCTCTCTCTCTAATCGTGTGCACTTGATTGATTTTCCTTTGTCACAGGGGACGATGGGTAGCAGGTGGGAGCTCCGCCATCTTGCCGGCTCGCCCGGAGGCGGAGGGGGGGTTTTTAGGTTCTGTCATACTCTAATTTGAGTGAATACAGTATGAATAAAACAAAAAACAAAAGATATCGCGAGATGCAGTCAGCCAAGGCTTATGACGTAATCTTCCATTTATAGCCAGCACGATTAGATTTTTGCTGGACGTTAAGTCTACGCGACACGTCTCTTTTACCAATAGACTCATCTTCACATCCGTATATGTTCCGACGTATACGTCAAGTAGGCGACTTTATAAAGAAGTCGGCTTGTTTGCCAAGAAGTCAACTTTACATACCAGCCGCCGCAATTGTCAAATCAGTTAATTTACCTACAAAGTGGACCTCTTGAGAACTATATCATTTGGAGGTGCCCTAAATACTGCCCCCTTCAAGTCTCCTCCACAACGTTCTACATCGCAGAATTTGCACAGCTCCTTTAGCAACATATTGTTGCCTAGGTACTTGAAACCTCCGCGTGGTCGGGACATGCACGGAGGAGATGCATAGAGACTGTAGATGAAAGCAGAGCATGTACAGCTCAATCTATCCATCTTACAATAATCGGAAATCGGGCGGGATTTAATTCCCACCATGAGCATACCACTGGGTCTCTATTCTAGTAGCCTTTAGATGTCATCCGAGGTGAGGTATAATACATCTCGGCCCCGGATGGACTAGGCTATAGAAATAATTTCCGGGATGGGGCGGCGATGTCAGCCCCGAAATACTGCAGTCAGTCCGGGCCGTTGCGATGCCTACTATGCAGAAACAGTGCATAGACAGATAATTCAGGTTGGCCTTATCGGTTCTAGATGGTTACGGAGCCGGTGCTGATAGGAACTGCCAATGTACGCTGACAATGGTGGCGGCGGCTCCGGGGGGCTGGTTCACACTCGGGAACTTTCGGATGTCTTATCGACATACCTAATTCAACCTGTTTCGGAGAAGACCGCATGCTTTGACTACTCTATCTCCGGGATCATCCGGACATAGAAGTATCAGCTGGCCGCATCGGCCTTAGCCTTCGGTTTCTTATCTGAGGTATTAGTACTACTCCAGATTCCGACATTCGAATTGCGACAATTGCTTAGCTGCTAGGAGCGATCCCTACTGCCATACATTTCACCCACAGCACTGCACAACCGACCTTCAATGTGATTTGTCGTCGGACCCCCCGGCTACCACCTCTTCCACCAATTCAGAGCTGACCGGTGCAATGATCGCCCTAGTGATCTTGTCAGCGCCACTTGTCGTGCCATCATTCTTTCGCCCGTCGGGTTCTCCGGATGTCGTAATGTTACATCGTGTATCTTCGTACCTACGTATCTGGGGATCTTTCGACAGGAGTATGTAATGTTTTACGTTCTATAGAGATTATAGATCTTCTTTGCTTGCTCAATGTTCTTCAAATTACTGCTTCAAAGACACCGGACGCAAGAGAAAGCGAAGTCTCACATGTTGCTACCAAGATGTATATCCGGAAAAATTCACCTATTCAAAGTTTTTGTTCTCATTAGATTGGAGTGTATATCAACTGGATTCTTGGGCGAAATCTCTAATTCAACAAAGCTTTCCAGTATCTTGGGGGTACTTCGGACGTTGGGGCTGAGAGTTTCACGAAGTGGAACTACATTTCAACCGTATCTGCGTTAGTGTTCAAACTTCATAAATGGACATCGAAACAGTCTATTCTCCAACAGACAGTTAATCTCCAATACTGATCCAACTGTTACGAATGTAAAGCTGATGAAGTCTATTCTACTATCTAAGGAGAAGCTCTGTCTGTATATACATGAGAGCCTGGAACTCCATGGAAGTCCATGGAAGCTCCGAGTTGACTTCTGGTGATTTAGACTTTGATGAATTTGGATATGAATGTTAGTTGTTTTTTGATACATATTACACGTAGTTGACGTATTAATGATTGCAACGGGAATGGAATACTATGGGAATTGGAGGTGACGGGACTGAATTGGATGGGAATTGAATCTGATATTAATTGGTTGTGACGAAAATTAGATATGAAGATATTTGAATTTGACGAGAATTGAATGATACGAAAAGCCATTGGAATATAGAATACAAGGAATTATCTCTGCGGTTGAAATAAATATCTTTTCATTCCATACCAGCGTTTATCCTTCCACGTTGTATAATATGATTCTGCAAATCTGTTGTGATATTCAACAGTTCCTGTTGAGATCAATCGAGTACGAATAGAGATATTGAATTGACCATTGTACAAAAGCAATTTTCTAAAGAGCAAAGAGAGAGAGAAAGGCAGGCAAATATATGGGAAAGGTTCGAGCATACTCGGCATCGCCGAGTATCACATCCGGTCAACATAAAGGGGCTAGTTGAGGCCGTTCCTGGTCTGTCATATTATTCTTACCCGCTTCTATGAACATAGCTAAAGCATGTCAAAGTGTTGAGGGCAATAGAGAAAGAAAGAAGACGCTGTACGTCTATCGATCCAAAGAGAGAGAATGGCAGGCTAACATAGAAAGAAAAGGCCATACTCGGCTTCTCCGAGTATGACAACCGGAGCTCAATGTCGAGCGTCAATGCAGAGACTAGGCCTCCTCCTCAGCATGGGAGCAGGCGAAGCCGATGGGGGCCGCAAGCCACTGGCCTCATGCCTGAGTCCACCAGCGTCGAAGGAAGCCACGGGCCAAATCTTATGCGGCCAGTGTTCCTAAGCGGCCCGGCCGCCCGGCCTGCACGTGATTTAAAAAGCCTGCATCGGCCTGCATAAGCCTTGGTCTGGTTGATGGATGGAATACGGCAATGGCAGGGCTACGATGATTGAGTTAGATATGGTTTATGTTTCGTACTTTCTTAGTAAGGCAGCAGAGAATCTTTCGAACAAATATTCTGTTTAGGCTTAGTCTGCCAAGAAAAGCCGCCAGGCCAGCCGGAAAAGCCGCCAGGCCCGGCCCGGCCCTCATTTGAAAGCCGCCGCTAAGGCCGGCCTGGCCGCTTAAGAACACTGCTTATGCCCACACAACGTCTTTCTTTGTTGGTTTTATTGTCGTCACCTAACTCCAGGGATTTAGCAAGTGTAAGATGAAGTCTTTCGTCATCTGTCCTAAAATCGTCACCATCTTCACTTTCTGTACTACAGTACCGCCACTGAGGTTCGGACGTCAGCAGTCCGCTCGGAGTGTCTGTCTAGCAGTTTTTATTCCTCTGTCAGTGTCAGCAAGCCAGTGACCATGCAGTAAAAGTTGTCAGCACCCTCAAGTGTAATTTTGTACTAACTATACTCTACACATAAAACAGGTCCATATTGGGGGTATTTTCCCGCTGGGTCCACTCTCTACCCCACCCGTTCTTCACGAATTGAGAACGTTTTCACCATTGTTATAACCTTGTTTATCTCTTCTGGATCTGTCAGCACTGGCTGTCTAAAACGAAATTGCTTGTAAGCAACAGACAGTGTCTGAACCTCAGTGGCTGGTATAGTATCTCAACTAAATACTGTAATAGTTTTCACTGTAATTGTCGTCCTTGATGAGACAATTAGAGGAGGAAGAGAAAGATGATAACTATAAAACTGTCTATCATATAAAGAGAGAAGAAGATAGACATATATAGAGAAAGAAATCATCTCAAGCACTAAGAACAGAACACTAAGAGCAAAGCATCACAAGTAAAGCACTACTCAGGTCGAGGCTCACGGGGAGATAGGCACTGCACCAAGCTCGCGGGGAGATAAGCACCGCACTAAGCCCGAGGCTAGCGGGGAGATAAGCACCGCACTAAGCCCGAGGCTAGCGGAGATATAGGCTCCGTACCAAGCCCGCTAAGTCTAGTGCATGCCTTCGTTCGAATGGCCTGCGGGCTAAAGTTAGTGCCCGCCTTAGTCCAGATGGCTCAGTTAGTGCCCGCCTTAGTCCAGATGGCTTAGTTAGTGCCCGCCTTAGTTCCGCTAGCCTTCGCGCTAAATCCCTTAGTCAACAGTCTTTTACAAATCAAGCGATTGAAAATATAGCAGCCTTTCCAGTAATTAGATCGAGATACCTTCCAGTGGAGTAGTTCCCGCAGCGTCTTAGACTGCATCACAGTCTGCAGTCTCAAAAATCTGGAGGCCGCTTTCACCCCGCACCACAACATTGCTCTCAGTCGCAGTCTTCAGTCGCAGATACTACAGAAAGGATAGCGGGGTCTTTTAGTGGTGATCGCTTGGTGTTTAGTTTCTACTATCGAAGCCAAAGTTCTCGGCAGGCTATAACTACTCCACTTTTGTCTGGTGTGAACTTTGAGACTGAAATCTGGAGTACCGGTTAATCAGGAGGAGGGAGGGCAACCCCCCTCCAGGACCTAAATCTACAACTCAAATTCTAACAGACTAATACCTAAGATTGTGACCGAGCTCTAGATTGCAGTCTAAAAGACCAGACGCTGCGGGAACTACTCCAGTACCTCATGAAACCCATGCTCAATCTATGACGACACGTATGTGTTGCAATGGGCTTGGAAACTCGTTATTTGTCTCCTGTGTATGTACAAGTAACAAGCCTAATAGAAGAGAAAGAACAAACGTAGATATAGCAAGCAACATGTTATCTCGAGCAAAAGTCCACCTCTACGTTAACAATCTGGTCTCTTGCAGCGAGCCCCTTAACACCTCACGGTTTTTCTGCAATTTAATCAAGTTATTGATGGCGGATACCGTAGAGGGATGATCTTCACCCAACGTGGTCCGCCTTCGATTAGCCACTTGAACCATTAGTTCTTCAGCCTCCTTCCATCGGCCCTGGCTCCTATATGTCGATGCGAGGTTGTCCATGCTAATCAAGGTAGAGGTATGGTCTTGGCCGAGTACCCTCTCGAACGCTTCCATGACTTGCACCTCTAGTACCTCAGCCTCCTTCAATCGCCCCTGCTTGCTGTATGTCGATGCGAGATTGCCCATACTGATCAACGTATCTGGATGCTCTTGGCCGAGTACACTTTTCTTTGTCTCCATAACTTGCACCTCCAGCACCTCGGCCTGCATCAATCGCCCCTGGTGACTGTATGTCGATGCGAGGTTGCCGATGCTGATCAAGGTATCTGGATGCCCCTGGCCGAGTACCCGCTTTCTCGTATCCATGACCTGCACCTCTAGCACTTCGGTCTCCTTCCATCTCCCCTGGTTCCTGTATGTTGATGCGAGGTTATCCATACTGATCAAGGTAGCCGGATGCTGTTGGCCGAGTACCCTTTTAAATGTTTCCATAACCTGCACCTCTAGCACTTCGGCCTCCTTCCAACGCCCTTGCTTGTTGTATGTCGATGCGAGATTGCCTACGCTGAACAAGGTATCTGGATGCTCGTGGCCGAGTACCATCTTTCTCCCCTCTATAACCTGCACCTCCAGCACCTCGGCCTCCTTCAATCGCCCTTGGTTCCTATATGTCGATGCGAGGTTACCCATGCTGATCAAGGTATCTGAATGCTCTTGGCCGAGTACCCTTTTTCTTATCTCCATCACCTGCACCTCCAGCTCCTCGGCCTCCTTGAATCGCCACTGGTTCCAAAATGTCGATGGGAGGTTGGCCATGCTGATCAAGGTATCTGGATGCTCTTGGCCGAGTACCCTCTTTCTCATATCTACGACCTGGGCCTTCAGCTCCTCGGCCTCGCTCCATCGCCCCAGGTCGCCGTATGTCGATGCTAGGTTAGCCATGGTGGTCAAGGTATCTGGATGCTCCTGCCCGAGTACCCTCTTTGTCGTCTCCATGACCAGTACTTCCAGCTCCTCGGCCTCATTCAATCGCCCTTGGTTCCTGTACATTCACGCGAGATTGGCCGTGGTGGTCGAGGTATCTGGATGCTCTTTGCCAAGTGCGCTCTTTCTCGTCTCCACGACCTGTACAAACAGTCTCTCGGCTTCGTTCCATCGCCCTTGCTTGCTGTATGTCGATGCTATGTTGCTCATGGTATTCAAGGTGGAGGGATGATCTTGGCCGAGTACCCTATGTCTCGTCTCCATGACTTTCACCTCCAGCTCCTCGGCCTCCTTCAATCGCCCCTGCTTGCTGTATGTCGATGCGAGGTTGCCCACGCTGATTAAGGTGTCTGGATGCACTTCGCCGAGTACCCTCTTTCTCGCCTCTATAACCTGCACCTCTAGCTCCTCAGCCTCCTTCCATCGCCCCTGGTCTTTGTATGTCGATGCGAGGCTACCAATACTGGTCAAGGTATCTGGGTGCTCTTGGCCGAGTATCCTCTTAAACATCTCCATGACTTGAACCGTCAGCATCTTGGCCTCCTTCCATCGCCCCTGGTCCCCGTACGTTGATGCGAGGTTGGCCATACTAGACAAGGTCGAGGGATGGTCTTGGCCGAGAACCTTCTTGAATGTCTCCATAGCCTGCAAATTCAGCTTCTCGGCCTCCTTCAAACGCCCCTGTTTCTGGTATGTCGATGCGAGGTTGACCATGCTTGTTAAGGTATCTGGATGCTCTTTTCCGAGTACCCTTTTTCTCATCTCCATTACCTGCACCTCCAGCACCTCGGCTTCCTTCCATCGCCCCTGGTTCCAAAATATCATGGCGAGGTTGGCCATACTCGCCAATGTAGACTGGTGCTCTTGGTCGACTGTACCTTTAAAGCGCTTTAGAATCTCTTCGTACAATTGTTGTGCTTCCACCCATTCGCCCAACTTGGTGTGCGATTTGGCGAGATTGATGATTGATTGAATGTAATATAGTTGTCCAATTTTGTCTGTTTTTTGTATTTCATCTCTGATCCGCATTCGCAGCGCTTTTGAGTCGCCAAATTTTCCCAATGTCTCCAGCAGATCTCCCAAGGTATTATATAGCGCCAGAGGTACGAAATGGTTTTCTCCAAACTGTTGTGCCATATCACTAGTCTCTCTTTCATACACTCGCTGGACTTCTTCCAGTTTATTCAATCCCCATGTTCGATATTCATGAATCAGGTCGATTGTCATCAGTCCATTCGAAGCAGTAATTTTCACATTTTTCCAACTCGCAGGCTGTACCGCCCCTTTTTCCATATTCAAATCATCAAGTTGCTTGTTGCATATTTCTAGCCACATACGGCATTTATCGTCATCTGACTTGGCTCCAAATCCTACCAGATAGCAGAAGGCAGCTTGGAATGCAATATGCGCGGCATAGGGTTGGTTTTGGTTTGTGGTGTAACATTTTTCCAGGCTATCTCTGATGTTGTTTGTTGTTGTTTAATCATACTGTATTGACTCTAATTAGAGTATGACAGGACCCTGATATCCCCTCCGCCTCCGGGCGAGCCGGCTAGATGGCGGAGCTCCCCCCCCGCTACCCTTCGTCCCCGCTG
>Ga0307515_10022135_pt1 | contig 11217 bp, 9 predicted proteins | sample 17_EM_MG_FD_194513 | JGI IMG/M metagenome (GOLD analysis project Ga0307515, IMG submission 194513) | Populus trichocarpa ectomycorrhiza microbial communities from riparian zone in the Pacific Northwest, United States - 17_EM | ecosystem: Host-associated > Plants > Roots > Unclassified | place... | reverse complement strand
CGTTGATTTAATATTTTAATTTATGAAGTGTATTTTAAACTTTTAGATAATCTTTTTAGTTTATTAATTATATTATAATTTTGTGATTGTTCTTGTGATGATGTACTATAAATCTAACTGTTCAAAAAACATGTCATTAGATATTTGGATTGTGGTTAATCAAATATTCATGTTTTTATTTTCTTCTTAGCTCAAAAAATGAAAAAATTAATGATATTAGTTCTGATACCTGCAAAAATAGTAGATGTCTGATGATAAAATTAATAATTTTAAATAGAAATGATGATAAATGAAAGAAAAGGTTATAAATTTCAAGAAAAATGATGTTACTTTAATAAATAAATTTAGCAAACATAACCGGATAAATATCTTATCTTTCGATATTAAATATCTTAATTTATATTTGTTTTTTAATTTTTAAAGTTTTATTTTTAGGTATCATTAATGATTTTTTATTTATTTATTCGCATATATAATTTTTGATTTATTTAATTATGTATGTATATAAATTTTTATTTTAACATAAAACTTTTTAAACTATAGAAATACTTTGAAAAATTCTATATATATAATTATTTTATCAAAATTAAAAATACCTAACACATAGCAAAAAAAAAACGAGTACCATAACTATTTATATTTCTAAACGTGGCAGCTTAAAAGGGGTCAGTCCATTATAAATTGAAAACCAAAGGTTCAGAATTAATTAAAAACAAAGAAATAGGACTGATTTGACTAAATGTTAAAACTTTAGGAATCAATATGATTTCTATTCAAAATATTTAAAATTGCTTCACTAACCTGGAAATGAAAATTCCTCTTTGCCCATAACAATCCACGGAGATGGATCACATCTCCTTCACTTCGTAACTCAAAAAACCCTCCAAATCAATCAAAAATGGAAGAGAAACCGGCGGGGAGCTACGCTGACTCGCCGGCGTCAGCTGAGCCTGGACCTTCAAGGCGCCGACCTGGAGGGCACAAAAGGAAAGCGAATTCACTCTCAAATTTTTTCTCTTCACCTTTACCATCGAAACGGCTCACTCGCGAGAAAGCTGCGATCTCTAATCTCTCGAACCATAACGGTCCTTTCACTAGAGCGAGACAAATCCCTAACATTTTGGCTTCTTCGGCGCTTTCAGCGGGCGTGAAGGTCGAGCAGAAAGTAGCTACGGCGGTTCCGGATGCTGCGGCCTTGGTGGAGGAGGAGAGGAGGAGTAAGGTGGAGGAATTGCAAACAGAAATTGAAGCAGAGTTTGAGGTTATTAGATCTCGTGATTCTAATGCTCATATTGTGCCTAGTCATTGTGGTAAGTAGTGGAAGTTCAAGTTTTTGTATGTTTTCTGGGCAAGTTGGTTAATTTAAGTTTAGTTGCTGAGAAAATGCGAAAAGTTTTAGGTTTTGGTGCGTGTATTAGCTGCAATTTTGAGAATTCTTGAATTTCAAAGTTTTTTTAGGTCAAGTTGTGTGCATTTTGTACTGCCGTTCATGAAGTGAGAATGTGAGAAATTATGTGTTTTGTTTTATGTGAAAATTTTAAATTCTTGTGATAAGTCAATTGGGGGAATTGTTTAGTAGAGGCAGACAATGAGTTTTGGTTTCCTCCCTTTTGGATTACAGGTTGGTTTTCATGGACAAAAATTCACCCGCTTGAGGAGCGTTTACTGCCTTCATTCTTTAATGGGAAGTCCCAAAGTCGGACACCGGATACCTATTTAGAGATACGTAATTGGATCATGAAAAAATTTAATTCTAATCCAAACACTCTTATTGAAGTGAAAGATTTGTCAGAACTTGAAGTTTCAGACTTAGATGCAAGGCAAGAGGTGCTAGAGTTCTTAGATTATTGGGGATTGATTAACTTTCATCCATTACAATTCGATTCTGCTCCCAATGCTGATGGTGATGAAGCGGCAAAGAAAGATTCATCTCTTGAAAAGTTGTTTTGCTTTGAAGCCATTCAACCATGTCCATCTATTGTTCCTAAACCTAACCTCGCAGCTCCAACTACATCATCTAGATTGTTTCCTGAGTCGGCAATTGCTGAAGAGTTGGCTAAGCTTGAGGGGCCATCTGTTGAGTACCACTGCAATTCTTGTTCAGCTGATTGCTCTCGCAAGCGCTACCATTGCCAGAAGCAGGTTGGTTCTTCACTTGGATTTGTTGGTTTTAATTCTGCACCACTTGCATTCAATTGTCTGTGAAGTATGGAATTTCTTTAAGTCAGTAGCTCGGATTGTTGGCACATAAGATAGGATAGAAGCATGTGCCAAATATTAGTTTTTTACAGTATAGCAATATGGTACATGGAATGGGGCTACAAACGCTTGCTGAATTTAAGTTTCTCCTGATTCCCCAACCGGCTATATATTGCATTCTATCTAACTATGTTCCTATTGGACAGGCAGATTATGATTTATGCGCTGATTGCTTTAATAATGGAAAGTTTGGCTCAAACATGTCCTCGTCTGATTTTATTCTCATGGAGCCTGCTGAGGCTGCTGGTGCAAGTGGTGGAAAGTGGACAGATCAGGAGACTCTACTTCTCCTTGAAGCACTGGAACTTTATAAAGAAAACTGGAATGAGATTGCGGAACATGTTGCCACAAAAACAAAAGCTCAATGTATATTGCACTTTGTTCAAATGCCAATTGAGGATGCCTTTTTTGACGTCACCAATGATATGAATGGCACTTCCAAAGTAACAGTAGATGCTGATGCAACCGTTGATGAGACATCTGGCCCTAAAGATGTCCTCGATACAAGTGAGAGTAAAACAGGTGCTAGTGAAGATCAACCCCTGACTCCTCCAATGGAAGCTTCAAAACCAGAAGATACAAGTGAAGTAAAAGGTAGTCAGGAAAGTACAGAAAATGAGAAAAGCAGTGAGGTGATTAATGGTCCGGAAATTTCCAAATCAGAAGATGCCAGTGGAGTGAAGGTTAGTGAAGAAATGGGTGAAAATGTTGCACTCAGAGCTCTTACAGAAGCATTTGAAGCTGTTGGCTATTCACCAACTCCTGAAAACCGACTTTCATTTTCTGAAGTTGGAAATCCTGTCATGGCTTTGGTAAGTTGAATGTTAGCCTGCTGAAAACTATGATGTTTCTCAGGATGCATCTAGAAATGTGCCCAGTATAAATGAATATTGATACCAGTATTAATGATGAAAACACAAGTGCTTCCCACACTTAAAAGTGAATTATCTTGATGAACATGCAAGGAAACCTGATAAGTTTCTGTAGCATGCTTCTAAATAACAAAAAATATATATGTAAGTGAAAACGTGGTGACTCTTTTACACCTAGCAGGTACATCTACCATGACCACTCTGTAGGTTCATGTTCCGGTTCATTCATAGTCATCTTCTACCTGCATTTGATTGGCAATCAGTAGTATCATTCTCTCCGTTCACATAAAGTTTTCATGTTGCAAAAAAAAAAAAAGGATTGACCTTGAGGCTTAAGACCTTGTATGCAATAACTCATTACAAAATGCTGCTAATATATTTCAACTTATGGTTCCTTTCATCAATAGGCATCATTTCTGGCAAGATTGGTGGGACCTAATGTTGCTACTGCTTCAGCCCGCTCTTCTTTGAAATCCTTGTCTAGCAACTATCCTGGCATGCAGCTGGCAGCAAGGCATTGCTTTCTTTTGGAAGATCCACCAGAGGAGAGAAAGAAACCATCTGGCAGTGATTGGTATGTAAACCTTTACTAGAACTTAATTTTCTTTCCAATTTATGGGTTATGTGTCTCATGCGAGTAAGAGATTTGCAGTGTTGCTACTGAAATGGCTGATCATGATGCTCAAAAGGACAAGCAAGAGGAAAAAAACCAGAAGGAGAATAGCCCTACCTCAGGTTTAGGTGATAGAGACCTGTCAGATGATCACAGAGACAAGAAAGTTGGAGACTCTGTTCCAGAAGAGAAGAAACCACTGGATACATCAAAGGGTGACTCCCCAGAGAAAGTAAATGCTGTAAATGAAGCAGAGACAGCTGTCTCTCACGAGGAAGTTGAACCTTGTAGATCAAAGGAATCTAGCAATTCAGAGTTACCGAAGGACCACACACCTAGTATTGTGAAGGAATCGGATGGGATACCACCCAAGTCAGCGTGTCCACCAAGTTCCTTTAAGGAAACACTGGAAGTATCATCAGCCGAAGAGCATTCTCAGCTTACGGAGGTGGCTAAGGATGTGGATATGGTGTCTGATTTGAAGTCTTCAGAAAAGAATGAGCCTTCTCAATCAGTTGCATCAATGTCAGTTGATGAACACTCTCAAGCTGGTGATGCATCAAAGGATGTAGACATGGTGTCAGATTCTCTGCCTGCAGACAAGGATGGGTCACAGCAACCAGCAAAATCAAATGCAGGAGACCACTCTCAGCCTACAGAGTCAACAGCAGATGTAGACATGTTATCTTCACAGCCTTCAGAAGTGAAGCCTCAGGGTCTGAAGGTTGAAAGTGGAGCCACTTCAGGTCCTCTCTCTATCTCTGTGTGTACGTGCATGCGCACGTGTATCTGTGTCTCTGTGTTTCAGATTTGGGGAAAAAAATATGTATATTCAAGAGGGATCTTGGATGAAGTTAAAAATAAATGGGTGGGATGGAGTTCAGTGGGCATTTTATGTTCTGAGAAAGTGAGTGTGTCACAGTGGTTGTGGTTAAAAAGAAAGAGAAATAAGAAAACAGTCTAACCACATAATGTCATCTCAAAGCTTTTCCTGGATGAATTCATGAATTTTGCAAATTAATCTGGGTGCATGCCAAAACTTGTATATCATTCTTTTGAATCATGTGCACTTGAATTGAGAATTGGAGGAGGTCTAATTGAAATTTGGTGGGAGAATTTTGACACCATGGTGCTTCTGTTTTGCAATGGTTAATTTGATATTTTGGCTGGGAGATTTTTCCTCTATGATTGTATCTTCTTAATTTGTCTGTTCTTTGCAGAAGAGGGTCCCAAAGATAGTAAGAAAGAGAAGCTTGACAGTGAAGTGATTAAAGATGACAATAAAATTGATAAAATAAAGCGTGCTGCAGTTTCAGCCCTCTCAGCAGCAGCAGTGAAGGCAAAACTTCTTGCAAACCAGGAAGAGGACCAAATCCGACAACTTGCTGCCTCTTTGATAGAGAAGCAGGTATTTTTACAGCCCAGTAGGCATTCTACGCTGTTATCTATGATTGTCCATAGAAGTATGACCTTGTGGATGGTTCCATATGTGCAGTTACATAAGTTGGAAATGAAGCTAGCCTTCTTTAATGAAATGGATAGTGTAATAATGAGGGTGAGGGAGCAACTGGACAGGTCAAGGCAGAGACTTTACCAAGAACGAGCTCAGATAATTGCATCCCGACTTGGTTTACCACCTTCATCTAGAGCAGTGCCACCGTCATTACCTGCCAACAGAATTGCAATGAACTTTGCAAATGCATTTCCGAGGCCTCCGATGAGCATGACTGCCCAAAGGCCACCAATATCAAGACCAATGGGTGCATTGGCTCCTACCCCTGACACATTAGTGTCCACAACAACTACAGCAGGAAATTCAATTCGACCTTCTGGTCAGGAAAAACTTTCTTCAGTTGGGACAAAGTAGCCGTTCCTTGGAATGCTTGTGAATAGAGCTGCATTGATTTTTATACACCGGTCAGTTATGGCTAGTTTTACCAAGTGAGTGCCCTTTTCTGGTATTTCTGACTCACTTTATTGCATTTGATATCCTGTCACATTTCCATCTTATAGCTGTATAACATGAATTTTGTTTTGCTTACATGTCCCAAGCCATCTAAAAATAAATACCTTGTGGATAAGCAGATCTGATGCTTTTTATATTTGCTCTTATATCCTTCCACTGACATGATGCTATCTGCCCACAGTTTTACCTACTTCTGTATCCTCTGCGTCTTAGCAGTGTAGAGACTCGACTAAGCTCTAATACTCTTTTCCATCTGTTATGCAGTTCATTTTTTGTAGGTCCTGAGGGCGCTTTTTATCTCCTGCTGCGGGATCATTATCGTGCGACAAGTATGTGTCTATATTAGATGGTATGTTGCACTCAGCAGTCTCCTGGAACGGGAAAAAAAAAGGGCTGGTGTCTTTTACAATCTACTCGTTTGAAGCCACTATTGTCAGTGTATTAAAACAAATGTGGGGATGGAGCTTTACTAGCAACTCAACGGTGTATTGCAAGATCATTGGACCCATTCAACTCAGAATTATGTGAGAATGGAGAGAATAATAACTTGTACCTTGAAATTTTGCTGATGGTTGCATTCTAGTATCTTTTAAATGTTAGACATAGATAGCTAGTGTTAATAGTTTGTATTGGCCTGTATGACTTCTTACTGCTCCAAAATGCAGGCTGTCAGATGTAAGAAAAAGGATATTTGGATTCACAAATTGATGCAGATGCTCTGACGTGATATGCACTTCTGTTCAATATGGTCTAATTCCTCTGCCTCGAAGCTGCTCTGTAAACTTGTAATGTCCAGCTTAACAGTTCACGGGACACCCTGGGACCCACTCTACTTTCACAGGCACAAGGATGAATATCCGTGCCTAACTTATCTATGCACTGCGTCGAAGAAATCTTCGTTTACAAAACACAGCCACGGCCTAAGGCAGTGCAGTATAGCAATTTCAATTGATAGATGAGAATTGCAGTAGTTATGTCGATGAACTTTAATATTTGAATTTCTCAGACAAATTTCTTGATTGAAAGAAAAGGTAACAGCATGATGTAAATAATAACAAGAACAAATGGCGCAGCGAGGCGCCTGGAAAAAAATCAAACAGCATGAACAAATCCAGCAGTTTTTACACAAAAGGCACCATATCCAGCACTACGGGACAACTTTTTTCCACAAACACTTAATTTACAGTCTAGCCTCGTACACAACGATTGGAAGGGCTAAAAACAGCCCAATTGTTTGTAGCACTATAAAAGATGATTTATTGCTGCCGAAGAATCAGGCTATAGTTTAGCACTCACATCCAGTTGACCTAGGTTGACTACTGGTTCCAACATCAATGGTATCTGGCAAGTATCTTCATGCCACAATTTGCACGGGAGACACAAAAACAAAGAGAGTGCCATTAGTATCTGTTAGCGTTGTTAAAAAGATAACAAGCACTATTCAATGTTTTAGGAAAATTAATAAAATAACGAACAGATTTTTTTTAAAATGAAGTAGCAGTTAATAAGTCCAAATTAATTGCTGATCAGATATTCACCAATCTTACTAGCTAATTGCAGTCCAAAATAAGTACTGTATTTAAATGGCAAGCTCAGATTCTGGTGTGAGAAATTTATCAGACTAGTCAATGTATTCACTAAAAGCAGAAATAAAGGGTGAGTTGTGAAAATAGATATGCTTATCTTTCTGACTTACATCTCTTCCTCTTCCCCACTCTTCAGGGCATTCTTTGCTATGCATTGGAAAGCTTCCTCAACATTAATGCCTTCCTTGGCAGAGGTTTCAAAGTAAGGGATATTCCCTTTCGAGGCACACCATGCCCGTGCCTTTTTCTCTGAAACCTGGAATTCACAAGAAGCGGATGTTTATCTACACAGAAAGGAATAGATAAAGGGGGGAGTGTTGTGTGACACATTCAAGATACATACCACTCTGCTATTTCCACCATCCACGTCGACCTTGTTTCCAAGAACAACAAATGGGAAATTCTCTGGGTCTGAAGGGCTTGCCTGCAAATTTTTTCTCAAATCATCATCGCAGATCAGCTTCAAAATAAAATCATAGATTTTGATAGATATGCTTTTCTGCAAGATTGAAAATAAATAGAGCAATACCTGAATGAGGAATTCTTCCCTCCAATTATTAAGGTTATCAAAAGATTTCATCGAATTGACATCATATACAAGAACACAACAATCAGCACCACGATAGAAAGCAACACCGAGGCTTTGGAATCTTTCCTGCCCAGCAGTATCCCAGATCTGCCAAAATAAAAGGATTTGCTAAATGTTTGGGTGCAGCAATCCAACAAAATACTCTAAGAGTTTGAGACACACAGGAGGGTTGACTAAGAATCCAATGTCATGATTGGCAAGCAAGAGAATTTTTTGTTTCTGCAATAACACATGGAATCAAGTTGCACAGGATATACAATAATCAAGTATTGGCACAGGTAGATTGCCAACCTAACGCCATAGGACACGAAATGCACACAGCAATCAATGTGGAACAGTGACCAACTTAGACCCCATCTGGAATCCAATAAATGGGAAGGAATACAATTACTCAAGTTCATTTTTGTCCAGTTGATATAATTGGATGGTGTGAAACAAATTGACATCAAAACTCATGTGAGCTTTTACAAAGACACAATAAGTTCCAAGGAAACTACTTACTGATTTTCTTTTACATGTATTCTATTAGGGTTAATATGGAGACTTCTATTCAATTCAATTCAAATCATTTTCGTTTTGTTCTTACAAAGTAATAAAATGAGTCATAAATCCATTCCAACTCGACACACCGTAATGATATGAACAGAATTTTGCAATGTCAGTCAAATTCTCAGTTCCCAAAAGTATACACGTCAAAAAAGCATCTATGAACTCCCGAAAGCATGCACAATTTTACTACATTACTAAAATTGGAGTCACTTCAATGAAATAACAAGGCGCTTAGGCTACTAGCACTACCAACCTGTAAAGTGAAGAGCCTATCTTCAAACTGAACTTCCTTAGTCAAGAAATCAGCTCCAATTGTCGCCTTGTATTGATTGCTAAACTTCTTGTTTACATATCTAAAAGCATTACGTCAAGAAAAACAACACCAAAACAGGATACATCTCGCAGTATAGCATGCAATACAGATTTTTTTTTATATACTAAAACAATTACTAGTGAGATAACAACCAGGTCAAAAGGATACTGATTCATCAAAGAGGTCTTTCCTACCCTGCACATCGCGAACAAATTCTATTACTTCATTGAAATCAATCAAAGCAAACAAACATAGGCAAAGGCATTCAAAGTTAATCTAAATCCAAAATACAGATCAAAGCCTGAGAATTTGAGAAAAATCTGGGTACTAGAAAAACGTATAATTCAACCAAATAGATAAACAATTCTACAAATCAGAAAGAAATTTAGGATCTGGAAAGATCCGCCTAGGCAAACCCTAGAATTCAAAATCGAACTAGCAATAGAGGGAGGGGTAGGTAAGGTGACTGACCCGCTGTCTCCGAGGATGATGACCTTCAAGAGAGTTCTTCTACGGGAAGGCATCTTTGTTTTAATCGATTGATCTCTGTTTGGTTTCTGAAAAATAGAAGAGAAGGAAAGAGATTGAAGATTTCTTCTCTTCTCTTTTTTTGGTGTGTTTAGAGTAGTACTGAGCAGATCTTCTCTCTGCTAATTACTCTTGCGGAGGAGGAGAAAGGAGACGCTCATTTGTTTTTATCTCTCTCTCTCTTTCTTTTCTTTTTTGAGCTCAGCTGAGACGGTCGGACTTTTTGTAGTTTATTAGAGCCTGCTTGGTTAGTGAAAGCTGGTAGTGACCTGTAATTTATGGAATCTATTTATTTATCTTGTTTCGGAGAAAGTTCTGGAATGACAGTTCGTTCGGTGACGTATTGTGTTTCGAGTTAACTGCCGTTATTATCATATTGGAGAATTAGCTTAATTTATCTTTTGTATTTTAAGATTGTTACAAGAATGTCGTAACAGTTTTAATTGTTTTTAATGTGTTTTTATATTTTAGATTAGTTTGTGAATATTTTTATATAAAAATATAAAATATGAAATACTCTTATTTGAAAAATTCAAAATCTATCTAATTCAATAATAAAATAGCCATTTGCCTGGGGCGATTTTTGAAGAACTACCGTTGCTTTATAAGTTTGTCAAAATTACTTTAAGGAAATTGCTGAAAATCAAAAGAAAATCATTAATAATAATAAACTGTAAAACATGAGGCTTTTTATATAAAAAAATCGTTGGAAATTTGTTCGTTTGCTTTTGGATTATAAAACTGTACGTGGTTCTAGGAATATTCTCAGAAGTACAAGATTCCTCAACTTGCAATAATACGTAAAAAGAAAAAAAAATCAATAGAATTGCTATTAAAACCACGTGATCACAGTGATGCACAGGAGACTCGTACCCAACAATCTTGGCCGGGAATTTGAGCCGGCCAAAGGATTATACTAAAAAAATTTAAAAAAAAAATCTAAAATTTTAATATTTTTTTAGAATAGATAAAAAAACAATCAATTTGGATTTATACTATATATAATCAAGTAAAAAAATAAAAAATATTTCATGAAAATATAGATTATAAAAAAAATATGAGACTAAGAATTTATAAATTAATTATATATTTTTTGAGTTTTTAAAAAAATATTAAGAAAAAGTAGGGTTTTCCTTGAGTTGTGTTAAATTATTGGAGTTTAATTGGGTTAGTTACATGCTTGAATTTTACCTATTTAAAACTCGATTTCATAAGTACATCAAAATGACATGCATTAACATGTCTAATTTATTTGAATAAAAGATCACTAACAATAATGCTCGCAGTTCTATTTCTATCCATACATAGAAGATTAATGCTATCTTTATTTAATTATTTTCTTAGTTCAACCTCTAAAAATTTATTGAAAAAAAAAGAGAGAATAAACTCCTATAAATTCAAATTATTTAATTTTACATTCTTTGAAAAGAGAATTGAAAAATAATATTAGAGATAAAGAATAATCTTAATTAAAAGTTTAAGGTTGATACTATTTTGAATTTAATTTTATTAATTAGTTAATACATACTACATTAAAAAAATCATTTAAATTCAAAAATTAAAATTGTAAAGTTAGTTTCTAATCTATAACATCAATATCACTCTATATAGAATCTCTAACATCTTGATTAGCCGCCACAATATTGATATTAACCCTCTATTTCCCATTCAAGAAAATTTTTTTTTTTTGTTTAACGTGGATGTCCGGACCAGCTTACGCGTACCTTGACTAATTCTACGGGCCCTGAAGTTAACGACCATGTAAGCCTCCAGTGGCCATCATATGAGCAACCACAGGGCTCGAACCTGAAATCATAGAGGAAACAAACCTCTTGATCCCAAACTCTTACCACTGGACCACCACCTAGAAAGTTAAGAAAATCTTATTTCAAAATTAAAGAGCGCGGCAAGATACGGTCATGTTATCCCTGGGATGGCCAAC
>Ga0307515_10022134_pt1 | contig 11218 bp, 11 predicted proteins | sample 17_EM_MG_FD_194513 | JGI IMG/M metagenome (GOLD analysis project Ga0307515, IMG submission 194513) | Populus trichocarpa ectomycorrhiza microbial communities from riparian zone in the Pacific Northwest, United States - 17_EM | ecosystem: Host-associated > Plants > Roots > Unclassified | place... | reverse complement strand
GACTGAAAAAGTGAACGGCCTCGTTCTTTTGCATCGGGCCGGCCCATCGAGCGCTGGTCTTAACGATGCCTATCGTCGGGATGAAACCTTTCATCACGATGTCACATTCAGGGGTCATGCCCTGCCACATCCTCCTGGTATCGCGCCGGCTTTCTGGCTGCGCACCAGCCGAACAAACGAAGAGGCAAAAAAGATGAGCACTATTACTGCAGCAATGGTGAAGGAACTGCGCGAAAAGACCGGCGCAGGCATGATGGATTGCAAGAAGGCACTCGGCGAAACCAATGGCGACATGGAAGCCGCGATCGATTGGCTGCGCGCCAAGGGCATTGCCAAGGCCGACAAGAAGTCCGGCCGCGCCGCAGCCGAAGGCCTGATCGGGATCGCCAGCAGCGGTACCAAGGCCGTTGTCATCGAACTCAACTCCGAAACCGACTTCGTTGCCCGCAACGATGCCTTCCAGGACCTCGTCCGTGGCATTGCTGCCGTTGCTGTCGGTACTGACGGCTCGGTTCAAACGATCAGTGCAGCGAACTACCCGGCAACGGGTAAGTCGGTTGCCGAAAGCATCACCGACGCGATCGCAACCATCGGCGAGAACATGGCGCTTCGCCGTGCAGCCCTGCTGTCGGTCGAAGACGGCGTCGTCGCGACCTATATCCACAATTCCGTTGCAGACGGTCTCGGCAAGCTCGGCGTTCTCGTCGCGCTGAAGTCGACCGGCGACAAGGATGCGCTGAACGCCATCGGCCGCCAGGTTGCCATGCACATCGCTGCGACCAACCCGCTGGCCATTCGCTCGACGGAAGTTGATCCGGCTGTCGCCGAGCGCGAACGCAACATCTTCATCGAGCAGGCCCGCGAATCCGGCAAGCCGGAAGCGATCATCGAAAAGATGGTTGACGGCCGCATGCGCAAGTTCTTCGAAGAAGTCGCCCTTCTGTCGCAGGCTTTCGTCATGAACCCCGACCTCACCGTCGAAGCCGCCGTCAAGGAAGCTGAAAAGACCGTCGGTGCACCGATCGAGGTTGTCGGCATGGCCCGCCTTCTTCTCGGCGAAGGCGTCGAAAAGGAAGAAACCGACTTCGCAGCCGAAGTGGCTGCCGTCGCCAAGGGTTGATTTCTTCATCCTGATTGGGAAAACCGCCATCCTGAATGGGAAACAGTCCGGGCATCGCGTGACAACGCGGTGCCCTTCGTGTATCCGGCATCATCATCACATTGACGCAGGCTCCTTCGGGGATCATCCGGGGTGATATCGGCCGCGCAAGGATGAAAGATCAGTTCCACGCACCATCTCGCATGTGTGCCTTCTTGGACAGGAGTGACGATGTCGGCCAAACCTCTCTACAAACGCGTGCTGTTGAAGGCTTCCGGCGAAGCCCTCATGGGAAACCAGGGTTTCGGGATCGACGTCGCTGTCGCTGACCGTATTGCCTCCGACATCGCCGAAGCGCGCGCCATGGGCGTGGAAGTCGGTGTCGTCGTCGGTGGCGGTAATATCTTCCGCGGTGTCGCAGTTGCGTCCAAGGGCGGCGACCGGGTAACCGGCGACCACATGGGCATGCTGGCAACGATCATCAACGCGCTGGCACTGGCGACCTCGCTGCGCAAGCTCGATGTTGATACCGTCGTACTCTCGGCCATCGCTATGCCGGAAATCTGCGAAAGCTTCTCGCAGCGCGCCACTCTCTTTCATCTCTCTCTCGGCCGCGTCGTGATCTTTGCCGGCGGCACGGGCAATCCGTTCTTCACAACCGATTCGGCCGCTGCCCTGCGTGCTGCGGAAATGGGCGCCGAAGCAATCTTCAAGGGCACGCAGGTGGACGGCATCTACACAGCCGACCCCAAGAAGGACCCGACAGCCACTCGCTTCGACCATCTGACGCACAGCGAAGTCCTGCAGAAAGGACTGGCCGTGATGGATGTTGCAGCCGTGGCATTGGCGCGCGAAAACAGCATTCCGATCATTGTCTTTTCTATTCACGAGAAGGGCGGATTCGCGGAAATCTTGACTGGCGGCGGCCGGGCGACCATCGTAACCGACAATTGAGCAGTTAAAGGGCGGCCGCAATGCCGCCGCGATAAACGGGAGTTTGATCCATGAGTGAAGGTATTGACCTGAGTGACCTGAAGCGCCGCATGGATGGCGCCATTAACGCGTTCAAGAGCGATGTGGCCTCGCTGCGCACCGGCCGTGCATCGGCCAACGTACTCGATCCGGTCATGGTCGAGGCCTATGGTTCGCGAGTGCCGCTGAACCAGGTCGCCAACATCACGGTTCCAGAGGCGCGCATGCTCGGTGTTTCGATCTGGGACAAGTCGATGGTCAATGCGGTCGATCGCGCCATCCGCGAATCGAACCTCGGTCTCAACCCGATCGTTGACGGGCAAAATCTGCGCATTCCCTTGCCGGAATTGAACGAAGAGCGCCGCAAGTCTCTCGTGAAGGTCGCGCATGACTATAGCGAAAAGGCCAAGATCGCGGTACGCAACGTACGGCGCGACGGCATGGACAGTCTCAAAAAGGCCGAAAAAGACGGTGACATCGGCCAGGACGTGAGCCGCAGCCAGTCCGAAAAGGTTCAGAAAATGACCGATGAGATGATTTCCGACATCGACCGCTTGCTCGCCGAGAAGGAAAAGGAAATCATGCAGGTCTAGTCTGCCTTTTTCCGAGTCTCTGTTTTTCAGGCTACCGATGTCAAACCCATTGATTAGAAATGTTCCCACGCATGTTGCCATCATCATGGATGGCAATGGCCGTTGGGCCAATTCGCGCGGACTTCCGCGGACCATGGGGCATCGCAAGGGCGTGGAAGCCGTGCGCGAGGCGGTTCGCACCGCCGGTGAAGTCGGTATTCGCTACCTGACGCTTTTTGCATTCTCCTCGGAGAACTGGAGCCGGCCGGAGGCGGAGGTCTCCGATTTGATGGGACTGCTGAAAGCCTTCATCCGGCGCGATCTGGCGGACCTGCACCGCCAGAATGTTCGCATCCGGGTGATCGGCGACAAGACAAATCTTCGCGGTGATATCTTGCCCTTGCTTATCGAGGCCGAGGATACGACGCGCAACAACACAGGCATCACGCTGGTTATTGCATTCAATTACGGCTCCCGCGATGAGATGACCCGTGCCATGCAGGCTTTGGCGGTCGAGGTTGCGCAAGGGAGGCTGTCTGCCGACCAGATCACCCCCGAACGCATTGCCAGCAAGCTCGACACGGCCGGCATTCCGGACCCGGACCTCGTGCTGCGCACCAGCGGCGAGGAGCGGCTGTCGAATTTCCTGCTCTGGCAGGCGGCCTATTCCGAATTGCTGTTTGTTCCTGAGCTCTGGCCGGACTTCACCCGCGAGGTTTTCCTCGACGCTCTGAAGACCTATGCCGGTCGGGAGCGCCGCTTTGGCGGCCTATCGCAGCCGACGCTCGCGGTTGGTTCCTGATGCAGAGCGAACTGCGTCTGCGCATTGTATCCGGCATCGTGCTTGCCGCCATCACCCTGGGGGCAACCTGGGTTGGCGGGACTGTCTTTCAGCTTCTGGCCGTGGCCATCGCTATGCTCGTCTACTACGAATGGTCGACGATCACCCGGCTTGCCGAGCGCGATTTTCAGGGCAACGCTTTCGGCTGGCTGACGCAGGCGGTGATCGCCGCTCTGATCTTGTTCGGCGGCGCCGATGTGACCTTGGTGGTTCTGGCAGCGTTTGTCGTTGCCGCCGCCCTCTGGGTGTTTTTCCAGGGCGGCAGCTGGTGGCTGCCGGGCGGCATCGTCTATGCCGGCCTGACCGGCATCTCGCTCTCGGCGATCCGTGGCGACAGCGATATCGGCCTGATCGCGATGATCTTTATTTTCGCCGTGGTCTGGGCAACGGATATTCTCGCCTATTTCACCGGCCGGGCGATCGGCGGTCCGAAGCTTGCACCACGCATTTCTCCCGGCAAGACATGGTCCGGTGCCATCGGCGGCACGGTTTCCGGCGTGATCGCGGGTGTTGCCGTGTTCATGACCCATTTTTCGCTGGATGACCTACGCATTCCGTTGCTGGCGCTTGCTCTGTCGGTGTCGAGCCAGGTCGGTGACCTGTTTGAATCCTATATAAAGCGCCGGTTTGGCGTGAAGGATTCGAGCAAACTCATTCCGGGCCATGGCGGCGTCATGGACCGTGTCGATGGACTTGTTTTCGCCTGTTTTGCCGCGCTTTTGATTGCTTTGGTGCAAGTGATGTCCGCTGGCGGACAGAGTGCGCCCATGGGGGCAATCCTGCTGGCACCGTAACGGTGCCGCATACCTGATCGAGGGACCACATGGCTTACCTGGCCGATACGCTTCACCTGATTATCGGCTATATCTTGCCGTTCCTGCTGGTTCTGACGCTGCTCGTCTTCGTGCACGAGATGGGACACTATCTGGTCGGCCGCTGGTCCGGTATCCGCATTCTCGCTTTTTCCGTTGGCTTCGGTCCGGAATTGTTCGGCTATACCGACAAGCAGGGAACGCGCTGGAAGTTTTGTGCCGTTCCGCTTGGCGGCTACGTGAAATTCTTCGGCGACGAAGATGCCGCCAGCGTTCCGGACTACAGCCGCCTTGAGCAATATTCGGCCGAGGATCGTGACCGCACCTTCCTGGGTGCCAGGCTGTGGAAGCGGGCCGCCACCGTTGCTGCCGGGCCGATTGCCAATTTCATTCTTGCGATTGCGATTTTCGCCGTGCTTTTTGCCATCTATGGCAAGCCGGTCGCGGATCCCGTCGTTGCGGAAGTCAAGGAAAACAGCGCTGCTGCCAAGGCCGGCGTGCTGCCGGGCGACCTGCTGGTGTCCATTGACGGCACACCCGTCTCCACCTTTGACGACGTGCGTCGCTATGTGAGCGTGCGCCCGGAGATGTCGATCACCATCCAGATCAAGCGCAAGGGCGAATTGCTCAATCTGCCGATGGTGCCGCAGCGCACGGAAATCACCGACCAGTTCGGCAATAAGATGGAGCTCGGTATCATCGGCATCCTGACGAACCAGGAGACCGGCAATTTCCGCCTGCAGACCTTTGGTCCGGTCGAGGCCGTGGCGCAGGGTGCGGTCGAAAGCTGGCATATCGTCACCGGCACGTTCAACTATCTGGGCAATCTGGTCACGGGCCGCATGAAGGCCGACCAGCTTGGCGGCCCCATCCGCGTGGCCCAGGCGTCCGGTCAGATGGCGACCATCGGTATTGCGGCTGTCCTGCAGCTCGCGGCAGTGCTGTCAGTTTCCATTGGACTTCTCAATCTAATGCCGGTTCCGGTACTTGATGGCGGGCATCTGATGTTTTATGCGGTGGAAGCCGTCCGTGGAAAACCGGTGGGGCCGGGGACGCAGGACATCGCATTCCGTATCGGTTTTGCCATGGTTTTGATGCTGATGGTCTTTGCCACGTGGAACGACATAAGTTCGCTTCTGGGCTAGGTTTTCGGGCTTGCATTGGTGCTGCGAGCCCTTGGGGAGACGGTCGGCTTTGTTGAGAATTCAATGGGTTGATTGAAAGGAATTGTTTACGATAAAGCAATTCTGTAGTGGCCGTTAGGACACGGTTTCAATTGAAGTAAACAGAAATTAACGTGCGACCTTGCTTGTATGTAAAAAGCGGTTAAAACGGCAACCGTGACCGGAGTCGGTACGAGTTCGCTGCGGGGCATTGGGAAGAAGGTAAGATTTATGAAAGCTGGTTCAAAATTTTTGAACGCGGTGTCGGCGGTTGCGCTGTCTGCTAGCATGGTCGCAACGGGGACTGGCATTGTAACGCTTGCAAGTGCATCTGTCGCAGAAGCCGCAACGATCAGCCGCGTCGAAGTTCGCGGCGCTACACGCGTCAGCCCTGAGACGGTCCGCGCAAATATCACCATCGTGCCCGGCAAGAGCTTCAGTAACGCTGATATTGATTCTTCCGTGAAGCGTCTCTACTCCACCGGCTATTTTTCCGACGTCAGCATCAATGTCTCCGGTGGTACGCTCGTCGTTACCGTGAGCGAGAATCAGCTCGTCAATCAGGTCGTTTTCAACGGCAACCGCAAAATCAAGGATCGTCCGCACACGTTCGCTCGGCCCCTACAGCGAGGCCACCGCTGAATCCGATATTCAGGCCATCAAGGAAGCCTATGCCGCCATTGGCCGTGAAGATGTGACCGTGACCACGCAGGTCGTTCCGATCGCAGAAGGCCGCGTCAACCTGGCCTTCGTCATCAATGAAGGTGACCGCACGAAGATCACGGCTATCAAATTCGTCGGCAACAATGCCTACAGCAATGGTCGCCTTGAGGCGGTCATCTCGACCAAGGAATCGGGAATATTCTCCTTCCTGAGCCGCAAGGATGTCTATAACGCCGACAAGCTGCGTGCAGACGAAGAATTGCTGCGCCAGTTCTACTATAATCGCGGCTATGCCGATTTCCGTGTTGTCTCTTCGGATGCGATTCTTGATGAATCGACCAACGAATACACGGTGACGATCACCGTTGAAGAAGGTGAGCGCTACGATTTCGGAACTGTGAATGTTGAATCGACTGTCGAAGGCGTGAATGCCGAGGAACTGAAGGGGCTCGTTCGGACCTCCGAGGGCTCGATCTACAAGGCAAAAGACGTTCAGGAAAGCATTTCTGCGATTTCCAAGCGTGTTGCATCTCAGGGTTATCCGTTCGCCCGCGTGACGCCGCGCGGCAACCGTGATTTCGGCAACCGCACGATCGCCGTCGATTATCTCGTCGATCAGGGCGAGCGCGCCTATATCGAGCGCATCGAAATCCGCGGCAACACCCGTACGCGTGACTACGTTATCCGTCGCGAATTCGACATGAGCGAAGGCGATGCGTTCAACCAGGAAATGATCACGACGGCCAAGCGCCGTCTCGATGCCCTTGGCTACTTCTCCGCGGTCAATATATCGACCCAGCCGGGCAGTGCTTCCGACCGCGTCGTGGTTATCGTCGATGTGCAGGATCAGTCGACCGGTTCGTTCGGTATCGGTGCGGGCTATTCGGCCGGCAGTGGCGGCGGCTTCCTTCTGGAAGCCTCGATCGAGGAAAAGAACTTCCTCGGCCGCGGCCAGTATATCCGTCTTGCTGCTGGTCGTGGCGAGAACAGCCGTACATACAATGTTTCGTTCACTGAGCCCTATTTCCTCGGATATCGTCTGGCAGCGGGCTTCGATGTCTTCAAGAGCGAAAATGATTACGATGACGACAACTATAGCTATGATGAGCAGGGTTTCAGTTTGCGCGTAACGGCGCCGATTACTGAAAGGTTGTCGACGACATTCCGCTATAATCTTTCGCAGATGGATTATAGCGGCGACAAGACCGATCTTTCCACTCCATACGATCGTGTGATTGACGGTTCTCCATGGACGCGGTCCTCGGTCTCGCAGACCCTTACTTATAATACTCTCGACGATGCTCAGTTGCCGCATGAGGGTATCCTTGCCTCGGCAACGCAGGAATATGCCGGTCTTGGCGGCACATCGGATTTCTACAAGCTGACGGCCAAGGCCAAGTGGTACTACACCGTCAACGACGACGCGGATATTATTGCATCGCTTTCGGGCGGCGCTGGTCATGTGTTCAAAACCGGTGGCGAGATGGAGGTCTTTGACCAGTTCCAGCTCGGCAGCAACGACATTCGCGGTTTTGAACGCAATGGTCTCGGCCCGCGCATGTCCAATGGCGACTCGCTTGGCGGTACGACGTATTTTACGGCCTCTGCCGAAGCGACGTTCCCTCTGCCGTTCGTGTCTCGTGATGCCGGCTTCCGCGGTGCGATTTTCGCTGATGCCGGAACGCTGTATGGCAATGAAGTGAACCTGACCTACAAGGGTGTCACAGACACGACCCAGGGTGGAACTGGAAGCTCGCTTCGGGCGTCCGTCGGTCTGGGCCTGATCTGGGCGTCACCCTTCGGGCCGCTGCGCGTCGACTATGCGATCCCGGTTGCCAAGGAAGACTACGACAGGGTTCAGAACCTCAAGTTCGGTATCTCGTCCTCCTTCTGATCCTTGCAGTCCAGAACTGCCTGCCAAAACTGTTCTGGAGTGTTGGCCATGGAATACAATTGGTTCTTCCCGCCGCATGAGGGGATTCGCCTGAGTGATCTGGCGGATCAGATTGGCGCGACGCTCGAAGACAAGGCATCCGCCGACCGGCTCGTCCGGTCGGTCGCGCCGGTTTACCGGGCGAAAGAGGGTGACATATGCTATATGTTGTCCCGCAAAAATCGCGAAGAGCTTGAAACCTGTCAGGCGGCGGCGATTGTCTGTGACAAGACCCTGGCGCCTCTCGTTCCTTCCCATATTCCCGTTCTTTTGACGGCATATCCCCACACGGCGTTCGCGGTTGCCGGCGCGATCCTGCATCCGCAAGCAATGCGCCCTGCGCAAAACTTGGCGGGAGCAGGCGGGATATCGCCCGCTGCCTTCGTCGATCCGTCGGCGCAGATCGAGGAAAATGTCGACATCGAAGCAACTGCGGTCATCGGCGCAGGCGCGCATATCGGCGCCGGGACACGGATCGCAGCCGGCGCGGTTATTGGCCCGGGCGTGCGTATCGGTCGTGATTGCACAATTGCGGCTGGTGCGAGCATCCTTTGTTCGCTGATCGGCGACAGCGTCATTATCCATCCCGGTGCACGGATCGGCCAGGACGGGTTCGGCAATGCGCCGGGACCGAAGGGCGGCATGATCAAGATCGTCCAGATCGGCCGCGTGATTCTGCAGGACCGTGTTGAAATCGGCGCCAACACGACGATCGATCGCGGCGCGATGGACGACACTGTGGTTGGCGAGGGTACAAAGATCGATAATCTTGTCCAGCTTGGGCACAATGTTCGCATCGGTCGTCATTGCGGTATCGCCGCGCAAGTCGGCATTGCCGGCAGCACGCGCATTGGCGACGGCGTCATGATCGGCGGCGCAGCCGCCATCAACGGACATATTACCATCGGCGACCGGGCACAGATCGCAGCCATGAGCGGCGTGGCTGCCAACGTTCCCGCCGGCGAGCGTTACGGCGGCATACCGGCCCGGCCCATGCGCGACTTCCTTCGCGATGTCGCGGAAATGACGGCACGGGCACACAACAGGCAGAAGAAATCGGGAGGCAATGATGAGTGAAGCAGGAACCACCGTTCTCGGCACGGCCGACATCCGGGAAATCTTGAAGCTGCTTCCCCATCGCTATCCGTTCCTGCTGGTGGATCGGATCATCGAGATCGACGGGGACAATTCGGCGATCGGCATCAAGAACGTGACGGCTAACGAGCCGCATTTTACCGGGCATTTTCCCGAGCAGCCAATCATGCCGGGCGTTCTTTTGATCGAAGGCATGGCTCAGACGGCCGGCGCGATCTGCGCCCGCAAGACCGGCGATGGCAGCAACCTCGTCTATTTCATGACCATCGACAATGCTCGTTTCCGCAAACCGGTCATTCCGGGCGATCGCGTCGAGTTCCATGTCGTCAAGCAGAAGCAGCGCGGCAATATCTGGAAATTTCACTGTGATGCAAAAGTTGACGGGCAACTTGTCGCAGAAGCTGATATCGGCGCGATGATTATCAGCAAGGAAGACGCCTGAACATGATTGCAGCCACTGCGAAGATCCACCCGCTCTCGGTTATCGAAGACGGGGCGGTGATCGGCGATAACGTCGTTGTCGGACCGTTCTGTCATGTCGGCCCGAAGGTGACGCTCGCAGACAACGTCGAACTGATCAGCCATGTGGTCGTGCTCGGGCGCACGACGGTCGGCAAAGGATCGAAGATTTTCCCATCCGCCGTGATTGGCGGCGATTCGCAGAGCGTGCATCACAGCGCCGTCGATACGACGCTGGTGATCGGCGAGAATTGCACCATCCGCGAAGGCGTGACGATGAACACCGGTACCGTCGAACATGGCGGCGCGACGATCATTGGAGACAACAATCTCTTCCTGGCCTATGCCCATGTCGCCCATGACTGCCGCCTCGGCAACAACATCATCCTGTCCAACAACGTCATGCTGGCGGGGCATGTGACGGTCGGCGATCGTGCCATACTTGGCGGCGGTTCGGCTGTGCACCAATTTACGCGCGTTGGACGCCAGGCGTTCGTCGGCGGGCTCTCCGCCGTTGCCTATGACGTCATTCCCTATGGCATGCTCAATGGCAATCCCGGCCTGCTTGGCGGCCTGAATGTCGTCGGCATGAGCCGCTCCGGCATCGAGAAGCCCGTCATTCATGCCGTGCGGCGTGCTTACAAACAGATTTTCGAGGGTCCGGAATCGATCCGTGCCAATGCCGCGGCGATCCGCGATGATTACGCCGATTGCCCGCCGGCACTTGAGATCCTCGATTTCATCGCGGCCGAAAGCGATCGGGCACTGTCGTCTCCGACGCGGGGCAGCAAGGGCTGAGGCAGATGAGCTTGGACAGCCGGCCAGAGATCAAAGACCGGCTGGCGATCATCGCTGGCAGCGGCCTGTTGCCGCTGCATGTTGCCGAAGCTGCACGGACACACGGCGAAAACCCCTTCATCATCGCCCTTGCCAACGAATCGGATCGGGACTGGTCCGCGTTCGACCACACGACGCTCGGTATCGGCAATTTCAAAGCTATCAGCGGCGTTTTCCGTGAAGCGGGCATTGGCCGTGTTGTGATGTCAGGCGCTGTACGCCGCCGTCCGGACTGGCGCGATATCAAGCCGACGCTCAGAAGCCTTGCAAAGGTGCCGAGCGTTCTGCGCACGCTTCTGTCCGGCGGCGATGATGCCGTCCTGAAAATGGCGATCGAGCTCATCGAGGCCAATGGTGCGCGGGTGATCGGCGTCCAGGAGATCGTGCCGGAGCTTCTGGCTGATGTCGGCACGCTGGGCGTGTGTGCGCCGGGATCGGAAGACCAGGTGGATATCGAGGTCGCTGAAGCCGCTGCCATCGCGCTCGGCCATCTGGATGTCGGGCAGGGCGCTGTCGCCGTCGGCGGACGCGTCGTCGCCCTGGAGGGACCGGAGGGAACCGACGCGATGCTCGAACGCGTGGCACGGCTGAAGGCCGATGGACGCATTTCCAGCCGCCGCCGCGGCGTCCTCGTCAAGCTCTGCAAGCCGCAACAGGATTTGCGCGCCGACCTGCCGTCGATTGGGCCCTCGACGATCAGGGGGGCACAGGCAGCTGGGCTTGCCGGCATAGCGGTCGAGGCCGGCCGCGCGCTGGTTCTCGAGCGAGCCGA
>Ga0307515_10022133_pt1 | contig 11218 bp, 8 predicted proteins | sample 17_EM_MG_FD_194513 | JGI IMG/M metagenome (GOLD analysis project Ga0307515, IMG submission 194513) | Populus trichocarpa ectomycorrhiza microbial communities from riparian zone in the Pacific Northwest, United States - 17_EM | ecosystem: Host-associated > Plants > Roots > Unclassified | place... | reverse complement strand
TGGGCACAGCGGACACGTGAGGCGCTCCTCGACGAGCACCTGTCCGTCCTGAGTGGACGGTATGAGGCCGAACTCGCCGTCGGGCGGCACCGGCAGGTCCTCGGGGAGCTGTCGGCGCACGTGGCCGACCACCCGCACGCCGAGCCGCTCGTCGCCGCGCTCATGGTGGCGCTCTACCGCGACGGCCGTGCCGCCGACGCGCTGGGCTGCTTCGACCGCGCACGCGAGCGGTTGCGCGACGACCTCGGCCAGGACCCCGGCGAGCCGCTGCGCGGCCTGCAACGCCGGATCCTCAACGACGACGGGGAACTCCGCGTCGCCGGCACGGCCGAACCGGCCGGGCATGTGCCCAGGGAGCTGCCCGCCGACGTCCCCGGGTTCACCGGACGCGCCACCGCACTGTCCACACTGGACGGCCTGCTCGCCGGGGCGACGCATCCCGGGCCGGTCACCCTCGCCGCGATCACCGGGGTCGGAGGCGTCGGGAAGACCGCCCTCGCCGTCCACTGGGCGCATCGCCACGCCGCGGCGTTCCCCGACGGACAGCTCTACGCCAACCTCGGCGGGTACAGCCCGCTCGGGCCGGTCGAACCCGCGGCGGCGCTGGAGACGCTGCTGTGGGGCCTTGGAATCGCCAGCGAGAACATCCCCTCCACTGTGGACGCACGTTCGGCGATGCTCCGCACGCGCCTCGCCGGACGCCGAGTGCTGCTCGTGCTCGACAACGCCCGCGACGCCGAACACGTCCGGCCACTGCTGCCGGGCTCCGACGCGATGGTGCTCGTCACCAGCCGCAATCGCCTGCGGGGACTGCGCATCAGGGAGAGCGCGCACGTGCTCGCCCTCGACGAGTTCAGTCCGGCCGAGTCCGCCGCCATGCTCGCCGGAACCGCCGGGTCCGCCGTCATCGAGGCCGATCCCGTGGCGTGGCAGGAGATCGCGGCCTTGTGCGGTCATCTTCCACTCGCGCTCGCCGTCGTCGCGGCCGGCGACCTACCCGCCGCGCGGGCTCTCGGGCATCTGCGCGAAGCCCGGCTGGACGCCATGAGCGGCGAGGACGCGGCCAGCGACCCCCGCGCGGTCTTCGACTGGTCCTACCGGGCGCTGGAACCGGAGGACGCCCGCGCCTTCCGTTTGCTGACAGTGCATCCCGGCGCCGATCTCCCCGTGGAGGCGGCCACCGCACTGCTCGCCGGGGACGCGCGTCGCCTGACCACCCGGCTCACCGCGGCGAACCTGTTGCGCGAGCCCGTTCCCGGCCGTTTCGAGTACCACGACCTGCTCCGGGTCTACGCCGAAGAGACCTCCCATGCCGTCGACGGCGAGCGCGAGCGTTTCCTTGCCGGGCAACGCCTTGTCGACTGGTACCTCGGCACGCTCGACGCCGTCCGGGCGGTGGTGCGGCCGCATCAGGGCTCGCTACGTCTGGACACTGTGGACGGTGTCGTGCCGGCGGTGTTCGAGACCGCCGACGACGCTCTCGCCTGGTGCGACCGGGAACGCGCCAACATCGTCGCCGCCGTCACCTACGCCGGGCAGGCCGGTCTGGACGAGCACGCCTGGCGGATGGCGCACCTGACGTGGTCCTACTTCAACCTGCGCAGTGCCTGGGACGACTGGATCGGCACCAGTCTGGCCGGACTGGCCTCGGCCCGCCGTCTCGGCGATCCCGAGGCCGAGGGGCGGATGCTCGGCAACCTCGGCATCGCCTGCTCCGACAGCCGGCGACTCGACGAGGCCCTCACCTGGTTCGCGCGCGCCGAGGAGGTGTTCACCGAGATCGGGAGACCGGCGGCACTCGCCGCCGTCATCAGCAACACCGCGGTCGTCCACAAGACGGCCGGCGACCTTCCCGGTGCCGTCGAACGCTTCCAGCGGGCGCTGGGGATGTGGCGCGGCGTCGGCGAGCGCGCCCGTCTGGGCAGCGACCTGAACAACCTCGGCTGGACCTACCTGGATCTGGGCGAGTACGGCAGGGCCGCCGAGTGCACCCGGGAGGCGGTCGATCTCGCGCGGGAGACGGGAAACCTACTCGGCGAGTGCAATGCGGTCTGGAATCTGGGCCGGGCGTGTTCCGGCCTCGGCGAGCATGGGGAGGCCGAGCGCCTGTACGAGGTGGCGCTGGCCGGGTTCCGTCGGCTCGGCAATCCTGGTCGCGCGGCCCTGGTGACGGCGACGATCGCGCGTGCCAGGGCCGCGACGGGCCGCATCGCCGAGGCGCGGGTCCTTATGCGCGAGGCGATCGAGCGTCTCGACGAGCTCGGTGACGTCAGGGCCGGTGAGGTCCGGATCGAGCTGGCGGCGCTGCGGGGCTGATGTTCACGCCTTCTTCAGCCGCATCAGCCGGCCGTAGGTGTATACGAGGGCCTGGAGGTTGCCGCGGTAGCGCGGAACCGCGACCGTGGCATGCACGGCCGCCCGCCAGGCGTCAACGGTGAGCGCATCGCCCGGTGTACCTGCGGCCAGCAGGGTGTTGGCCCAGTGCAGGCCTTTGAGGACGTGGAGGATCTCGCTGTGGGCGCTCGGGGCGCCGGCGATCAGGTTGTGGTCGTTCTTGATCGTGTTCAGGACCGCCGCGCCGTGGGCGGTCGCCGCGATGGCGTCGTAGCGGACGTCGGGCGCGGAGACGCCGAAGGTGACGGGGTTGGTGAAGCCGCGGGCGCCGGGGGACACCGGCTCGTGCGTCGCCGGCTGGATAGGGCCGGGGATGGCCTGCATCGGCGTGTTCGCCCAGGCGTCGTGCCAGGATCGCGCGCCACCGGCGGGCGGGTTCGTGTCGTACATCTGGAAGTAGTGCCGCTGGTCGTTGGTGGCCAGCGCGTCCTCGACGTTCCGCGCGTAGTTCTCCAGGGTGACCACGTCCGCGCCGTCCCGGGCCACGACTCCTCCGTAGTGCGAGGTCCAGCTCCTGGCGTGCGCGACCACCTGCGGGCCACCGAAGGCGGCGACCTGGTAGTGGTCGTCGTGGATCTGGGGCAGCGCGCCCAATGCCATCGAGGATCCGGGTGGCGTGGCCAGCAGCGAGCAGGTGACGAATCCTTCGCCGACCTCGGGAGCGGCGTACTGGTTGAGCCCGTACGTGTGCAGGTCGGCGACGAATCCCGGGGAGGCGGCGCGGGCGGCGGTGCCGAAGGCGATCGCGATGGTCCGCATGCCGTCGGCGAGCTTCACGGGGTCGGTGCCGTCGGGCAGGTAGGGCGGCTTCGGCGGGGCGAGGAGCTCTCGCGCGATGTGGAACTCGATCATCTGGTGCGCCACGGGATTCAGCGGGTGCGCGAAGACCGGCTGCGGCCCGTGCGGGCCTGTCGTGCCGACGAACGCGTCGAACAGCGCGTTGCAGCTCTGCTCGGCGCTCATGGCGAGTCCCGCGGTGCCGTTGGCGACGTTCCTCGGGGACACCCGCAGTAGTGTCGCCGCCCCGTTGGTGATGCGCCGTTGGGCGGGGCCGGGCGGGTCTGTGACGAGCCGGAAGTGCGAGTCCAGCAGGGCGAGCCGGTCGTTGGCGTCGTCGACGACGGCCTGGGTCGCGTAGAAGACCTTGGGTTGCCGCGCGCTGGTGTTCATGTGCTCGATCGCCATGTTCCCGCCGGCGGACAGGCGGAGGGTCACTGTGGCCGGGTCTGCCGACGCGAGCCTGATCGCGGCTCCGTTGAGGAAGCTCGGTGTGCCGGCCTTGACCTGGCTGATGAACGAGTCCTGCGCGGCGGGCGGCCCGTGGTGCGCGCCGTTGACGACGGCGACGCCGAGCACCGCCGCCGTCCCGGTGCCGTAGTACTGGGTCGCGGGCGTCGGCCGGCCGCCGAATCCACCGGGGATCCGGACCGGGCGACCCGCCGCGAACGCTCGTCCGACCGCGGCAGCCTCGGCTTCGAGCGACGGTTCGGAGCCGTGGAGGACGCGGCCGAAACGCTGCTGGAGCACATGGGCGACCTCGTGGGCGATGACCTCGCGATCGGCCGGATCGAAGGCGCCGGACGCGAAGTGGACGTCTTCACCTCGCGTGAAGGCGAGAGGTGCGCCCTGCGCCGACTCGTGGACGCGCACGTCGCCGAGGTCGGCGCCGAAGGCCTCCTCCAGTTCGGCGCGCAAGGTTCGGGGCAGTGGTCTGGCGGGGGTCGTCGCCACGGTTTCCCTCCAACGGGTCGAGCAGCGTTCACTCATGGTGAGCACGTCGTTCCGTTGACGTCAGGGGCGTTCGGGCCGGGGCGTCCGTCTCAAAGGGACGAAGACCCTGCCTGCCTGAACGCCCATGACGCACGGGATGCGCCGTCAGTCGCGAGAACGCAGCCGTCGCCACCACCTGCGGATCCGCTCGCGGAGGACGTAGACGAGCGCGAGCGTCCCCACCACGAACGGAATCGTGGCGGGCCACAGCGAGGTGATGGACAGCAGCGCGACCAGGGCCTCGAAGCCGATGAGCGAGGCGGCGGCGAGATAGGCGGCCGCGACGCCGAGTTTCAGACGGTCGGTGACGCGAAACAGGAGGAGGGTGACGCGGGCTTTGAGGCCGCGGCGGGTGTCGTCGGGGGCATCGTGTGCAGGCATGGGGAGGCTCTTCTCGCTCGGCGGAAGGTCGACGGGGTCGATCGCCTCGCGAGAACGCGGAGTACGGGAATGGAGCGGCGTTCAGGCGAAGGCGTGAACGCCGGACGAGGGCGCGCGTGCGCGAACGGAGCCGGGAATGCCCGGGGCCGTGGGGATACGGACGTCATCGGAGCCGTCGGCGGGGACCGGACCCGGTGGGCCGTGCGCGGCCGACGACAACGCCCGCACCATGGTGCGCAGCAGCGAGCGGAACGCCGGGGCGAGCGCCAGCGCGCTCACCAGCACGGCGAGCATGAGCACTGTCGGGGCCTGCGGCGTGTCCGTGTGGAGGGTGACGGCGACGAACACGATGAGGAAGCGCGCGATCATCGTCAGCTGCTCGTACACGCGGCGCCCCTCCCTCCCGGTGCGTCGATTCTATCCGGGGGGAGGGGTCGGGGTCCGGTCACGGACTCCACACGAGCCCGTACTGCCCGGCCAGTCCGAGGAACACGCCGGCGGCGAGGGCGACCGCGGTGAAGTGGATCCGTCCGGTGCGGCTCCACCAGCGTCGTGCCCAGGCGGCGACGGCGAAGGCCGCGGTGGCGATCGCGGCGGGCACGGCGAGGGCGAGGGGCAGGTTCTGCGCGGGCGATCCGGTCTCCAGGATGGCGAAGTCGGTCGCCGCGTAGGCCAGGAAGGCGACGTAGGCGAGGCAGGTGGCGGCGACGGCGCCAGCGAGGATCCGCGCGGCCCGCGCCGTGCGGGGTGTCGCGGTGGTGGCGCGTCGGCGGAGCCGGCGGATCAGCGCGAGGACCGGCCAGGCGACCACTGTGGACAGTACGAGGAGCGCTCCGGCCGCGATCGGGAGTCTGACGGCGGGCGAGACGTGGTCCGGCACCTTGAGGTAGGCCTGGGTCGGGTTGCTCTCGAAGACCAGGCCGACGACGGCGCCGTCGCGTTCGATGAGTCCGAGGCGGTCGCGGCCGTCGGCGGAGACGAGGACCCCGTTCCCTTCGGGGATCCAGGCGCGGTCGGGCTGGGCCGGCTGGGACGTGGTGACGGTGCCGTCGGCCGCCGTGGTCACGGTGACGCGGTCGAAGGCGAGCTGGAAGAGCTTCATCGGCTCGCCTTCGGAGTGGCGGGTGGTCAGGTAGTCGCCCGACGGCGGTGCCGGCGCGGTGTCGTCGGCGGGGGCGGGAGCCGGGCGCGGTCCGGTGACCAGGGCGAGGAACTCCTCGACGATCAGGGCCCGGACGTGCAGGCGGGGCTCCGGCGGTGTCCCGTCGCCGTTGGCGACGACGTAGACGGCGAGGTCCCGGTCCGGAATGAGCGCGAACTGGGTGTGCGCGCCGCCGTCGCCGCCGTAGCCGGTGACGATCCCCGGTCCGACGCGCCCGAACTGCCAGGTGCCGTACCCGGCGCCGTCGAGGGCCGGGTGGTTTCCGGCCTGGCGCGCCAGCATCATGTCCACACTGGACTGTTGGAGCACGCGGATCCCGTCGGCCTCCCCGCCGCCGAGGAGCATCCGCAGGAAGCGGCCCATGTCGGTGACCGAGGTGTGCCCGGTCGCGCCGTCCGGCCCGCCCTGCGGGTACCGCACCGGCATCACCAGGCTGGGATCGGTGCCGTAGTAGACCGAAACGGGAAAGCGCTCGGCGGCCGTCGCGGGCTGCACGAAACCGCTGTGCCCCATGCCGAGCGGCCCGAAGAGGCGTTCATCCATATAGGACGCGAAGGGCATGCCGGAGACCAGCTCGACGAGGTATCCGGCGAGCTGCACGCCGTAGTTGGAGTAGCTGACGTACTCGCCGGGCGCGTAGATGCGGGCGGGCTCGTAGGCGGGCAGGAAGTCCTTCAGCGGCTCAACGCCGTCGAGGCTCGGGGCCAGGTCGCCCTGCCAGAAGTCGGCGAAGCCGGCCGTGTGGCTGAGCAGGTGGTGCAGCGTCACCGGCCGCCCGGGAAAGGTGTCGGCGATACGGAAGCCTTCGGGCAGGTAGGTGTTGACGTCGGCGTGCAGGTCCAATGCACCCGCCTCCACCTGCTGGAGCACCGCCGCGGCGGTGAAGGCCTTGGCGACCGACGCCGTCCGGAACGCCGTCTCCCGAGCGTCCATCGGCCGGCCCGCGGCCACGTCGGCGAAGCCGTAGCCGGCGGTGAAGAGCTCGCCGCCGCCGTCGACGACCGTGACCGCCACGCCCGGGACGTGCTGCTCGGCCAGCAGCTGCGGGACTCGCGTGTCGAAGAAGTCCTTCAGTACTGCGGGATCCGGCGCCGCCGCGCCCCCGTCGGGCGGGTCGGCCGCACTCGCAGGGCCGCTCGGCCCCATCGCGACCGCCGCCGCCAACACCGCACCGGCGACGCGCGCCGCCGTCCACAACCGTGCCATCTCAACCCTTTTCGTCGCAGTAACAGTCCACTGTCGACGCTATGGATCGACAAGGCCGGTGTCGGTGGGGCCGACCCACGAAAGGCCGGTAGGGAAACCCATACCCCGCAACGAAACCGGCGTCATTCGGGCGCGGGATCTAAGCTGGGCCGGTGACCCGTCCCGGTGTGTGGCGGTCGCTCGCCCGCCCCCACCGATGGCTGCGGTCGAGCTGGCCGTGGCGATCCCTCGCCTACCTCCTCGGCGGGCTGCTGCTCAACATCGCGGTCCTGCCCGGCCTCGCGTTCGGTCTCCTGCTGGGTGTGGGCACCGCCCCGCTCGGGCTCGGACTGGTGATCCTCACCTGCGTGGCCCTCGTCGGCGTGCCCATGGGGACGCTCGAACGCCGACGCCTGCGGCTCATGGGCGAACCGGTCCCCGACCCGCACGCCCGGCCACCGGCCACCGGGCTGCGGCCGTGGCTGCGGACCCGCCTGCGCGAGCCGGCGACCTGGCGCGAACTCGGTCACGTGCTCCTCGGCGCGATCCCCTTGCTGGTGGCCGATCTGATGTTCATCGGCAACCTGTTCTCCGCCGTCATCGTGCTGCTCCTCGCTCCGCTCATCGTCCGCGACGACGGGCTGCTGCCCTTCTTCGACATCACCCTGACCGGCACCGGCCAGGCATGGCTCGCGACCGCCGTCGGCGTCGTCCTCGCCGTCGCGACCGCCTACGTGCTCACCGCCTACGCCGCCGCGAGGGCCGCGCTGTCGCGGCTCCTCCTCGCACCCCGGCAGCGCGAGGCGTCCGAGGCGATGGCGCGGCTGATCGGCTCGCGGGCCCGGCTGGCCAACGCCTTCGACGCCGAACGCCGCCGCATCGAGCGCGACCTGCACGACGGCGCCCAGCAGCAGCTCGCCGGGCTCGCCTCCACGATCGGCCTCGCCCGCCTCCAGTCCTCGAAGATCCCCGGCGCCGAAGCCCTCACCGGCCGCCTCGACCACGCCGCCGACCAGATCACCGGCACCCTCGGCGCGCTGCGCGAGACGGTCCGCGGCATCCACCCGCGCCTCCTGACCGACCGCGGGCTCCCCGCCGCCGTCCAGGCCGCCGCCGACCGCAGCCGCCTGGCGGTGACCGTCGACACCGACCTGACCGGCAGGCTCGACCCGGCCGTCGAGGCCGCCGCCTACTTCGCGGTCTGCGAGCTCCTCGGCAACGCCACCGAGCACGCCCGGGCCACGCGGGCCCTGGTCCGCATACGTTTCAACGGAAAGCGGCTCACCGTCGGAGTCCGCGACGACGGCCGCGGCGGAGCCGAGATCGGCGAACCGGCCCCCGGCGCCGAGCGCGGCACCGGCCTCATCGGCATCACCGACCGCCTCGCCGTCCACGGCGGCGAGATCGCCGTGTCCAGTCCGGAAGGCGGCCCGACCGAGATCACCCTGGAGATACCGTGCCGGCCGACGAGCCGCTGAAGGTCCTGCTCGCCGAAGACGCCGCCCTCACCCGCGGCGGGCTCACCGAGATCCTGCGCGTCGCCGGGCACGAGGTGGAGGCCGTCGGCGACGGGGACGCGCTCATGGCCCGCATCCTCGCCGGGATGTCCGATGTGGACATCGTCATCACCGACGTCCGCATGCCCCCGACGTCGACCGACGAAGGGTTGCGCGCGGCCCTGACCCTGCGGGCGCTGCGTCCGCCGGTCCCGGTGCTGGTCCTGTCGTCCTATGTGGAGACCGAGTACGCCGCCGAGCTGCTCGCCGACCCCGTCGGCGGTGTCGGGTACCTGCTCAAAGACCGGGTCGCCCGCGTCGAGGACTTCCTCACCGCCGTGCGGCTCGTCGCCGGCGGCGGCACCTCCGTCGACGGCGAGCTGATGAACCGCCTGCTGCGCCGCCATGCCGACGACGACCGCCTGCGCAGGCTCACCCCGCGCGAGTCGGAGGTCCTGCGCCTGCTGGCCGAGGGCCGCAACAACGCCGCCATCGCCCGCGAGCTGGTCATCGGGCTGCCCGCGGTCGAGAAGCACATCGGGAACGTGTTCATGAAGCTGGACCTGCCCGCCGACCCCGACGGCAACCGGCGGGTGCTCGCGGTCCTGGCGTACATGCAGGGACCGTGACCCGCACAAGGCGACAGGCCACACCGGGCTCGGCGTGGCCTGTCGCGATGCGGGTCCTCAGACGGCGAGGGCCGCGCTGATCTTGCCGACCATGTCGGTGACGGGCGGGCTCGGCCGACGACGGCCAGCGCCAGCGGCCGCGTCGACGGCGGTCTTGACGGTGTTGCGGAAGTTCTCCGCCTCGGCGGCGTCGAGCCTCGCCAGGAGGTTCACCGACGCGGTGAGAGCCGGGAGCACCTGGTCGGCCAAGGCGGCGCTGGACTTGTGGGCGAGCTTGAAGTCCTTCCTCTTCTCGGCGAGGACGTGTCCGACGACGCCGGTCGCCGATGCGAGGGCGAGGGTGCCGTCGGTCGCGGTCTTGTGCGGCGAACCCGCGACATCCGCGTAGGACATCAGCGTGACGGCACCATAGGCGGCGGTGCGGAGGGTGGACTTCTCTGCGGCGGAAAGCTGAACGGTCACGACGGTGACTCCCTGGTTCGGTGGTGCGGTTGCTGTTATGCCGCAACTATCGACGCGGCCACCGCCACGGCCCTGACCCCGCGCTGACACCGCCACTGACACGAAACCGCCGCCGGGTGCGGACCGCTGGAACTGCCGGTGCTGCGCTGTATCCGGTCACCGTTCCCGCGCGGACGGGCCGCGGATGACCTAGAGGCCCGCGACCAGCCGGTCGACGACGATCGCGGCGTCCTCCCCCACCCAGCCCAGCAGCGCCGAGCCGCGACTGTACTGAAAGGACAGTCCGATGTGGAACAGGCCCGGGACCGCGCTCACGCCGAAGGACTGGCGCGGGCGGCCGTCGGGGGCGAGGGCGCCGGGGACGTCGAGCCAGGTGTAGTCCTGGGTGTAGCCGGTCGCCCAGACGACGGCGGCCGGGTCGAGCGTGTGGGGCTCGGCGAGGCGGTCGACGACGCGGACTCCTTTGCGGCGAAGGTGACCGACTCCCTGCCCGATGAGCGGGTCGCGGGCCTTGACGCGTCTGCCGAGGCGGCCGGTGACCGGAGCGCGGACGACGCCGAACGCCTTCAGCCAGGTGAACACGTCGGCGCCGAGGATGCGCTGGGGCATCACGGGTCTGGCCCTGCCGGCGAGGGTGACCCGGTGGGTGGCGGCGAGCTCCGCGGCGATCTGGATGCCGGAGTTGCCTCCGCCGACGACGAGGACGTCGCCGTCGGGGATCCGGGACGGGTCGCGGTATTCGGAGGAGTGGAGTTGGAGCCCGGTGAAGAAGCCGGAGATGGCTGGGATGTAGGGCGTCTGGAAGGGACCGGTGGCGATGACGACGGCGTCGGCGCGGTAGGTGCCGCGGTCGGTCTCGGCCGCGAAGCGGGCGCCGTCCCGGCTCAGTCGCCGCACGGTGGTGCCGTGGCTGATGTCGAGGTCGAAGTGCCGGGCATAGGCGGCGAGGTAGTCGGCGACCTCGTCCTTGCCCGGGTAGCGGCCTTGCGGACCGGGGAAGGGAAGGCCCGGGAGGGCGCTGCGGCGGGCCGGGGTGAACAGCCGCAGTGAGTCCCACCTGCGGCGCCAGGCGTCGCCGGGATGCGCTGCGGTGTCGAGGATCAGGGGACGGTGGCCGCGAAGGCCGAGGCGCTGGGCGGTGGCGAGTCCGGCCTGGCCGCCGCCGATGATCAGGATGTCCTTCATGCCTCCAGCGTCGGCGGCGGTGGTGCCCGCCCGCTTGGACGAACCTGCTCTCCTTCCCAGACGACTCCGCGGATCAGGTCGGAGGGCGCCGATCCGAACATCGACCGGAAAGTCCTGCTGAGATGGGCGGCGTCGGCGAATCCGGCGGCGTGGGCGACGTTCCCGAGCGCCTCACCGCGCGACAGCATGCCCAGCGCGAGCCGCACGCGCTCCCAGCGGACGTGAGCGCGGAACGTCAGGCCGAGGCGGGCGGCGAAGAGGTGGGCGAGGCGGCTCTCCGACAGGTGGACGCGGCGGGCGACGTCGGCGATGCGCAGTCGCGCGGGCAGTGCGGCGACGATGAGGGCCGTGGCCTCGGTCAGCGCGGGATGTTCTTCGGCCGCTTCGGGAACGGCCGGTCCGGTGAGCCGGCGCAGGATCCCGTCGACGGTCTCGACGAGGGGCGCGCCATCACCGGGAACGCCCGGCGGCGGACCGAAGAACCACGTCGCGGGGTCGTGGTCGCGTCCGACGGCGAGCGCTCGGCCGATGGTCGAGGAGGGCTCGACGAGGGC
>Ga0307515_10022132_pt1 | contig 11219 bp, 8 predicted proteins | sample 17_EM_MG_FD_194513 | JGI IMG/M metagenome (GOLD analysis project Ga0307515, IMG submission 194513) | Populus trichocarpa ectomycorrhiza microbial communities from riparian zone in the Pacific Northwest, United States - 17_EM | ecosystem: Host-associated > Plants > Roots > Unclassified | place... | reverse complement strand
GGGTGGTGCCGGGGGCACTTCGTCCGACCCTGTGAGCTGCGTAGTAACTGCGCGTTCTGACATTGCGGCCACTCCGTAGGCATCGGTCCGTGCCTGCTCCCGTTCAGGTTCGGTCCGGAGGGTCTCATACGTCAAGAGATACATGAAATGAAGTTCGGCCTTTTGAATGCGTGAATCGATCGGCCTATCCTGGCGGCATGCGTGGAGTACCCGAGTCACACACAGGCTGGACGTTCCTCACCAACCACTCCCGCGTGCTGGCCGCGATCGCGGAGGATCCCACCACCCGCATCCGCGACATCGCCGCACGTTGCAGGCTCACGGAGCGGGCCGTCCAGAAGATCGTCTCGGATCTGGAGGCCGCCGGTTATCTCACCCACACCCGGCAGGGACGCTCGAACGCGTATCGCATCGAGGACGGGACGATCCTGCGGCACCCCGCCGACGAGGGGCTGACCGTGGCACGGCTGCTGTCCCTTCTCGCCCGGCACGACGCCGAACACGTCGAGAACCAGCGCGAGCTGCAGTCGACGGCCCCGCACGCGCGAAACTCCGAGGACGACGCGTGACGCGTTGAGCGACGTCCCCGTGGGTACCCGGCGTGCGTGACCGGGACCGCCGACGAAGGGACAGCGCAGTGAACGACCACCGCACGCAAGCGCCGGAGGACGACGTGGACGAGGCCCGAGAGACCCGGCCGAAGCCCGTCCCGAGGGACCTGCCCGACCAGCAGACGGGTGCCGACGAGGACCCCTGGGAGCTGGACGACAACCCGGCGGCGGACGAGCTGCCCGACGCGGAGGTCCCCGATCCGGAGCTCCCCGACACGGACGAGGCCGGTACGGGCCGGCGCGGCGCCCCGCACTCCGGCAGCAGGCGCCCAGAGCACCCCGTACCCGACGAGCCGTCCGCCTGACAGTCCCCGGAGTGGCCCGGACGGAGTGGGCCAGAAGCACGAAATGGCGGCCATCCCACGGACTCGGGATGCCGCCAACCGTACTTACAAGTGCCCCCAACGGGATTCGAACCCGTGCTACCGCCTTGAAAGGGCGGCGTCCTAGGCCGCTAGACGATGAGGGCGGGGCCGCGAGAAGCATAGGTGATGGCGGGGAGGTTCGCCAAAACGGTTTACGGGGGTGGGGTGGACGCGGGTGAGGAGGACGGTGAGGGCGAAGGTGTCGGTGACGGGACCGGTGTCGCGCCCGGCTGGTTCTCCTTCGGGAGATGGCGGCTGACCTCCGCCGTCGTCAGTCCGAGGCCGCCCAGTTTGATCTCGTCCCAGGCCTGGAGGCGACGGGTGTCGCGGTCGAAGTAGAGGACGGACGTCTCGATCTGGTCCGGGTTCCGCTTCTCCAGCGCGCGCAGCCCGCTGCCGCCCGTCGAGCCCTCGATACGCAGCCGGGTGCCCTTCTTCATGACCTCCATCTCCGCGTGGTGGAGGTGCCCGGCCAGGACGAGCGGGACCACGCCGTCCGTCCGCCGGGCCGCGTCCGGTTCGTGCACCATCGCGATGTCGACCGGTGTGCCCAGGGTCCGCTGGTCGCGGATGGCCGAGGCCAGCCGGTCGCCCGCCACCTCCTGGTCCTGGCCGCCGTCCTCCTCGCCCGCCGAGCGGTCCGGGGTGAACGCCGGGTCGCCGATGCCCGCGAAGCGCAGCCCTCCGACGGTGACCGAGCGGCCCTCGTCCAGGACCTGCACGTTCTTCATGCGCTGCAGATAGCGCTGGGTGAGCTGCGAGTCGTGGTTGCCACGGACCCAGACGTACGGGGCCCCGAGGTCCCGGATCGGATCCAGGAAGGCGTTCTCGGCCGCCGTGCCGTGGTCCATGGTGTCGCCGGTGTCGACGATGACGTTGATCTTGTACTGCTCCACCAGCGACGCGATGATCTTCCAGCTCGCCGGGTTGAGGTGGATGTCGGAGACGTGCAGGACACGGATCGTGGCCGGGTCCGGCTGGTAGGTCGGGAGCGTGGAGGTGACGTCGTACAGCTTCGTCATGTTCGTCACCAGGCGCGCCAGCTCCTTCTGGTAGATGTCGAACTCGGTGACGATGTTGCGCGCGTTGCCGACGAGGGACGGCGCCGAGGAGAGCAGCCCGGAGAACTTCGGTTCGAGGACCGATTTGGGGTTCCAGGTCGCGTACGCCGTCGCTCCCGACGCCATCAGGAGGGTGAGCGCGAGGCCGCCGGCCGCCAGGGCCCGGCGGGGGCGGCGGTAGACCACGAGACCGAGGGCGGTGGCTCCGGAGACGACGGCCACGCAGGAGCGTACGGCCAGGTCGAGGGTGCCGTGGCCGACGTCCTGGGCCACCTCCTCCTGGAGGCCGGACAGGCGTTCGGGGTGGTCGACGAGGGCCTGGGCGCGGACCGGGTCCAGCTGGTCGACGTTGACGTCGAGGCGGACGGGCGCGGTGTGGCTGCTCAGTTCCAGGGCGCCCAGCGGGGAGACGTTGATCTTCGTGCCGCCGCTGAGGGAGGGGCGCAGGGTCATGGTCGTGTTCATCGGGCCGACCGGCGCGCGTACGTTGCCGACGATCAGCAGCCCCAGCCAGGCACCCAGAAGGACCACCGCGACCAGGCCCAGGGTGCGGGTCCATGGGTGCGGCGGATGGACCAGCTCGGCGGCCGGATGCGCGCGGCGGGCGCGATAACGGCCGGTGAGGGCGGTCAGGGGGCGGGTGAGGGAGCGGGGGTTGGAGCGGGGGGTGGTGGTGCCGGTGTTTTTGGGGTGCGGGGAGTTGGCGGGTACGCGTGCCATTGGTCCCGTATGCCCAAGGTGCGGCACGGCTATGCGGGGCGGTGACCCTCGTACCTCCGGGGCCGTAGCACCCGTACGGCCGACCGGTACCGGACAATGGGCGTGTGCTGGAGATGACGCGCGAGGAGTTCGAGGAACTGGTCGCCCAGGCGCTGGACAGGATTCCGCCTGAGCTGACGCGGCTGATGGACAACGTCGCGGTGTTCGTCGAGGACGAGCCCCCGGCGGACGATCCCGAGCTGCTCGGGCTCTACGAGGGGACGCCGCTCACCGATCGCGGGGAGTGGTACGCGGGGGTGCTGCCCGACCGGATCACGATCTACCGGGGCCCGACCCTGCGCATGTGCGAGACGCGCGACGACGTGGTCGCGGAGACCGAGGTGACCGTCGTGCACGAGATCGCCCACCACTTCGGAATCGACGACGAACGCCTGCACGCCCTCGGGTACGGCTGAGGGCCGGGGGCGGGGTCGGCGGGCCGGGGCGCGCAGAGGCTCTTGTGGGGCGCGTGTCTTCTTGTGGGCGACGGGAGTTGAGCACGTTGACTCCTCGACTCTCCACCGGAGGTGGCTGCCCGTGCGCCCCTTGCATGTACCTGTCCGTCTGGCCGCCACGGTCGTGGCTGTCGCCGCTGCCGCCGGGTGTATGAGCGTGGGTGACGACGACGGCGGCCGGGTCAAGCCCTCCCACTCCGCGGGGCAGAAGGGCGGCGAGGCGCCCGATGGGGGCGCCGCGGTGACCGGTGGTGGTGGGTCCGGGTGGGCCGGCGGATCCGACGGTGGCGGCAGGCACGGGCACGGGAAGGGCAAGGGGGACTCGAAGGGGGCCAGTGGGGCGCCCGTCTCCCCGGGGGCCTCGCCGTCCGCGGGGCGGAGTGTGCCGGCTTCCGCGCCCGCCAAGCCGGGCGGTGGCAGTGCCGGGCCCGTCGTCCCCGGGGAGCCCACGCCGACGAAGGCGCAGCCGACGCCGACGAAGACCGCCGAGCCGGAGCCGGAGCCGCCTGTGGAGTCGCCCACACCGCCGCCGCCCCCGCCGTCCTCCCCGGTCGCGGAACCGTCGTCCTCGGCGCACGAACCGCCACAACAGGCCCAGCCGCAACTGCTGACCCGGGAGCCTGCGCCGGAGGCCGGGTCACCTGTCTAGTCAGGCGGGCTCGGGAGGGTGCTGACCTGCGAGGACGGGGCTGGTTTGCCTAAGGGGGTGGTGGGTGCGTATGGTGGTAGATCGTTTGATCCCATTGCCTGGCGCCTTGAATAGACGCGCCGCGTGTGGCGCGTACTCTCCCTTGCCGTGGCTGACCGCATTGAGGCGGTCGAATTGCGAAATCACGGAGTTGACGGGCGCGTGCCGACGAGACTCCGGAAGGTTTCGCATTCGCATGTCCATTTCCAGTACTGATCACATCGTCGTGCCCGAGAACGACGAGGTCGTCGACCTCGACGCCGTCGAGACGACCGACACCGACATCGCCGCCGACGTCTCCGACGTCGAGGCCGGCGAGCCGCAGGTCACCTTCAGCGACCTCGGTCTCCCCGAGAACGTCGTGCGCAAGCTCGCGCAGAACGGTGTGACCAGCCCCTTCCCGATCCAGGCCGCGACCATCCCGGACGCCCTGGCCGGCAAGGACATCCTCGGCCGGGGCCGTACCGGCTCCGGCAAGACCCTCTCCTTCGGTCTGCCGGTCCTGGCGCGCCTCACCGGCGGCCAGACCGAGAAGAAGAAGCCCCGCGCGATCATCCTCACGCCGACCCGTGAACTCGCGATGCAGGTCGCGGACGCGCTCCAGCCGTACGGCGACGTCGTCGGCCTGAAGATGAAGGTCGTCTGCGGCGGTACGTCGATGGGCAACCAGATCTACGCCCTGGAGCGTGGCGTCGACATCCTCGTCGCCACCCCGGGCCGCCTCCGCGACATCATCAACCGCGGCGCCTGCTCCCTGGCGAACGTCGAGGTCGCCGTCCTCGACGAGGCCGACCAGATGTCCGACCTGGGCTTCCTGCCCGAGGTCACCGAGCTGCTCGACCAGATCCCCGGCGGCGGCCAGCGCATGCTGTTCTCGGCCACGATGGAGAACGAGATCTCCACGCTGGTCAAGCGCTACCTGACCAACCCGGTCACGCACGAGGTCGACAGCGCCCAGGGCAACGTCACGACGATGTCCCACCACATCCTCATCGTGAAGCCCAAGGACAAGGCGCCGGTCACCGCCGCGATCGCCTCCCGCAAGGGCCGCACGATCATCTTCGTCCGTACGCAGCTGGGCGCCGACCGTATCGCCGAGCAGCTCTGCGAGTCCGGTGTGAAGGCCGACGCGCTGCACGGCGGCATGACCCAGGGCGCCCGTACCCGCGTCCTTGAGGACTTCAAGAAGGGCTACGTCAACGCGCTCGTCGCGACCGACGTCGCCGCCCGCGGCATCCACGTCGACGGCATCGACCTGGTCCTGAACGTGGACCCGGCCGGCGACCACAAGGACTACCTGCACCGCTCCGGCCGTACGGCCCGCGCGGGGCGCTCCGGCACGGTCGTGTCGCTGTCCCTGCCGCACCAGCGTCGCCAGATCTTCCGCCTGATGGAGGACGCGGGCGTCGACGCCTCGCGCCACATCATCCAGGGTGGCGCGGCCTTCGAGCCGGACGTCGCCGAGATCACCGGCGCCCGGTCGATGACCGAGGTCCAGGCCGAGTCCGCGGGCAACTCCGCGCAGCAGGCCGAGCGTGAGGTCTCGCAGCTCACCAAGGAGCTGGAGCGCGCCACCCGCCGCGCCGCCGAACTCCGCGAGGAGGCCGACCGCCTGACGGCGCGTGCGGCCCGCGAGCGGGGCGAGGACCCGGAGGCTGCCGTGGCCGCGGCGGCTGCAGTGGCCGAGGCCGCCGCTGTCGAGGCCGCCGCCGCTGCGGAGGCGCCGGTCCGCGAGGAGCCGCGTCAGCAGCGTGACGAGCGGGGCAACTACGAGCGCCGTGACCGTTCGTCGGGTTCGGGCGGCTTCAACCGTGACGGCGACCGTGGTGGCCGTTCCTTCGACCGCCGTGACGAGCGTCCCTCGGGCCGTCGTGACGGTGGCGGCGACCGTGGTGGTTTCCGCCGTGACGACCGTCCGTCGGGTGGCTTCAACCGTGACCGTGACAACGACCGTGGCGGTCGTTCCTTCGAGCGCCGCGACGAGCGTCCCTCGGGTGGCGGCGTTCGTCGCGACAACGACCGCCCCACCGGCGGCGACCGTGGCGGCTTCCGCCGCGACGACCGCCCCTCGAGTGGTTTCCGCCGGGACGACCGTCCGTCGGGTGGCTTCAACCGTGACCGTGACGGCGACCGTGGTGGCCGTTCCTTCGAGCGCCGCGACGAGCGTCCCTCGGGTGGCGGCTTCCGTCGCGACAACGACCGTCCGGCCGGCGGTGACCGTGGCGGCTTCCGCCGCGACGACCGCCCGGCCACCGGTCACCGTGGCAGCGACCGCCCCTTCAACCGCGACCGCCAGGGCGACCGCCCCACCGGCGGCGGCTTCCGCTCCGGCGGCCACGACCGCCCGTACGGCCGCCGCGACGACCACCGTGGCACGGGCTCCGGCTCGGGCACTGGCACTGGCACCGGCACCGGTTCCTCGTTCGGCCGCCGCGACGAGAAGCCGCGCTGGAAGCGCAACGGCTGATCATCACCTCAACACCGGGTGATGGCTGACTGATCACTGCCTGATCACTGAAGGGCCCGTACGACTCCGGTCGTACGGGCCCTTCGGCGTTGCCGTCGCCGTGCCCTTCCGGCAGGCCGAAAATCCCAACTCCCATGTCAGCGGCGGCTGTTACGCTCCGGCGCGAATCGGATGATCCGGCGGGGAGCCGGATCACGGGGGAGGGAATCCGTTGAATCCTTTGAGTACGTCGAATCCGTTGTCTCGTCATGCCTTCGTACGCTGCGGAGTCGCCGTGGCGCTCGCGTCGTCGGCCGTCGTCGCCACGCCATGGGCGGCTTCCGCCGCCGAGAACAGACCGCCGTCCCAGCCCGCGCTCTCCGAACTGACCACCGGGGGCAAGGCGTGCGTGGACGGTGCGGACCGGCCGTACGTCGGTACGCGGCCGACGCTTGAGGCGGTTCTCCGCGACCCTGACGGGGGCCGCGTGAGTGCCGAGTTCGAGGTGTCCTGGACGGACGCCTCGGGTGTGCCGCAGGTGCGCGGTACGGTCCAGACGATCGCCAAGTCCAGTGGTTCGACGTTCAGTTGGACCGTACCGACCGACGTGCCGGCGTTCACCGAGGTGAGCTGGCGGGTGCGGGCGAGCGACGGCACGCTGTGGGGGCCGTGGAGTTCCGACGGCGGCAGCGGGCCGTGCGAGTTCGTGTACGACACCGAGGCGCCCGCGAAGCCCTCGGTGGCGTCGCCCGAGTACCCGGACGACACCGGGGTGTGGCACGACGGGGTGGGCGTGTACGGCACGTTCACCGTCGACTCCACGTCGGACGACACGGTGTCGTACCTCTACAACTTCCTTGGCGGGCCGCAACAGACGGCGGTACCGGAGGAACCCGGCGGGCCGGTGGAGTTGCGCTGGATGCCGGAGGGTCCCGGTCCCCGTGCGCTGTACGTGAAGGCCTTCGACCGGGCGGGCAACGTGAGCGTGACCACCACCTACTCGTTCCGGGTGGGCAGTGGCCGTACGCCCGTCGCCGCCTGGACGCTCGCCGACGCGGCCGGGTCGAGCGAGGCCTCGGCGGAAGCGGGCGGCCGGTCTGCCGTGTCGGGCGGCGGGGTCGTGTTCGGCGCGGCGGGTCCTGCGCGGACCTCGGTGACGGGGGCCGTCGGCCTCGACGGTTCCGACTCCGCGTATCTGACGAGCGGCGCACCGGCGGTCGACACCGGCGAGGCCTTCTCCGTGAGCGCCTGGGTGCGGCCGGAGGCGGCCGACGCGGACATGGCGGCGGTCAGTCAGAGCGGCAGCGGGACGGTTGGCTTGGGGCTGGGGACGGCGGACGGTGCCTGGTCGTTCGGGGTGGGCGGCTCGGTCGTACGGGGTGGTGTCGTGGAAGCCGGTGACTGGGCGCATCTCACCGGGGTGTACGACCCGGTGGCCGGTACCGCCCGGCTGTATGTGAACGGGCGGGAGGCCGGCGTCGTCGAGAACGTCACCGGGGCCTCGGCGTCCTGGAACCTCCAGATCGGCCGCACTCTGGCCGGCGAGGCGGGGAACTGGCGCGGGGAACTGGCCGGCGTACGGGTGTGGGATCGGATCGTCGTCGGTGCCGAGGCCGCCGGGGCGGCGAAGCGCGCCACCGTGAGCGAGGGGTACTGGGCCCTCGACGAGGCGGCCGACGGCAGCAGCCCGGAGCGGGACGGCGGGCAGCCGCTGACGCTCGGCGGGGACGCGACGATCTACCGCGACGACGAGCCCTGCGACTGGCTCGACCCGGACTGCCTGCCGGGCCAGTCCCCCATCTTCGGCTCCGGGCACCTGCTCCTTGACGGCGACGGGGACTTCGCCGCGACGGACGGCCAGGGCATCGCCGCCGGGGACAGCTTCTCGGTCGCCGCGCACGTACGGATCGACGCGGCGGCGCAGGACCGGCCGATGACGGTGCTGTCGGTGCAGGGGGAGGACAACTCCCTTGCCGAGGTGCGCTATTCGGGGGCCTCGCAGCAGTGGGAGGTGGCGCTGACGGACGGGAACGGCGAGCCGCTCACGCTCACCGCGCAGGGCGCGTGGGCATCCCCGGACGACGTCCATCACCTCGCCCTCGTGTACGACGACGAGGCCGACGAGATCCTGCTCTACGCCGACGGGCAGGTGTCGGCGAGGGCGTCGTACCGGCCCGGCTGGACGGCGACGGGTGATCTGCAGATCGGCCGGTCGCAGGGCGCGGCGGGCTGGGGCGACTACCTGGCCGGAGCGGTCGACGAGGTGCACGTCCACGCGGGCGCGCTCACGGCAACGCAGGTGGCTCAGTTGGCGGCCGGCGCGACGGACGTCTGACGGCCGGGGCCAGGGGAAGGGGCAGGGGCGGGGACGGACATATTTCCGGCCAAGTGAATCCTGCTGTGGCGCATGTCATACCCCCAGCAAGGGAATTGCTGGGGGCATGACAGATGACGCCACAACGACTGGGCTGTCGGACGAGGAACGGCTTGCCCAGCTCGGTTACACCCAGGTCCTCGCCCGCCGTATGTCGGCGTTCTCCAACTACGCGGTGTCCTTCACGATCATCTCGGTCCTGTCGGGCTGCCTGACCCTCTATCTCTTCGGCATGAACACGGGCGGCCCGGCCGTGATCATGTGGGGCTGGGTCGCCGTAGGGCTCATGACCCTCTTCGTCGGGCTGGCGATGGCCGAGATCTGTTCGGCCTACCCGACCTCGGCGGGCCTGTACTTCTGGGCCCACCGGCTCGCCCCGCCCCGCACGGCTGCCGCGTGGGCCTGGTTCACGGGGTGGTTCAACGTCCTTGGCCAGGTGGCGGTGACCGCCGGTATCGACTTCGGGGCGGCTTCCTTCCTCGGCGCCTATCTGAACCTCCAGTTCGACTTCGAGGTCACCCCGGGCAGCACGATCCTGCTCTTCGCCGGCATCCTCGTCCTGCACGGCCTCCTCAACACCTTCGGCGTCGGCATCGTGGGTCTGCTGAACAGCGTCAGTGTGTGGTGGCACGTGGTGGGGGTGGTGGTCATCGTCGGCGCGCTGACGATCGTGCCCGACGAACACCAGTCCGCCTCCTTCGTGTTCACCGAGTTCGTGAACAACACGGGCTGGGGGAGCGGGGTGTACGTGGTCGCCCTGGGGCTGTTGATGGCCCAGTACACCTTCACCGGCTACGACGCCTCCGCACACATGACCGAGGAGACCCACGACGCCTCCACGGCGGGCCCGAAGGGCATCGTCCAGTCCATCTGGACGTCGTGGATAGCGGGCTTCGTCCTGCTCCTGGGCTTCACCTTCGCCATCCAGTCGTACGACGGTGCCCTGGGGTCCCCGACCGGCGTACCGCCCGCCCAGATCCTGCTGGACGCGGTGGGCGCGACCGCGGGCAAGCTCCTCCTGCTCGTCGTCATCGGCGCCCAGCTGTTCTGCGGCATGGCGTCGGTCACGGCCAACTCCCGCATGATCTACGCCTTCTCCCGCGACGGCGCCCTTCCCTACTCGCACATCTGGCACACGGTCAGCCCCCGTACCCGTACCCCGGTCGCGGCGGTCTGGCTGGCGGCGTTCGGCGCACTGGTCCTCGGCCTCCCCTACCTGATCAACGTGACGGCGTACGCGGCCGTGACGTCGATCGCCGTGATCGGTCTCTACATCGCGTACGTCATCCCGACACTGCTGCGGCTGCGCAAGGGGGAGGCGTTCGAGCGGGGGCCGTGGCATCTGGGCCGGTGGTCCAGGGTGATCGGGGTGGTGTCGGTGGTGTGGGTGGCCGTGATCACGGTGCTGTTCATGCTGCCCCAGGTCGCGCCGGTCACCTGGGAGACCTTCAACTACGCCCCGATCGCCGTCCTGGTGGTGCTGGGCTTCGCGGCGGTGTGGTGGGTTGCTTCGGCGCGGGAGTGGTTCCTCAATCCCGAGCATGAGCGGACCCGGGCTCGGGAAGCTGCTCGGAAGGGGGCGCCCGAACCGGTCGATCCGTAGCGGGGGCGCACATTTCCCTCCATGGCCCGCGGCCCTGTCGTGGAGTGACCCGGCCGTGTCTCCGATACCCGATCGGAGTCCTGGCCGGGTCCGGCTATGCTCGGGGGAGCAACATCGCTGGGACCCTTAGCTCAATTGGCAGAGCAGTGGACTTTTAATCCATTGGTTGTGGGTTCGAGTCCCACAGGGTCTACGGTCGCGGGTCGGGTATACCCCCTTTGACCTGCTGTGCAGCGCCCGGGTCGGCTTCGGCCGGCTCGGGCGCTGACTCGTTTTCGGGCCTGTGCGTGAGCGGGTGTGCAAGAGGAGCGATCGTTCAAGGGCTGTCTCCATGATCAGCCGGGGTCGATACCGACCGGCCGCAGGTCGGAGATCAAGTCAGTCCTCGGAGTTCCTGCCGCGTGCTCCTGCTGTCGGGCTGCGGTTCCCTTGGTTGTCGGCGTTCCAGCTGGCCAGGAGACGGATCGCGTCGGCTTCGGGGGTGCCGGGGCGGGGGGTGTAGACACTGAGGATCTGCCCGGAGACGGCGTCGATGCGGAGAGTCTCGTAGGGCAGTGTGACCTCGCCGATGAGTGGATGCCGGAAGGTCTTCGCGCCGGCTCGGGGGGTTCGTACGTCGTTGGTCGCCCAGCGCACCCGGAATTCCGTGCTGCGGGTCGCGAGTTCTCCGATCAGTCCGGTCAGGTCCGGGTCGTCGGGGTGACGGCCGGCCTCGATGCGCAGCATCGCCACGGTATCGGCTGCGATCCCGTCCCACTCGGGGAACAGGTCCCGGGCCCTGGGCTCGTCGAGGAACAGGAAACGGGCGCTGTTCGTCCGTCCGGGCAGGTCGTACATCGGTGCGAGGAGCGCGCGCC
>Ga0307515_10022131_pt1 | contig 11220 bp, 21 predicted proteins | sample 17_EM_MG_FD_194513 | JGI IMG/M metagenome (GOLD analysis project Ga0307515, IMG submission 194513) | Populus trichocarpa ectomycorrhiza microbial communities from riparian zone in the Pacific Northwest, United States - 17_EM | ecosystem: Host-associated > Plants > Roots > Unclassified | place... | reverse complement strand
TCTGTGGCGGCCGCAAGCTGACCGCAACGGCCTTCTCGGCCATTTTTTCAAGCAACGTCATCGCGCGCACTTTGGACTGAGACCATGTCCGAGACCGTTATTAGAAACGTAAGGTTACAACTTATGGTCCAATGATGGACTCTTCTGAATATGTCTTCTCGTGCAGATTACCCCTTCTGTGGTTACAATCTCTGCGTGAGGTTCCCGGGTTTCCGTTCCATAGGTTGTTCCTAGACCGTGTCCCATTCTAGGCCCTTCAAGCGCTGGGGTATTCTTCCTATTGGTGGGCGTTCGATTGCTGTCAAGTTGAAGAGCGGGGATGTCTGGGTTCTGGCTTCGACCCCTCTTTGCGATGAAACGAAGAGAAAACTCAACCAAATGGGCCCAGTCAAGTACAGGATTCCCCTTCACTGCTCTGAATATCCTCACCCTTTATTATTAGATGGTTGATAGCCCCAAATGCAGTTCACCACCTTTATATTGGGTGTGTACCGTGGCTTGTTCCTGGGCAAGTTGTAGACACTTAGGCACTCATTATTCATCCAGAGACTTCAAGAAGGAATATCCCAATGCGAAACTCATTGGAGTCCGCCCTCTGCTCAATAAACGGAAGGATTTACCTTGGGATGGAGGTACGCGAACGATTTCCCGACAGAGCATCTGAACTACACATCTTATAGCATATGGTCGCGACCCTAAGGACACGGAGTACGGCTTCGAGTCCGAGGTACTTCGGGTTGTCCTTGTTCTGGCCGCTCGCCACTGACTCGCATTTCAGATTAAAGCTTGGTACGAGCCATGCATGGTTCAGGGGCCCTTATTCATACAGATATCAGCTACTTTACCTCTCACGTGAACAAGGACGTCGCGTTCCTACATGCAGAGTCTAAGTCTATGATGAACGCGGACCTCCTTTTCAATCTTCCTGCCACTGAACAGGTCATTTTCAAACCAAGACTACCCCTAGTTACTTCTGACGCTCCGTCAGTTCTCCAAGGCGAAAACCGCACCATGGTTCCTGAACTCCAGCACGTTTAGTCCATGGTCTACCTTCCACAAACGATTTGCATGGTACTTGATTGCCCTCAACCGAGAGTGAGTCGCTTTAGTCTTCGTGATCGATATTTTCTAGAAGGTCTATGTAGCACGATGAAAAAGGAAGCCCGCGAGGTCGCCAACTGGGACTTTGATAAGGTTATACCTTGCCATGGAGTGCGTCTATTTTCTACTACACTTCACACATGCATGCTAACTTTACCCTAGGAGATAATCGAGAGCGACGGAAATGCGGCTTGGAAAGCAGCGTTCCAATGGTATCTCGAGTAAACCCTCAAGGTCCTATGGTAGATACAGGGAAAAGCGATGTATACTACAATATGATACCCACGTATTTGGCATCGGTGTTTGTGGCAAAGTTTGGTTCCGTGACTTGGCCTCCACCCCATGTTTAACGGTCACGGAAAAACAGATGCAATCGACGATCCTGATAACTTGGACCCTGTAATTACCTATCGCCACGTCTTGTCGTCCAATGTCGGTGTGCAGTACGTCCTGTCGGAAATGTTTGCTATGCAATATGACTGGATATTTGCAGTAACCCGTTGTATGTATAAACCATCTGGTTTTAATTATAGCTGGTTCCTGAGATGACCAAGGCGTGTCGTGGGCTTGTGCGACATGGATTGTTTCTGTGAGAGCAGCGAGGCCAGCGCTCATCAAAGACATCTGATGCATGGTTTAGATGCTGCTTGTGAACAAGTCCGCCTGGGGATTGATCCAGGTTCCGTCTCATCATCCTTTGAGCGTCGACGGCCTGATTGACCTTCCTGTAGAGCTACCGCTCGTGGTACTGCAATGGGACTCTCTCGCAAGTTGAGATAATATCGAAGGGGGATTCTCCTCTGATGCTCTCGATCTCTCAGATCGCCGTCAACTATCCCGCCCGAAAGTATGGCATTGCGAGAATGACCAAAGTACAAATCGAGTCTCACCATCCGGCCGTACACGCTCCCTGTTAACCTGTGTGTGTTTCAGCTCACGGATGCCAAAAAATTGTGTCCGGATCTAGTCGTCGTCCACGTACAAACATATAAAGACGGAGAAACGCAACCGGCCTATCATCCAAATCCGGACAATAAGACTCACAAAGTTTCCTTGGATCATTACAGGCGAGAGAGCATTAAGATTATTAACATACTTAAGGAGAATCTCGTCGGAGCGGAAGTTGGTGGGTCAATACCTATGTGCTTCGACCGCCTGCTCCACATGCCACTCATATACCTCTGCGAACAGAGAAGGCTTCTATTGACGAAGGTCTTTCTGCCTTCTTATCATTGGCTCGTTGCTTAACGCAGGACAGCCTTCATCGATTTCACCATCCCTGTACAACAAGAGATACTAGCGCGCTATCCAAATTTAGCTTTTGTGCCACAAGATGCTTCTCAAGGTCTGGATACCCCGCTTCCACCACCACCTTCGTCGATCGAATGGCATCCATTCACAAATCTCATTCCAATCCATTTGGAGCCTCGGATTACCGCCGATCCGGACCCCGAGTCAACTCTTGAAGCAACCAATTCTCATCCAGCCTCCCTTGAATCTCGACAAGAACCAGACCAGACCAACGAGGGACAAGTAACATGGCATGATGTGGCGTTAAATATAGCAACAGATATGTTATGGAAATCCAGAGAGGCAATACGGACCACTCTTGGCTATACGACATCAGCAGGGCTGGCCAGAAACAAATTCCTAGCCAAGGTGAAGCTTATTTCTGTAAAATTGCCCTTGCTTATGGTCCTTAGCTGTGTGCATCATACAAGAAGCCAAATGGACAGGTGAGTTGCGACCGACTATGCATTTAGCTTGTAGTGTAAGACTAGAGGCGTATAGAATATCCTCCGCAACCTAGCCATTCCCAACTATCTGCGGTCCATGCCCTTTCAGAAGGTGCCATCTTTAATAAATTCTGTTGTCCTTCTGGGCGTGCTTATTGCTTCCTAGATCCGATTCCTTGGGGGAAAATTAGGGTCAATCATCGCTGAAGAGTACGAGGCAAAGACCGTAGACGATTTGCTGTAGGTTTAGCCGTATGAGCTGTGCATTTACTGACTCGAAGTCCTAGGTCCATATCGCTCAGTGCGTTTCTGCCGGGTTTAGTGGTTCGATTGCTGACCTTAGATAGGCGAAATGCAGACGAAGTTTGGCCCTGAATCTGTGTGGGTGTACCAGGTTCTCAGGTCAGTCCTATCATGCTAATTGGTTTTGACACGATTTACATCTGAAGTGCAATTTGACAGAGGTGTGGATACCACGGAAGGTACGTGGTATTGTCAATAGTATAAATGCAAGCAAAGCTCAAGGGTCCTTTGAATAGTGAAAGAGAAACAAATAATGAGCAAGAGCATGGTAAATTCAGTTATCATTTCTTGTCACGCTCGCCGACGGTTCTATTAGTTGGCATCGAAGAACCTACCACAGCCGATCAGAAAAGATTCAGACACATACCATTGGACCAAGGTCCTTTGTTCTGAGCTCGCAGTTCGGCTCATGGAAGCAAGAGAGTCCAACCTTGCCATCTGGCCGAAATCTTTGGTCTTGCACACCCGACAAGGTGAGTGGTCAATACCAATACTGCATCCTACGTCTAACTGATACAATTAGCCGGTGATAATGCGTCTCGCTCGAAGCAGGCAGCGTTCCCTTTTGTACGCAATCTCAGTGGAGATGTAATCCATGATGCGGCAATGAAGTTGTGGAAGGAGCTCCACGGAACAGACGCCACCAGGGCAGCAAGAAGCAGCAGTGCAAGCATGAAGATCATCAACATCTCTCTTGCATTCACAGGACTGGGCGTGATGGAACCAGGGCAGCAAGGTATCGAAGACTTCTTCAAGTTAGGGAGTGAGATGGCGTCTCCTTTGCCCAGTCGAAAGCGGACACGAGAAACGTTTGAGGCCACCATTTCACACGTGGCAGCTGCTCCGAACCAGGCGGGAAGTGGGCAACAGCAGTGCCGCACACTGTCCGAGGAAACCGATGGCCCATCGACTCTAATGCTCTCATGGGAGTGCCCGCGATGTCGGACATGTCTACCAATCGTTGTGCGAGCCAACGAAGTCGAGAGCGAAAGGGTTGACATTATCCGATCGGAGCATGAAGATTGGCATTTTGCAAAAGATCTCGCCCGAGAGAATGCCGTGATTCTTGGTGGTGGTGGAGGCCCGTCGAAATCCACTAGACGCGCACAACCAAGTGAAATTGGGAAAAAGAAGAGAAAGAAAGAAAGCGTGGATATCACATCATATTTTAAGAAAAATTGAATTAGTTTGTATTGGCTTCACGTGGCGGCGTGGCGGTGTCCATAGGCGAATAGCGGTAGGCAAACTGGCCCATACGCTCGACTTCTCGACTTCTGGACAGCTGAACAGTTGCGGGGTAACAGTCGTTGACAGCTCGGGGCAAACTCGCTGTATCCCGGCCTCGGTTTCGGTGACACTTAATATTCGTCTCCGTCGCTTTCTCCGCTCTTTCTCCGCGCCTTCGTTCCCTCCTCTTCCTCACCTCTTCCCTTTCTTTCCTTCGTTCTTTTCTCTCCTGCACCTGTGCTCAGTCGTCGGAGCGCCACGGAATCATTTACAGCCGGCCTCTACTCATTAATCTCAAAGAGGCGTGGAACGCCTCATCTTTTTTCCGCCTTACTGGAACGTATCCTAAACATTCTTTTCACGACCGCTGTTCCAAGATGGGGAGTTCTCCCAAGAATACTTCAATGAATATGCTTCCAATTGCTGATGCAAACCGAAACTTCAACCGCGCCGAGTCGATCGGCATTGGTGTACGTTTTCACAGTCGTAATCCAAACGTAGCCGCTAAGTCTTGAGGCCAGATCCACGGTGCCATTGGTGGAATCTCCGCTCTGGTTACTCTGCTTCTCCTGTTCCACATATTCATGGTTGCCGCCGTGAGGAGACGCGAAGCCGGGAAAGTCAATGGGGAGAAGGTTCGTGTTGCCACCGCGATTTGGGACCAACTGCGCTCATTGTACGCTAGGCCTTCTTGCTCACCAGGCTAGGCGCCTACTTCACTTGTCTTCTCGTCGCGGACCTGTTGATTTCCTTTGGGCAATTTATCCAGTGAGCGGTGTATCTTACAAGGCAAAGTAGCGACTCATCTCATTTCTCCACCAGAATATTATGGGCTAGTCTCGGGGGTATCACCGAGGGACCTCTCTGCACAACACAATCTATCATGATCCAGATAGGTGGATACGGGACTGCCGTCTTCAGTTCGGTCATCGCGGTCCATACCTTCTGCGTAATAGTCTTGCAAAAGACGTCACCTAAGTGGGTTGTGATCTGTGTGATCATTCTGGGTTGGTTAATACCAATCGGGGTGGACTTATTTGCCACATACTTCCGCCCTGGTGTTGTTCCATTCTATGGACTGGCTCAAAATTGGTGCTGGGTCCGTCCAATCACTCTTGCCCTCATGTCTGTGCGCCTGTGCTCACCAACTTCCCTCAGATTCGGCCGGAACATCCCACACTACGGGTGCTGCTCCATTACCTCCCCATTCTTCTGTCGGCTTTCATATCTGTTGTCTGCTATTCCTTACTGTTCTTCATCGTTCGGGGCAATTTACACATTGATGGTGGAAAGGTCACCTTGCGCCATAGGTGGCAAGGACAAATGGAGAATAACGAGGACTATAGGAACATGCTTTCTGTGCTTGCTAACAGGATGCTCTGGTGAGTGAGGCGAATTTGTCCATGATCACCACGTTTATTCGCATCCAAAGGTACCCAATCAGTATGTTCCTCAATGTCTGGCTCTTCGGCTGCTCATGGTGCATAGGTTACATCGTCCTACTCATGCCTATGACGGTCGTCCAACTATTGCTCATTACCCATCACACTGTGCCTTTCACTGCTTGGGTTATATCGGGGATAATCCTTGCTTCACTTGGTATGTCAATCAGCGGTTGGCTCTGACCATTAGACTGAACACGACTTTCCCAGGGTTCTTCAACGTCGTGATATACTGTAAGTCTCCTACAAATGTCCCTGGTTCAACCCTGATTGTAAATACACAGGCGTCACGAGGGTCATACTTGCTCGACCACCTACTCCAACAACCTGGGATACAGGGACTCAGAGTACACTTGTAACAGGAAGCCCCAGCTTTGCGGTCGAGGAGAAGTTTTCTGAGGGTTTGCAAGCCCCAAGCAAATTCGACCGGCCGACGTCGAATTATGGTGGGCAGGCATCTATACCCCCCTTAGATATACGGCAGCCATCTCCAATCAGCCCCCACCCGTATCTGGCCGTACCGCAGCCGGTTGTCCATGCACTTCCTAGAAACTTGCCACCACAACACAAACCCTCCCATCAGCGGGGTGACTCGGAGGTTACCATGGTAGACCAATGGGCATATGGCCACTCATCTCGCAGCTCCAGCTATTCATCAAAAGGGAGGGGTTCGATGGCTGCACCTGCTCCTTCACCCAGAGGTTTAGTTCCTGAGAGAATTACCGCTCCAGAACTTTTGCAGCGGCCGATCACTCCATCTTCGGTGCTTGCCTTGGAGATGGAAAACCGATGGTCGACGTCGCCTGATTCAAGAATAATCAATGGTGACACACTGAGTAGAGGGGGCAGTCTTGCACCGCCCCCACGACCAGTTACATCCCACTCCCCCAGTACCGGTGTTGGATCTCGATTGGAACATGGCATCAAGGGCAGAGGCGGGGAACAGTCCGTCGAGCAGGGGCCGAGCGCTTGGAAAGGTCCCAGCCGTGATGCCCGTTTGAGTGCAGTCTTAGGCTCGCAAGGCGCACCAGTCGTCCTTCCCACCCCCATGCAATCAGCCCAAAGATCGCCTTCCATTCCAAAAGGCCCTTTCGTTCATGGACACCATCGCTCTAGGTCGAGGCCAGGCTTCATTTAACCTTTTATAATCCTTTTCGAGTAGGATCCCATCGATTTGGTTTTAGTCACGCGTGGCATTAGTAAAGCACAAACTGCGGAATATATTAGTTGCTGGTCTTTGGTTCGTGTTGACAAAACGGGAAGGGAGTATAAATATAGAAATCGTCCAAAGGTTGTGTCCAATGATACAATACAGGAACGTAGCAGGAGACGAGATAAACTAAGCCTGTGGGCATGACATTCAGCCGATGTATTAGTTGGGATATGTGCGTGGAGATGAAACTCACGAGATATCGGTATGTCTTCCTATCTGGCATCCTCTCAAGGTATTCTTTCTGAAGAATAGGATGTTTGGGCAAGATGCATAATAACGAATTGATTCGACCACGCACCTCGATCAATTGCTCGATCCGTCGTTTGATCATTTGAGGTTGAGGATTGAAACGATTTGCCATTAACTTTGTGACTTCGGTGATCAAGTCATTGTGTCCAAGCGTTTTTCTATCCTTCATAACACGGACGATGCAAGCCTGCAAGCGATCGGGTTAGATGGCCAGGTAGACAAATAGTAATAGACGGCTCACATCGGTCTGGTGTTTTCTCTCCTCTTCGATCCTTTCGGTGGTTTCTTTTCGTTCTTCTTGGCTTTCGACCTTGTTCGCAATGGTGCTGATCTTGATCCTAGCCAGACTGGCCGTAAAATCGGCGTTGAAGCTGAAGGAATCAGTGGTGCTGACGTCCCGTGAAGGCGGGTGCTTCTTGATTACTTTGAACTTCGCGCATGCGAGCGACTGTAGGTTTCGCTGGAGATCGGCCTCCGGAATCTCAGTTGCATTTTTGATATCCTATAAACGATGGATGGGTCATACGAACCACACAGGGGCCGGTGTAGAGAAGACGAACCTCATATGTCAGGAAGTCGTCCAGAGGAAGGTCTTGGAAGAGGAGGAGTATTATAGCAGCATACGTGGAGACGTTAAGGGTGTGTTCTCGTGTCTTGAATCTCGCTATCAAATCTGCATTTCCCAAGGAGGGCTGCCATGTTAACCGTCGTCCAGAATGTCTCGAATTGTAGTAGTGTTCGAATGAGTTGTATGCTTGCAGCAACTCCTGTGGCATTACACACGTTGGACTGGCTTGACTCATTGGCCAGAACGTTGAAGTCATAACTGTGACATTGAGTTCGGCAATAGAGGTCTGTAGAAGACGGTGCATGTCAATACAACATTAGAAGGGAAGAGATGAAGAACGTACTCCAGTCGACTGGATATAGTTCTTATACTCAGAGGTGGTGTCCGCCGAGATCTTCATGTCTTGGAACATTCCTTCCATCTTCTTGGTAAACTGGAAGCCGCATTCGACCTTGAGCTTGGCTAGCATGCCTCTCTCAGCATCATCCGAGACTGAACGACCAGAAAGTAAACGTCGGGCGAGGTGGCCCTTGTAGTAACGTTCAAAGGCGTCCTTTTCAGTGATGAACCTGAAGAGTGTTATTGTTCGATCGAGAACCAACTCAATCTCGTCATCAGTTTTCTGTGTGCTAGTTAGATCACCAGATGAACGGAAATTCGTGAACACTGACCCCTTTGAGACCTTTCTTGAGGTTCTCGTCAATGAAAAGTGAGATGTATTCTGGTGCTCTAGGATTCGAATTTACAAATGTCTCTAGTGCCTGCAAGGTGTAAAAAAGACGGTTCCCAGTTGGATATGCTAGAAGGCTACCTACCTCGATGATCGCGGTCTCCAGGACCTTGTCGGAATCGAAGGCATGCTTGAGCACTCGATCAAACTTGACCTTGAGGTCAAGCGAGTCTTTGACCCATTTAAGTGCGTCCTCCAGAGTCTGTGCCTGTGCACCAACGCGGGATTTCCCTTTGCCTTTCTCATCCGGGCTGGCAGGGGCACCAGATTCCGAGTCATTGATGAGCCGACCCCTAATGATGATGGACTCCCTCAACGCCTTCTTCAATGTTTGAGGTCCATCAGATGCGCTTGATACATGCACAAAGAGCCTGTACAGCCGCCGAAGATCCTCTATCCTATCGGCGTCGATCATTGGGTCTAACCCTGAACCTGGCATAGAGACTACAGTTTGCAAGTTGGGAGCAAGGAGATACTTCTCAACGGTCTTCCGTAGGGGTTGCGCGGTGGTTGCCGCGAGGTAGTGATGTGCCCGGTCTTCCTCTGAGGTCAAACGATCCTCTGTCTATAACGGGCCAATCAGCAGCTTGCTGTGACATGGTGTACCTAAAGGACTCACTCGGCGAAGATATTCAGGGGCATCACAGGTTTCGAGCAATTTCTGTGCCTCAGCAGCGTAGAATCTCTGCGATTCGTTCAGGAATGACGGTTCTAGATCCTCATAGTAGACTTTGATGCCATTTCTGGGGTTGATAAGGGTTGTGTAAACTTCCACACACTCTTTCATGGCCGAGCGATTGATGGAATAGCCATCTCGCTCAACCTGCACTTGACCCAGCAGGGCACTGATGACGTGTTCCCGCACAGGTAGACTCGTTGAGTGCAGAACGTTGTCGAGAAATAGATGAAGTCCAGCGATTGTGATTTCAGGGACATTCTCGGATACGGTATGGACCCTGTCCTATAAAAGTTGTTCAGGGAGGCTCATTTATGACACAAAGAGGGTTAACGGACCATATATTTGAGGATATCAGCCAGTTTCCGCATGCTACTGTTGTGCTTATCCCAAACAGTTCTGACAGCTTTGACTAGCATTTCCCCTTGTTGACCCCTTGTGACGGGATCGGTGAGGTTGCCACTCGGAAATGTCGGAGCGATGATTTCGTTGGTTAGGCGTGCCAAATGCTCCGCAATGAGGCGTAAGACGCCTTCGTAAAGCGTTCTCCCGTGCTTCCATAGAACAAGATTGTATGCGTATCGATAGTGTTCTTCAAATGAAAGCTTTGACGCGTTCTCGTTTTGGATCTCAAGGATAGCCTTCTTGAGCCGTTCCCATGTCTCGTGCGCATTCGCGTCGGCACCGTGCTGTGTTTCGTTTAGCCGTGTATCCTCTATGAGCGTGCACACCCTCTTACTTTCTTGGGTGGTTTCTATTCAAACATGACAGAAAGATTTAGCTACGTCGCGGCATTTACATGGTGGATCGAGTGCGTACAATCTTTGGCTTTATTCGGCGTTGCTGGGGAGCTGATAATAAGTTAGTCGATTGCGTGTCTGGAATGTCTGGGACGCACGAAGCATACTTCACTAGTAGTGGCAGTGGCAAGGTCCAACGTGGTGTTCGTTTGTCACAGCCACTTCTTCCGACCATGAGAGCAATTGTTCAGAGAGTATCGTCTGCATCAGTGACTGGTATCTATAAGCCACATTACTGCCGTTCAGCAGCACCTCACGGACCCTTGCCCCTAGTCGCGAGCGAGAAGGTCTCTGAAATTGGACAAGGACTTATGGTCCTAATTGGTATCGGTGCAGGTGCGAGCGACTCTTCGGATTGTGCGGGCACAAGACTGGACTAACGCGTCTCTAGGACAGACGATACGGCTGAGGATGTGGATGTAATCGCCCAGAAGATGTGTGTCGCCGGAAATTGTCGATACTTCCACCTACAATATTGACCATGCGCCATGCACGAAATATTCGCAGTCTCAACCTCAAAGTCTTCGCCGACCCCCAAACGAATGCCCCATGGAAGACTTCTGTCGTCGATCTCTCTGCAGAGGTCCTCTGTGTCTCGCAGTTTACGCTCTATGCAAAGATGGTAAAGAACAAACCTGATTTCCACACGGCCATGGCATGGCTGACTTCGTTTCTCCTCTGTCGTTCAATCTGACGGTTTGTTTAGGGAGGAGACTCGTCTAGGGCGATGTATTCCTCGTTCCTCGAGAAAATGCGAGTACTTTATGCACCAGAAAAGATTAAAGGTACGCATTAGACTCTCGGTTACGATGGACGAAATTGAGAATCGTCCACAGACGGCCAATTCGGGGCGATGATGTCTGTAGCCCTCACCAATGAAGGCCCTGTAACGTTCACTCTCGAATCCCGAGCGCCCCCACCCCCATCAACCTCCACCCGGTCTACCTCATCGAATACACCCTTCGTGGCAGCAGAGCGAAAGAAAGCTGAAAAGGCTATCCGAAAAGCGGAGTGGGAAAAGAAGAAGGCAACGAAAATAGAGCTTGAAGCACCTCAGGATACGTGAGCCCTGCTGAGCGGGGATGTCAACAACTATAATGGCATTCCCAAAATACGTCGATATCAATCATTCAGTGGCTTCGAGCCGAAGAGGGGGTCTGTAAATGTGGTATCTG
>Ga0307515_10022130_pt1 | contig 11220 bp, 11 predicted proteins | sample 17_EM_MG_FD_194513 | JGI IMG/M metagenome (GOLD analysis project Ga0307515, IMG submission 194513) | Populus trichocarpa ectomycorrhiza microbial communities from riparian zone in the Pacific Northwest, United States - 17_EM | ecosystem: Host-associated > Plants > Roots > Unclassified | place... | reverse complement strand
CGATTCACTGATTTTTGTATGTTTGTTATGCGCTATTACTTGTTTCATTTCTACTTATTTTCTTGTAAATTTGACAAAATTGACGCTGAACTGTTGCTTTTCCTTTCTTTCTTTGTCCCCCCCCTATATGTAGCTGTGGTGCGCAAGGAAATTCAGGATGAAACTGATAGAGTCACAGGGAAAACCAAACAGATTTCTCCTGTTCCTATCCATCTCAGCATCTACTCTCCAAACGGTGTGTGATTATTTCTGTCATTTTTATTTAATCTTATTGTGTGTTTGTTAATGAGGTGCAAGAGCTTTTTTGTGATGTTTTTTTTGCCCCAAATGCATTTTAAATAGCACTTTCCAATTGCATTACAAAACGCAGCTTAAACATTCATGCATTAATCTTGAGCTGTGGTGTTTTCTTATGTTGTTGTCTGTCTTGATTTTTGAATTTACAGTTTACTTGATTTGCTTTGTTTTGCAGTTGTCAACTTAACCCTGATTGATTTACCTGGTTTAACAAAAGTTGCTGTTGGTATGTTTTTGCTTTAATTGATCATTTTGTATTTTATCTATAAGCAATGAATGGTAACAAATGTGTTAATCTTAAGATGGACAACCTGAAAGTATTGTTCGAGACATTGAGGCCATGGTCCACAGTTATGTTGCGAAGGTAATGATGCTTTAGCATTTCATTTTTTAACTGGGAAACGATGCATTTCTGTGCAATCATGGTCATTTGGGAGGGTTTTATTTTCTTTCAAACAGAATGTAGTCAAACTGTCGTGGTATTTTAAACATGGCTGCATGATGAACCATGCTTAATTATTCTAGTCTCTATCTTGCGTTACATGTTTTATATCCGAGTCTTTTATGGCCCAAGGGACTGGTAAGACTTTCAAAAATAGGACGCATCCACTATATTTTGACATTTCTTGCTGGAATTTAAGCGTTAAATGAAATTCCCTGGTGCGAAAATGTGTTTGAACATGTCCCTTAGCAGTTTAGGACTTTTGATTCTGCAATGAATTGCATAGATGCATGATAAAGATAAGAAATGCACAATATTCTTGTGTCCATGTAAGATCTTTTGTCTTGCATGTTTTATGTTCTAACTGATCATGCTAAATGTTTGCAGCCAAATTGTCTTATACTAGCAATATCTCCAGCCAATCAAGATATTGCGACTTCAGATGCTATCAAACTTTGTAGGGAAGTGGATCCCACAGGTACATATGTTCTCATATAGCTGAGTGCCTGAGCTCTGTAGGTTACTGGAAACTCTTTGTTGTTTGTTTTAATTTTCCCTGAAATATTCTTGTTCATAACTTGCACAGGAGAACGAACCTTTGGGGTGCTGACCAAGTTGGATTTGATGGACAAAGGAACCAATGCATTAGATGTAATCTCCACCTCTCTCTCTTACAAACACGCGCACTCGCAAAAAAACTTCTATGTAGTTATTTATATAAAATCACTTGTTTCATAACCAAGGAATAAAAATTTTATTTGCTGTTCGGACATAAGGTTCTCGAAGGAAGATCATATCGGCTGCAGCATCCTTGGGTTGGAATTGTGAACCGGTCCCAAGCCGACATCAATAAGAACGTTGACATGATTGTGGCTAGGCGCAAGGAGCGCGAATACTTTGCAACTAGTCCTGATTATGGGCATTTAGCCAGTAAAATGGGTTCAGAATATCTTGCAAAACTTCTCTCAAAGGTTTGATATTTTTTTATGTTGTATTAACTCTAGCACTTCTTCCTTTAAGAAAATTAAGAAAAAAAAATAGGGAATCATTTTAATGACGTGACTTTGCTTTCAGAATTTAGAGTCTGTAATTAGAGCTCGTATACCAAGTATCACATCCACGATTAACAATAGTATTGACGAGCTTGAATCAGAATTGGACCATCTGGGTAGGCCTATTGCTGTTGATGCAGGGGTAAGTAGCTTATTTCTTTCCCAGTCATTCCTTGCTGACATCCATTTTATTCTGAGTGTATGATTGATGTTTTGTGCTTTAGGCCCAATTATACACCATCTTGGAACTTTGTCGTGCATTTGACAGGATATTCAAAGAGCATCTGGATGGAGGGTAATTATTTCTACTCTTTTACCTAAACTTCAAAAATATAATATTTGAATTCGAAAGTTGTATTGTAAACCTTTCCTAAAATCAATTGCTATTTATTCAAGTTGTTCACTATTGATTTTATCTACCTCTTATATATATATAGACTGTGGAGTTCAATTTTAAAGGGATAGGTATGGAAGATCCATTTTCAACTGTTCATTTTTTATTTTCAAAAAATGATAGAACTGAGTTCATAGGAGTGGTCTTGATAGTAAAAATTGCTGGTTTAGCTCGTACTGTGTAAGTGAAACATGATTAAAGAAGACCTTAATACTAGTTTAGCTCAAACAAACAATTTAAAATGTCTTCATACTTTAGACCGGCTTCAATCTCAAACTCAAATATCACTGGAACCTCAAACTCAAATATCACTGGAATTAGGGTGATCAACCAAGAGAAAATAAATATATAAAATTCCCAAAACAATAGACATTTAGGAAATCCCTAAAATGGTCTACAAAAATTCTATGATCGTATTAGGTTAGTTTTTTTCAAAAAAATGTATTACACCTTTAAAAGGAAATTTTCCTTTATTCAATGATTATGAAACCATTATACTTTTGTCCTAAACATCCCTCAACCATTACAAAAAGAAACACAACTACATCCACATATAATTAGTTTAAGGAGGTGTTAAAGTCTTTATCCAATGAAAGCCTTAATACTATGATACTTATGGTTCTTAGGGATTATAAATTCTTAGGATTTGATGATTTTTTGTCAGGAATAATTGAGTCTAGCTTTTGTAGTGGACTAATATATTTAATTGTTACATGATGAAGTCATAAAAAAAACTTCAAAGTATTTCTTGGGCTTTCCATGACTGACAATGGATTGAGTAGTTCTGGAAGGGATGTAACCTGCAAAACAAAGTCCTATTTTGTGTGTTAGGGGATCCTATGATGCTTAAGTCAGTTTAGTGAAAGAGTTTAATAGGAATGATGAACAAGGAAAAGAAAAATGATCGAATGATGCAGAAATTGTGAGCAAAAACATGTGTTTGTGTGTTGTAGGGAGTTGAGTGATCTGCTCTTAATGGTTGGGCAGTGGGGTACTTATACATCTTATCCTATGACTTACCTTGAAGATTTACCTTGGAAAGATAAAAATGAAGCGTCACTCTTTATAGTAAGGTGATAATGCTAGCGTAGCTCTTCTGTAAAGGTGGCTAATATGATGTCTACAAGGATGGTAAAAGCCTTAGGCCTGCCAAGATGCTTAACTTGTGAAATAAGTAGCTGATTAGTTATAGAAAACAACGTTTAATTTGGTTATGTTATTGGGCATTAGAACTTGCAAGTGTGCGGTTAGTATTTTTGTATGAAAAATAAAAAATTATTGAAATTTATGTAAAAATAAAGGAGATAGAAAAGAGAAAATGTAGAGAGAGAAACTTTGGTCGAGCTATGTCTAGTTGTTTGGACCGTAGAGGTTGGTCGTTTGGGCACGAACCAAACAACTAGGGAGGCTGGTCGTTTGGGTTGCTGGTCATTTTGACGCGTCCCAAAAATCAAAATTTTTTATATTTATATTCATCATTTGCCCCCCATTCCTTCTGCTATCTCATGGCAAAATGACTCACCCATGACAGGAGTAATTTATTCGTAAGATGAGTAATGTTTTCCTATACACTCGTGAAGAAATGCTCACATGGTAATGTCATGGTGCAAAGGTGGGGCAAGACGTGAAAGAGTCAAGATGTGTGGGTGGATATAAGAGTCAGGAGTCACGGGTTTGGCACTTTGCTTACAGAAAGCATGGCCTTGTTGGGTAATTGCTTCGAGTTTTGCCCTGCATGATGAGTCGTGGAGTCATGGTGGCCATATGTTAAGACAATAGAAATGTGGAGCCATTCCAACAAGTAGTGTTAGTAGCAATGCATGCATTGGAGCCTTGTTTTTGCTCATGACATTACATGTCAGTTTGCATGTCTTGCTAGGAAAAGGACAATTGTTGGCTGTTGGCTGTTGGCCATTGGCTTGTGAGGCACTCGTGAATGCATGTCTTGTCCATGGGTTTTTGCAAGGTTCAGAATCTTGGGAATGCTGGTGAAAATGCACTCTTCCAATGCTTTTAATGTTGCCTTTCAAGGCTTATTCCATGGATGGTTCATGCAGCATATGGAGCCCTTAAATCATGCATTGTGAATTCATGTGCATCGCTGATTTCTGGTTCCAGCCTTATTGTTTTGCCATCTCAATGCATTCATACAGGTTGAGCTAGCGCTAATAGTGCATTCATTAGGTACACTTGATGTATAAAGTCTATATTGGAGAGCATGTAATACATGTGCATTCATAAAGAAAACTAACCAAAAACTCCAATCCTTTTTCTTCCTTCAACACAACTTTTTAGCTTACAAATTTTTGTACTATTACATAGGAGTTGTGAACCACATAATACCCACTTGCAAAGTTTGCATCTCTTAGAGTTGTAACATTTGTTATAATCTTTTTTGGAGCTACAACTATAATTGAAACCGGGAGAAACATAAGTGTTAGCAAACCTAGTGTACTGGTCTTGTAACTTCTTGTGTCAGTATCGATGTTTATTTGTTTGGAGCTAGACTGGCCAAAAAGAGCTAGAACTAGGAGAAACAATTTTTCTTGTGATTCATGAGTTCATTTAGTATAACAGTTCTTGCTTGAGTTTTTTCTTCACATAGTATAACTTGACTCTCATACCATGTTAGTATACCATAATAATAAATTACATTTTATTATTGGGAGTTCATGCAATTATTATCTATACTTGCATTCTTTTATTCGTGGGTGAGTCACCATTCCTTTTATTTTAAATTATGTTAGATGCAGTTGAGTGGTTTAGTGGTTTAGGAGAACATTATTTGTCAATAGATGTCATTATGAGAACATTATATGGCAACTAAAATGCCATTAGAAATAGGGGTAGCCAATCATCACCAACAATACCTTCGTCGCCTTCCTATTCATATGATGATATTTGTCATAGCACCATCATAGAAAAAATATTAGATAAAATAAATAATGATTTATTAGGAGCAGGTTATCAGGCTAGAATACCTTATCCCATGAGACAATCAACAAAGTCCTTAAGGGTAGAAGATGTGGGGAGTCTGAAATAATAGTCCCTGTAAGTATATTTAGATATGAATATATACTCTCTCTTATTGGTAGATTGGAGTTCTTACTTGGATGGAGAGGTGAATAGATTATTGTAAGATACAATGGTCCTATTTTGTTGTTTTGAGAACATGAAAAGTGGAGGTGTTTCGCTTCCTGAAGAGTGCATGTACCTGGGTGCAATACCTTTATTACTTTAACCAATTCTAAAAGAATTTTATGTAGTCAACTCCAGTTCACATTCAAGTCAAGATTTTAGAATGTGAAAACGAAGATAGAGGAAAAGATGGTGGAGGTGGAGAATCTACCATAATAGCCTCAATCATGAGATGTACAATTGGAGAACCTAATTTCTCTGTAGATTGAAGACTAACATGATTGCGTGCAACTGTTAGCCTAGCAGTTACATGTTTGAAATCTCTATTATGCTTTATCTCCTCACTACTTAACTCTTCTCTTCTCTTGAGTACCCTCCTCTTCAATATTAATAATCTCTCATTGTTAAGCTCTCCTGACTTGTTTAAGGGAACTAGAACTACTTGAAAAAAACACAGAACAAGATATCAAAGTGTGAGGTAGAAAGAAAATTAAATATGACCCTATTCACATTGTTGTAAAGGAAACCCTTTAGCCAAAAACATCACATTATATCTATCTCGGCTATTCCAGGGTTGATTACATAATTTTTTTTCCAAAGGACTAATGTATTTTACGATAATCTATTTACCTCTCAATCCAGGTATGAACTCTAATTTACCCTGAAATACATTTGTCAAAGGACTGTGAGGATGACGATAAAATATGAAGAATTGGGTTGGGTTCAATCTACTCTAGGCACACCACCTCAACTCAAAACAGTTTTTGAAGACAAACACAAAAGGAGTTTCTCCAAAGTGTCTTATAAACCTCTTAAAGGACGCAAGTATTACCCAATTATAAGGGTAAAGCATACTCAAAACACATCTCATAATTAAGGAATACATTTCTCACAAAATTAGTAAAAGAGAGTGTATATCTATATCTGAATATACTCACGGGAACAATTATTTCAGACGTCCCACACATTATGTTATCATCATGATAAGGAATTTTATCATGGTAACCAACTCCTAATAAATCATTATTTATTTTATCTGTAATTTGTGGTACAGAGACAAATATCATCATACAAATGAAAAATGTTTATGGTGGCATTTTTATTATTAGATAATGTTTTCATGAACCACTCAGTTATACCTAACTACTTTAAAACAAAATAAATGGTGACTTACTCCTGGATAGAAGTATGGTTGGTAATTTTGTGAACTTCTAAGAATGAAATGCAATTTGTTGTGCTAGTACACTTTTATGGTATGCATGTCAGGTTACATCGTGTGAAGAAATTAGCTTAAGCAAGAAATGTTACAATGAATGAACTCACGAGGAAAAAATATTCTCTTGTTTCTAGCTCTTGTTATCTGGTATTAGTCTAGCTCTAAACAAAGAAATGTTGGCATTGCCGCAAAAAGTAACAAGACCCGGGTTTGCTAATAGTTATGTTTATCATGGTTCTAGTTGTAGCTGTAACTCCAAGAAAAGTTATAACAAATATTATAATTTTGAGAGATGCAATCAGGTATTGTGTGGTTGAGCTAAAAAATCTTTATTTTTCAATAAGAAATTTTCAGGGTGTTATATGGTCTAGCTCAAAGTACAAGGGAGTGAAGGCTTTGTGTAATGATATGAAAATCTGAAGATTGGAAAGTTGTGTTGAAGGAATAAGAAGAATTGAAGTTTTTGCTAGGTTTTTTATGCGTGCATATGTATTTTCTGCTCTCCACGCCACATGCATTACCTTTATACATCAAGGGCACCCAATAAATGCACTGCTAGCACTAACTCAACCTATGCATGCACTAAGCTGGAAAAATGATAATGGCAAGGAATTCGGTCTAGTTGGAACCATGAATGCACATGAATTCACAACGCATGTCACGGGTAGGTCCTTTTGCTATGAGATGGTAGAACCGCAGGTAATTGATGAATATATGTATAAAAAAATTTTGATTTTTCCCGAAGGACCACCATTTGCAGCCTAAATGATGATACTTAGCCCGACCAAAATTTCTCTTCTTTATTTTTATATAAATTTCAATAATTTTATAATTTTCATATAAAAATTCTAACCACACACATGTAAGTTACAATGCCCACTCTATCCCCTTTTAATTGTTCAATAACTTGGCCAAATTAAATGTTTTTTCTATGGCCAATAAGGATTAAGATTTCCTCTTCAGGATCAACTGCTGCTTGTTTCACAAATTAAGCATCTTGACAAACTTATGCTTTTACAATTCTTGTAAAAATTAGATTAGCCACTCTTACATGATGAGCTACATTAACATTATCCCTACTATGGTGAGCTATGCTTCATCTTCATTTTTACCATGTTACGCTTCATTTTTCCAAGGTAAATCTTCCTCGGTAAATCATCGAACAAAATGTATAAATACCTCCCTGCTCAACGATACACAACACCACTCATCTTCCTACAACACATAAACACCTATTTTTGCTCGTGGTTTCTATGCCATTTGATCATTTTTCTTTTCATTCCTATTAAACTTTTGGTTAAACTGACTTAAATATCAGAGGGTCTCTAACACACAAAAATATGTGGAAAACCTAATCAATCCATTTGTAGTTGTGAAAAACCTAATCAATCCTTTAAAGTTTTTTCAGTGACTCCATCACTTCCCATCCAAGTTTATTGAAACCAAGATTTTTTCATCAGATGATGAATATGTGGGATCAAGAGTGTTAATATTTCTAGTGGATTGAGTTGTATTAGAAACAATTTAAGATTTTAATTGAGAAAGGCAATTTTCAATTTCTATGGAGAATTTTGATGAAATCTTATATGGTCTGAAAATTAGTCTAGAAACTACAAAAGTTTTTGAAATAATTGTTTTAGAACTAATGGAACTGAGGCTTTTTTGTTTGTCAATTGATCACCTAGAGATTATATAAGTTTGCTGGTATAATTATTTTGTTCGAATTTGTTTTTACGATTGAGCTCTTCATGTTCTTTTTTTTTTTTTTTGAAGGAGATGTAATTGATGAAGAAACTTTAAAATTGAAATTAATATCTTCCCTGGTAATTCTTGATAACCATTTCTTGAAAGGAAATTGTGGTTCACACTCTTGTGGAGGTTGAAACTGACAAACCTGACCTTTTATGTCTAATATTCGTGATCTTTGGATATACTTTAAGAAAAGTCCTTTCTGCTAGGGATTAAGTTTCTTCTGATTTCTGAACCCTAATGAACTTGTTGGGATCTTAAATATTGTCACTTGCCTATTCCGGTTTGTGCCCTGGTGATTTGGTTATCTTATGGATGAACTACTGTGCACTCTGCTTTACGTAAACGTGATTATACATGAACGAAATGGCTATATATTTGACAAACTAAACGTCTAAACCTTACACAAAAAAATTATAAAAATCATTTTTTACATTGGTTAGAATAACATTTTTTTTTATTTCTCCAACATCTTAGATAGATTAGTTAATCTCTCCTTCTCACATCTAATAAGACCTTCGGATTTTTAATTCCAGGCGACCTGGAGGTGACCGCATTTATGGAGTTTTCGATAATCAGCTCCCTGCTGCTTTGAGAAAGCTACCATTTGATCGGCATCTCTCCCTTCAGAATGTAAAGAGGGTGGTCTCAGAGGCAGATGGTTATCAGCCACATCTGATTGCTCCAGAGCAAGGTTACCGTCGTCTAATTGATAGCGCACTGAATTATTTTAGAGGCCCAGCAGAAGCCTCTGTGGATGCTGTAAGTAGTCTAAATTTCTGCATTTACCTTTATTTTAAATCTCTTTGAATTATCCGGAAGGGATAAAATGGTTGATGGAAATTTCACCAGATCCTTAGCTGACTTGGATATTGTTATCCAGGTTCACTTTGTCTTGAAAGAGCTTGTCAGGAAGTCAATTGCAGAAACTCAGGTAAATTTTTTATTTTTACCTATTGTTTGCTTTTTATAAGCACCAATTTTTCTTCTATCAGCAAGAACATGAATTTTCACCATGACATGAAACAGGAATTAAGGCGTTTTCCATCTCTGCAAACTGAATTAGCTGGTGCTGCTAACCAGGCCTTGGAAAGGTTCCGAGAGGGTAGTAAGAAGACAGCTATTCGATTAGTAGATATGGAATCTTCATATTTAACTGTGGATTTCTTTCGAAGGCTTCCTCAGGAAGTGGATAATGGAGGAAATCCAGCTTCCTCAACTGTGGACCGATATACAGAGATGCACTTCAGGAGGATCGGGTCAAACGTGTCCTCTTATGTTGGTATGGTGTCTGAGACACTCAAGAGCTCAATTCCCAAGGCTGTGGTTCATTGCCAAGTTAGAGAAGCCAAACACTCATTGCTAAACCACTTCTACACACAAATTGGGAAGAAAGAGGTACGCTATCCCTGGAATTTTATATGCATCTTATAATCGAACTCATTTGCACGAATTCTTGTTGAATTCAATGGTTGCTTGGAGTTATTTTCTTTCTTTTGGCCATGGGTGATTTTGCTAGTTGGTCCAAGCATGTGATTGCTCTCATGGATGCTTGGAGTTATTGTTTTTTCTTTTGGCCAAGTGCAATTTTGTTACTTGTCCCAAGCATGTGATTGCTCTTTGACGGTCAATAATTTTCACTTGCATTTTAGGGTAAGCAGCTTTCACAGTTATTAGATGAAGACCCGGCATTGATGGAAAGAAGGCAGCAGTGTGCAAAGAGGCTTGAATTATACAAGGCAGCTAGGGATGAGGTTGATTCTGTATCGTGGGCTCGATAAGGTGGATCTATATTTGAAATACTTTGTATTATACTGAATCTCTTTATGAAATACTTTTTGTATTATAGCGGCTTAAATTGGCGATCCAGACTCTTGATGGGTGAAATTCTTTTTCCTGGTCGCTGATATTTTCTTACCGATGTATTTACAAGTCATGTGGATTCTAGTCTGGAAAAAAAAATGATTCATTTTCATTTGAAATACAAAGGAGCAAGGCCCAATAAACTATAGTCTTACTTTCATTTGGTAATGGTGTTGTGCAGCCATTGATGACTAATTCTTGGTACATGCGTAATATGTGATTTGCCCCTGGATTTGTCACACCAGTCGCATTTAGCTCTTCCAATTCTGTCCACAAATCTGGGTCATCGAAATCCATAAACAACAAAAGTAGCTTCTGTCAATAATTGTTCAGGGCTCCTAGTACCTAACCCCACTACCGGCATCCCCGCTGCCATCCCTGAAACAGAGTCCTGGTATAACAAAAACCATAACAAAGGGGGAAACCTAACATCAAAAATTTGTTCCAGCAGCAGTTCTATGCGCAGCATGAAATAATAAGTGAAAAGGAAAACCTCGGAACACAAAAGCATGCTTATGTGAAATGTCAAGTGTTTGGAGAGCTTTCAGGTACGGGTCAGGAAATGGTGTTGCTCGGTCACATTCATTCCCAATAACAAGAATTTCGAAGGAATCTGACAGGCCTAACATTGATGCTAAAAGCTCAGCATCTGATATTGGAGCATTAGTAACAGCAGCTCTTCTCAAACCGGCAATCCTCGATCCATTTGCGCAACTTTTGCAAGCCCTTCATAGGCTGTAATTGTTCTGATACGAACCTGAACATTAATTTCGACTCCTTCAACTCCTTATAGTTGAGGCAAGATAACTTATGAACTTGTAGAAAAGAAGATCGAATTGTAAGTTACCTTTGAAACATAGCTTCTTTATCTTCCATAAACTTTCGGGATCTTTGGATTTCCCAATCAGAAAGGAGGATGTGGCACAGATCTTCATTATGCCGACCACTAATATTTTCGATGAAAAATTCCTCGGTGATGGGAGTTCCTCCATTGAAATCAGAAGGGTCAGAATTAAGTAACCTCACGAAGCATTTCGCGAAAAGCATACAAATGGAGAGGATCTGAGTC
>Ga0307515_10022129_pt1 | contig 11222 bp, 1 predicted proteins | sample 17_EM_MG_FD_194513 | JGI IMG/M metagenome (GOLD analysis project Ga0307515, IMG submission 194513) | Populus trichocarpa ectomycorrhiza microbial communities from riparian zone in the Pacific Northwest, United States - 17_EM | ecosystem: Host-associated > Plants > Roots > Unclassified | place... | reverse complement strand
CTAAAAACGATACCGAGAACGCCTTCCTGCCTTATAGCTAGAACAGTTAAGATGCTCCTAAAATTGTAATAGAACCTTATAGCAAGTACTACGGTGGGTCCTGTTAATAGGCTAGGTGTATAGGTAATATAGAAAGTCAATAACGTAATAATAACTAATGGAGTAGTTGCCTAACAGATTAACTTTAATTATATTCTAAGAATTACTATAAGGAAGGAACTATCTAGGTAGGGACTATAGTCCTTTAAATACATAACTATACTCCTAAGAAATCCTTCTTATATATAATGTACGTAAGGTATATAAGGTACGTACGTTCCGTCCGTTTCTTATATTCCTTACGTAGTACATTATATAACCTTAGTTACTATTCCTCATTATATAGTTTAACTAGTTCTATACTAAACTATACCCTTATTAACTAACTAGCTTCTTTTAACTCTTCTCTAAGTAGTTATAGTATTATACTTAAAGTGTCCGTAATACTATCTCCCTCCTTTCTATTTTCGTCCTTAAAGATTCCTAGTATCTTTAAGTTGTTTACTAGAGGTATAATGTCCGTTTAATTAATTTAGTTAATATTATTACTTATTATACCTAAAGCATCTCCTTCTTTATACGCGTAATAATATGCCCGTACTATTACTGCTATACTATTACTAGGTAAGATAATGCCGTCTTTATATTTTTATTGTTTAAAAGAGGGTTAGTTTATATTATATTAGCGAGTCCTTTATCTTAACAGCCCTCTTTTTATTTAGAGTGCACTAAAGCAAATATTTAATCGTCCTACGATGTTTATTCTACTTCTAACGCTAAATATACACGTCCTATAACTCTTAATAGCCTTTAAGTCCCCTAAGTAATTTGTTATAGGATCTTATATTTAATCTACTGCTGCGAAGCTTAATAGTAAGCTTATAAGCGCCCTAGCTAAACTAGAGTGTTCTTATAACGTAGAGTAAAAGGCCTTAAAGGCTTATATTACAGCGTCTACCTATTTACTTTGTCTTAAGAAGGTGCATAAAAAGGTTTGTTTTAAGGAGTGGAAACTTATAAAATAAGGTTTATAGGAACTTAGTAATAAAAGAACGGATTCTCTTCTATTAGCAAAGGAAATAACTTTAAGTAGTTTAGCAATCGTTCTTCCTAAGTCCCCCTTAGGTAACTCGTTCTTTAGCGATTTTTCTTTATTAATATTGCCTAACCTATTCTTCTCTAATACTCTTATACCTTTCCTATAGCATTTTTTAGATTTTCTAGTAGTTCTTAGGTAGTCTTATTATAGCCTATTTACTTTACCTTATACTATATTTTGTCTTTAATATCCTTATAACTAATAATCTTTAAAACTTGCTATTTATCTTCTTCTTACCCTTTATACGTGTCTGCTTTATAAATTAGTAGCTTAATATTCCTATATACTAGCTCTAGTATTATAATATACTATACTAGGTAGATTTTTATTCTAGCTAGTAGGTTTAATTTAAATGTAACCAGGAAAATCTTTTAAATAATTTTAAAGGGTCCTAGTCTAATATAGTCCAACTTCTTACTTAGTTATTAACTCTTAAAATTTTTATATAGTAGCTATACTTTATCTCCCTCCTTAAGATCTAGTTCCTTAGATCTCTTAGCATTATAGTATTTTTTTATTTTTTGCTATACTACCTTAGCTGTTTCTATAAGGTCTATATAAAGATTTATTAATATCTCTATTCTCTGCTTAGCTATATTACTTATCTTCTTTACTTAATGTAGCGATAATAATGTTCTTAGCTTATATCTATAATTCGCCTTAAATAGTGACGTGCCTATTCCTTTTTATAGTGTTATATTATATATAAACTGCGTAATTAGTAATAGCGATACCTAATTATTCTATGCGTAATTAATATAATGTCTTAAATACTACTTTAGTATCTAATTTAATCTTTCCGTTTAACTATCTGTCTATAGATAATATATAGTAAAAGTTACTACTCTAACTCCTTATTCCGCTAAGAATACCTTTTAAAATGCTGCTATAAATCTTAGATCTCTATCTAATATAATTTTACTTAATGCTCTATGTCTTATAAATACTTCTTTAATATAGATTTTAGCAATATTTTCCGCTAAGATTTCTTCTATATATGCTATAAAGTATCCCTACTTTATAAGCTTATCTACTATTACTAAAATCGCGTTATAATCTTGTCCGGTAATAGGATCTTTTAACCCTAGTAATTTTATAATAAAGTCCTATAATATAACCTCCTATAGTCTCTCTAGTATTTTAATAGGTTATAGCCCTCCGTATGGCTTATGCCTTATTAGTTTATTCCTTTAGTAATTTAGATACTCCTTAGTAACCTTCCTAGCTATCCTTTAGATTCTGTTAATAATATACTCCTTTTAGAGTCTTAATACTAAGCCTATAGCTCTATTATATCCTTAAGTTAACCCCCTATAAAAATCTTCTATAAAGTGCTCTGCTATACTTCTTAGGATATACTTTACTTTTTAGTTCTGATATATATCTAACTATAGATCTTCTAGTTATGCTTTTAGAATTCTTTATACCTAAAAGCTTTCTAATATCTTATAAAATTTCCCTAACTTATCTTTCTAAGTTACTGTGATTTTTAGATAATTATACCTAATTAATCCGTCTATATCTTTTTATAGTAAAGCCTCTAATGGCTTCTTATTATTTTATAGTTTAGCCTTTCTACTTAGAGTATCTGCTCGTGCGTTATTTGTTCCCTTAGTATACTAAATCTTAAAATAGTAATCTATAAGTGTTGCTGCCTATCTAACCTATCTTTAGTTAAGTTCCTTTGTTATTAGGAATCCTATTAGGTTCTTATAGTCTATTTTAACTATAAATAGTTTCTCTATTCCTTATAAGAATGCTTTTTATTCCTTTAATACTATAACTATACCTAATAACTCCTTGTTATAGATATTATAGTTTAGTTTTAGTGATGTTATCTTTCTACTATAATATGCTACTAGGTGCCATTTATCCTTATATTTTTATATAAAGTACGCCCTTAGCACAAAATCTAATATATTTATTTTAATAACTGTCTTTAGTCCTAGTTAATAGATTTTAAGGATTAGTTCCTAGGTAAACAATTCTTTAAGTTCTCTAAATAACTTCCCTTACTTATTTACCTATACCTATAGTTCCTCTTTCTTCGTTAATTAAGTAAATGGCTTAATATTCTTTAACTATTATGCTATAAACCTTCTATAGTAATTGTAAAATCCTAGGAATAATTTTAACTATATAACATTCTTTAGTTTCTACTAATTTACTATAGCTTTAATCTTCTTTAGGTCTATACTTAGCTTCCCTAATTTAATAATAAATTTAACAAAATCTATCTTCCTTATAAAGAACCTGTATTTCTTAATTGCTACTAGCATCTGTTCTTCTTATAGTCTCTTTAAGACCTATTTAATATATTCCCTGTGTTCTTCTTTAGTTATTAAGTAGATAATAATAATATTAAGATATGCTATAATAAATTTATTAAGGTGTTCTCCTAATATATTATTAATTCGCTTCTAGAATGTTGCTAGTATATTTATAAGCCTAAATTGTATAACTAATAGCTTATATAGTCCTTCCTTTAACCTAAAGGCTATTTTTTATTTATTGCTTTCCTTAATCCTAATCTAATAATATACCCATCTTAGATCTATTTTTATAAAGATTTGCGTATTACCTATCCTGTCTTAGATTTCGCTAATTAAGGGTAAAGGATATTTATCCTTTCTAGTAATGCTGTTTAACTGTCTATAGTTAATACACAGTCTTAGTTTACCATTTTTCTTTAGTATGAATAGTACTGGATAACCCGCTAATGACTATAATGGTCTAATATATCTCTTTTATAAGTTTTTCTAGATAAATTCCTTAAGTGCTTATAACTCTTTTTCTATAAGTTTATAGGTTAGAAAGAACCTTAGACTTATTTTTAATTCTAACTCTATTTTATAGTCCCACACTATATACTCTAATAGCCTTTTACTTTCTAGCGACTATAGTTTTTTACTATATTTATAGTATCTCTTTAGTATATAGTCTAACCCTTTTTTAGTTTCCTTATATATTGCTTTAACTTAGTACTATACTAACTTAGTTTATTATCGCATTTTATAGTGTTAAGTATCCTTAATATTAACCTAACCTATAATCTAATTAATCTTTAGATTGTATTCCTATAACTAAGGTATTTTTAGTATTGCCTTATCCTTTCCTAATAGTAGGATATTAAAAGATATCTTAATTTATCTTCCTTTAATAGTTAGCTAAATTAGTTCTATTTTAAGATTAATAATACTATCTCTATAGGCTATTAGATCTTCTAAAATCGTTACTAATAAATATAGGTGCTCCTTTCTTTAGTATAGTAATCCTATTTTTTTAACTACTATTAGTAAGATATAGTTCCTTATTACTTTACTATCTATTAATACTTTAAACTGTTAATCTTACTATTTAACTTATAAATTTAGGTGTTGTTTTTAAATTCCTTTAAGGGTTTAAGGCTCTACTACTAGTTCCCTTTAGTTCTATAGGCCTCCACTTTTCCTAACTATAGGCTGCTAGATCCTATTTATACTTAGTCCTCTTTTAGCTAATACTTAGTTTGCTTTTTTTCTTTAATATGCTATAGATAGGTATTCTCTAGATATTTCCACCATTATTGTTTATCTAGGCATTCCTCTATTAGGAATCTTTTTGGTTAAAGTATTAAGTTATTTAACTCCTAAACTTCTATTAAATACTAGCTATATATATACTTAGTATTTCTAAACCGTTTTTTATCTAGTGCCTAATACTATCTTACTAGGTATTTCCGGTTCTTATCTTTTAGTGCCTTATATATATTATATATATTATCTATATATACAATCTATACCAGTATATAATACGCTAGGTGTTTTAGGTTAACTTTTAGCTTATTACCCTTTTTAAGTTTAAACCTATATTTTATTAATCTAATTATTGCTATATTATTTGCTAGTACTAATATCTATATTATTTTTCTTTAGTCTATAGCCTGTTTTTTTTAGATTCTTTAATATTATAATTAAGGCTCCTTTAATATAACTTATCTGTCTCTTAAATATTACTTAATTTGGTATAACCTTCTCGTCTAACTATATATAAAAGTTTTCCTACTTATTATTATATTATTGCCTATACCACTTCTAGTATAGCTTACTAAGTATATACAATCTGTCTATAAGAAAGTATCTTTTTATTACTGCTTTATAATAGCCCTTTATATATTTATCTTAGAATCTAGTTAAAATCCTTAAATCCTCTTCTTATTTTAGTTCCGTAAGCTACTTAGCTTTAGGTATATTTACCTTTAGCCTATTAGTAACCTTCCATATAGGTATCTTTTTCCTAAAGCAATCTGGCATTTTTAGCTTTATAGATTGCATCTGCTATATAAAGATTTGTTATTTAAATCCTTCTATACTTTCTTATAGTTATTATTTTTCCAATAAATCCTTAATATTCTTATACTTTTTAACCTTTGTATTAACTTTTTAACCTTTAGGCTAAATATTGCGTCTACCTAGGATAATTATGGACCTTATTCGTTCTCCGAAATCTTAGTTCCCTAGGAACTCTTATCTTATACTTATTCGTTTATCTTTAAACTAAGCTACTACCCTTTCCTATTTATTATCATCTATTATAGGTTCTTAGGTCTCTCTTATCTCGTCTTAAGAATCTTAAGCCTGTGGCCTTTTACCTTTATTAAGTGGTAAATTAGCACTAGTAGTTGTCTGCTTACTTAATCTCTATAAGATACTTTTCCTACTATCTTATAAAGTAATAAATGCCGTATTTAATAGAGTTATAATCCCTATTACTAATCCCTGCTTTATGGCTATTTTGGTCTCTACTTCTAATGCTAATGTCTTAAGATCTTCTTTCTTAATATCGCTAAATAGATTTTCTTTAAAGTCCCTTTTTAAGTACTGCCTTACTAATAACGTACTAAAAGTTGCTATTAGATTTTTATTATATTCGTAAAGCCTATCTTGCTCTTATAGTCTTAAGTAGCTCTTAGTTTCTCTAAACTAGGTTTTTATAGCTAATAGCTTACGCTATATTTAGCGTCTTTATAAACTTAGTACGCGTTATTATAATAAAACGTAAAGTAGTTAATTAAATAATCTTTTGTTCCTTGTAGCGTATTATTATCCCTTTATATATATATACCGTCTGCTAGTTTAGTTCCCTTTATTATATAGTAACTTTAACTATCTTTATAATCTCTAGTAAAGTAACCCTATTTTCTATAATTTATATAAGCTCCTTCTTTAAACTATTTTTCTTGTTATAGAGTCTACCTAAACATCTTCTACTACTAAGATCCCTAGTTTAGCCCCTACTCCCTAGTCCTATAATTACTTAATTCTTAACCTCTTAGTTTCTATAGTTTCTTTATTTATTTCTTATAGGTTTCTCTAGTACCGCTTAGGTTTATTAACTCTGCGCTATACTATAGTTTTTAACTTAGCTTTAGTTAATGCGTATTTTGCGCCTTATATAACTATAGAACTCTATCCTAACCCTTTTTAGTCTACTTCCTTTGGTAGATCCTATTATTAATCTTTATTATTTAATCTATTAATTCCCTTAGGGTGTCTATATCTTCTATTAGAATAATTATATCCTAAACTTTAGCCTTAAGTCCTTATTTATACTATGCTATAAGCGCCTTATTATTCTATTTAACTTATATTACTAGCGTTTAAAACTATATTATTTACTTAATTGCTAAGGTTTACTGCGTAATATCTTAAAGTTTTTTTTTTGCTATAGTCGTCACCTCTAGGTCTTTAAATATTTATATAAGTTGTTCCATAAATCCATCCTAACTTAAGAATATAAACCGCACTTTTAATTAATAGTTATTATTCCGTTAGCTTGTCAGGTGACGAAGTCACCTCGCCTATATGTATTGTTCCGCACAGCCGTGTCTGGCATCAAGCCAGTCACTTGCTTACCTTTTGTAGGTTTGTGTGGCTGAGTGGTGCGGAGCTTATCACCTCATATAGCTTATATCTCTATAAGGTAAAGCTTAAACTATTTAAGTGCTCTTTTTGTTAAGAATAACCCTGTATACGCTATTTAATCTATAAGTATTACTAGTTTTGCTCCTTCCTATATAACTTTAAAGTACATTTATATAAGAAATCCTTTAAGCTTTAATCTTTCTTCTAAGAATCTCTTAATTAATAGTAACTTAACCTTTGTTACGCCTATCCCGTTAATCCTATTTTTAAGTATTATATTATTTTCTATTAATTGGTTAACTATCTCTTATAACTATTTAACCGTCACTAGTTGCTATAAGTTAGTGTTTACTATACTAGTGTCTTCTCCTAATCTTAAAGTAGTTGCTACTATTAATAGTATTATAGTGGCTGCTTTTAGTAATATATTGTTTAACTTCTAATACTATAACTATATCGGCAAAATATGGTACCCTACCAATGGCCTCAATGGTTAGTGGTTGACGCAATTAGCGCGCAGTTAAGGGCATTTAGTAACTCGACCAACTAGCCTATGTCGTGTTTTTTTAACACGTAGCCTGCGCGCAGCCTATACGTAACCTACGCGTAACCTGCCAGTAATCTGCGCATTTGGTAACTATAATTATATTTACCTCTTTTAAATAAATAAAAGCTACTTTAAGGCTATTTATAAGGCTAGCAAAATAAATATTATTTTAGATAATTTAATATAATATAGTAATGGTTCTCTTCTACCTATCTACCTATTAACTTACCTACCTACCTATCTACCTACCTGCCTACATTGCCTACCTATTTATATCGCCTACCTATTTATATCTACTTACCTATCTATATCTACTTACCCATTAGTATCTACCTACCTATCTATATTTACTTACCTGTCTACATCTGCTTACCTATTTATATCTATTTACCTATCTATATCTACCTACTTGTCTGCATCTACCTACCTATTAACATCTCCCTATTTATGCCTACCTATCTATACTACCTTAATTCGATCGATTGATTGAATTATTTATAGTGTTCGCTGGCTAGTTATTATCGTCTAGTTCTGGTAACAGTGGTCTAGTTCTAGTAACGGTTATCTCCTACCTACCTACCTACCTACCTACCTACCTACCTACCTACCTACCTACCTACCTACCTACCTACCTACCTACCTGCCTGCCTACCTTCTTACCTACCTACCTGCCTACCTGCCTATATTAGTGTATAATTTAATTTAGGGGAGGGGTTGGCCCAATTAAAGGCCCTAATTATATTCGAATGGTAGTTATCTAGGGTGCCTCCCTAGGAGGCCTTAATTTAATTTAATAACGGGCCAATATTAAAGCTCTGGTTTAATTCAATCAATTAATTAATTGAATTATTTATGGTGTTTGCTAGCTGGTTATTTAAACGGTTATTATCTAGTTCTAGCATCGGTTGTCTAGTTTTAGTAATAGTTGTCTAGTTCTAGCGACAGTCGTCTAGTTCTGGCGATAGTTATCTAGTTTTGGCAACAGTCGTCTAGTTCTGGCGACAGTTGTCTAGTTCTAGCGACAGTCGTCTAGTTCTGGCAACAGTCGTCTAGTTTTAGCAATAGTTGTCTAGTTCTAGCGATAGTCGTCTAGTTTTAGCAAAGGTCCTCTACTAGCTACCATTCTGGTGCCTTCCTAGGTAGGGAGGATATAAGGAAGGAAGGGTAAAAAAAATAAGGTAGCTATATAGGGCAGAGGCACGTATAGAGGCTGTTGGGAATATAGCGGGGACCCGATATAGAGCTTCCTATAGAGCCTCTATACGTAGAGCTTTATACAGAGCTTTACGCAGAGCTTCGCGCAGAGCCTCGTGTAGAGCCTTTATACGCAGAGCTTCGTGTAGAGCCTCTATGCGTAGAGCTTTATACAGAGCCTCTATACGCAGAGCTTTGTGTAGAGCCTCTATGCGTAGAGCTTCGTGCAGAGCCTCTATGCGCAGAGCTTCGTGAAGAGCCTCTATGCGCAGAGCTTCGTGCAGAGCCTCTATGCGCAGAGCTTCGTGCAGAGCCTCTATGCGCAGAGCTTTGTGCAGAGCCTCTATACGTAGAGCTTTGTGTAGAGCCTTGTGCAGAGCTTCGTGCAGAGCTTTGTATAGAGCTTCGTGCAGAGCTTTATGCAGAGCTTTATATAGAGCTTCGTGCAGAGCTTTGTGTAGAGCTTTATATAGAGCTTCGTGCAGAGCTTTATATAGAGCTTTATATAGAGCTTTATGCAGAGCTTTGTGTAAAGCTTTATACAGAGCTTCGTGCAAAGCTTTATACAGAGCCTCTGTACGTAAAGCTTTGTGTAGAGCTTTGTGTAAAGCTTTGTATAGAGCTTCGTATAGAGCTTTATATAGAGCCTTATATAGAGCTTTATATAGAGCTTCGTATAAAGCTTTATATAGAGCTTTATATAGAGCTTTATATAGAGCTTTATATAGAGCTTTATGTAAAGCCTTATATAGAGCCTTATATAGAGCCTCTAAGTAATAAAACTATGTAAAAATTCATTTGCGTAATTAGTATATAACTTTACCTTAATTGCATGTTAAGGAATATATAGTTAGCTTTTAAAGTTGTTAAGTAGGTTAACTGCGTGTTAAGGAATATATAGTTAGCTTTTAAAGTTATTAAGTAGGTTAACTGCGTATTAAGGAATATATAGTTAGCTTTTAAAGCTATTAAGTAGGTCAACTGCGTATTATTTAACTTTTAAATATATTAAGTTGGTCAATTGCGTTTTAAGTTAGTCAATTACGTGTCGAGTTAGTTAATTTGCATGTCAATTACGCGAAACGCGCTTAACAAAGTCTACTTAAATCTCATCCTGCGAATATTTTCCTAATGTAGGTAGTAATTGTGTAACGGAACCTTATAGTAAGTACTATAGTAGGTCCTATTAAAGGGCTAGGTGTATAGGTAATATAAAAAGTTAATAATATAATAATAACTAGTGGAGTGGTTACCTAATAGATTAACTCTAATTATATTCTAAGAATTACTATAAGGAAGAAACTATCTAGGTAGGGACTATAGTCCTTTAAATATATAACCGTACTCCTAAGAAATCCTTCTTATATATAATATACGTGAGGTACGTAAGGTATATACGTTCCGTCCGTTTCTTACGTTCCTTATATAGTATATTATATAACCTTAGTTACTATTCCTTGTTATATGGTTTAACCGGTTTTATACTAGACCGTGCCTTCATTAACCAACTAGCTTTTTCTAACTCTTCTCTAAGTAGTTGTAGTATTGTACTTAAAGCGTCTGTAATAGAAATGGCTTAATAACGGAAGACAATTAGGGTAATATAACGGGAGTACCGCATTCTTAATCGGTAGAGTAAAGCTTACTTACCTACTCCTCTGCTATATACTATAGATAAAGCTCCATATAGTAGAAGAGGCACTTTAGATAGCCTAAATACGTCTTTATTAGAACTGGCTCCTATACCTACTTTACCGCCAATACCTACTCTACCTTTAATACCTACTTTACCTCTAATACCTACTCTACCTCTAATACCTACTTTACTACTAATATTACCTTCCTTATAGCAAGCTCCCTTACGGTAAGCTCCCTTATAGCAAGCTCCCTTACAGCAAGCTCCCTTATAGCAAGCTTCCTTATAATAAGCTCCCTTACAGTAAGCTCCCTTACGGTAAGCTTCGACTACAGCTATATTACTACTTATTTTAGCTATTAATTGGGAGCAAATTAAGAAGTTTAGGAGTATACTATAGGCTGAATATATAGAGATATATAGTTATTTTAAGGAGTGGTGGTTCTAAATAGGCCTAGCTACGGAGGGTAATAATATAGGTATATATAAAGCCTGCATTAAGGACGCCAATAGCCTTAAAGATTTAACCCTTTTTTTCTATTTGGTGAAAGCAACGGGCTTAATCCGGGGCCTATTTCTGGCTTCCTACCTATACTTACCGCGGTAGAGGAGCTTCTAATTACGCGCGTATACGTTTATCTATAAGTTATGCGTATACGCGGCTAGTAACATCGCTATACGTCAGGAAAAAATTTACCAGCATTTAATTTTACTTTTCTGCCATTTTAGCATTTTCTAGCATTTCTAGCATTTCCTAGCATTTAGCTGCCAAATGCGGCATTTAGAATCAAGTGTTAGCATTTA
>Ga0307515_10022128_pt1 | contig 11222 bp, 1 predicted proteins | sample 17_EM_MG_FD_194513 | JGI IMG/M metagenome (GOLD analysis project Ga0307515, IMG submission 194513) | Populus trichocarpa ectomycorrhiza microbial communities from riparian zone in the Pacific Northwest, United States - 17_EM | ecosystem: Host-associated > Plants > Roots > Unclassified | place... | reverse complement strand
CTAAAGACTTAGCAGACCCCTTTATCTCTAAAGAAGAAATAATTAAACACTTATCTTCTATTTATAAAGACCCTTTTAAAGTATAGAACGCCCGCCTTAGCTATAAAAGCCTAAATATAAAAATAACAGAGACCTTTTTAGCCTTTTAAACCCGCTTTTTATACCTAGCCGGACAGGCCTAGATCCCCTAAGAAGACTTACTACTAGACCTCTTTAATAAGCTTACCCTAGACCTATAGCGGGCCGTATTACTAGCTTATACTATAGTATAGACGTTAAAGGAACTTATAGACTATTGTCTAGCTATTAACTAAGGCCTTCGTTAAATTAAGGCACGCGCTAATTAGCTAAAAACTAGAAACCTTGCAAACTAGGCCATAAGTACTATAAGTACGGCCCATAGTGCCCTGGCATAATTGGCAACTCCTATAATTAACCTAGCAGCTAGCCGTGTAGCTACCCCTATTATAGGCCTGGTGTACACCTGGCCTATATATAGTAACCCCTATATATAGGCCCTTAGCGATTAAAGAGCTTGCTTCTTACGCGGTTAAATAAGCTACCCTATAAGGAACTACTTAATAAAGGCAAAGATAAATAAGGTCCTATTAATTTAGGAGGATAATGCGGAGCCGGAAAAGAAGGAACCCTAGAGGAAGACTTTTCTTTAGGGTTAAAAGGGATCGATCTGGGTTAGCTAGTTAGTAGAAGAAGCTATACTATCCCTTATGCTTTATTCCGTAATAGATATTAAGTTTTAACCTCTGCTTTAGCTAACTTAGGAGTAAATACCTTTACCTTAATTAATATAAAGTGCGCTGTAAAACTAGCTAACTTTTTAAATATACCCTTTAAAGAACTGCCTAAACTAATCCCTATTTATGGTTATAACGGACGGATAGGGCTACCTATTATAACTATCTTGCGGATCTACCTTCGCGTTAACGGATAAAGGTAGTATAATGTCCCCTTCCTTATTACGGACCTTAGAAGCTATAATATAATCTTAAAAAGAAAATAGCTAGCCTATTTAGGCTTATAGCTTAATATATAAAATAGGTAGCTTATCTGGCCTAAAACTATACCCCTAACGCCTTCCTTTATAAAAGAGATTAGTATTATAATAGAAAACCTTATACGGCCGTAAATAAACACTGTTTGCTAGGCTAATGCAGCGCATAGGGACTAGGCTTTTAAGAAGGATATATAGCTTAATCCATAACGAATCCGTATACTACACCGCCCCTAGACTGCTTATATTATACTACCCACACTAAAGACTTAGGAAGTTAGTAATAGCCTAGCTAAGTCCCTAATAGAGAACTTAGGCCCTATGCAGCTATAAAGGAAGGCTAGGAATATTAGATAATATACTAAACTAATAAACTAAAAGGATAATTTATAGAAAATAGAATATAAGCTAAGGAAGATTATAAACCTTATACTGTAAAATACGGCCTAATAAATATCTGTAAAGAAACCCACGGACCTTCTACTAGTTAATATTTACTATATTAGCGTTATAGGATTCTACCAAAACCTAGTTTAGCCTAATACTATTACCTTTATAACTAGCTTATACAAAATTAATTAAATAATTAAAAAAAAAAGAAGCCCTAGCCTAAGGGAAAGGCGAGCTTATAGATAAGGAGCTAGTAGAACAGAAACTGCCCTATTAATACTAGAAATTTAAAAATGCCTTCTCTGGGGCAGCGTTTAATGTACTTCCGCCTTACTAACCATATAACTATAAGATTAAAATTAAGCCGGATAAGGTGGTTACCCTTAGCTATAGCCCCCTTTAATAGTAATTTACTGCCGAATTATAGGCTATAAAGTAGTATTTTATTAATAACCTAAATAAGGGCTTTACTAAGCCTAGTTAAGCCCCTTTTAACTTACCTATTCTCTTTGCTAAAAAGCTAAATAAAGGACTTTATTTCTGTATTGACTACTATAAGCTTAATAATTTGACCCTTAAAGACCACTACCCACTACCTTTACTTAATAAGGCTTTGGCCTAAATAAGTAGAGTTAAGATCTTTATAAAGCTTAATATCCGCTAGGCTTTTTACTAAATTAGGATAGACCCTAAATTAGAAAACCTTATTATGTTTTAGACCCGTTACGGAACGTATAAATATAAAGTATTACCGTTTAGACTAACTAACGGACTAGCTATATACTAACGATATATAAATAATGTACTATTTAACTACCTTAATGACTTCTATATAGTATACCTAGATAATATTATAATTTACTTTAAAAATAAACTGGAATATAAAGAGCATATCTATAAAGTCCTATAACGGCTTTAGGAAGCTGGCCTCTAAGCTAATATTAAGAAGTTAGAATTTAGTGTTAAGCGTATAAAGTACTTAGGGTTTATTATTAGTATAAACGGGATTAAGGTAGACTTAAAAAAGACGGCCGTAATTAACTAATAGGTACCCCTAAGGACCGTAAAGGGGGTGTAGTTATTTTTAGGGTTCTGTAACTTCTACTAACGCTTTATTAAGAACTATAGTAAGATTGCCTAGCTATTAAGCCTACTTACCTATAAGGACCGGCCCTTTTACTTTAATACTGTATATAGGCAGGCCTTTAATAAGCTTAAGAAACGACCAGTCTCTACTCCCTTACTCGCTTACTTTAACCTAAAACGGCCCTTAATGCTAGAAACCAATGCCTTAGATAGTATTATAGCTAGCGTTTACTTCTAAAAGTAAACAGACGGAAAATGGCACCCTATTACTTACTATTTAAAGACTATAATAGATGCTAAGCTAAACTACCCGATTTATAATAAAGAAATACTAGCTATTATCTCTAGCTTTTAGCACTAGCGAGCCTAACTAAACGGCACCCCTAAGTCTATCTAGGTAGTTTCTAATTATAAGACCTTAGAATATTTTATAATAATAAAGGCCCTTATAGCCTAATAGGCGCGCTAGGCGGATACCCTATCTTAGTTTAACTTTCTAATTATATATAGGCTAGGCGCTACTAACCGTGCAGATGTTCTTATAAGGCGTAAATAGGATATAAATAACTAGATAGTTGTAAAGATCTTATTACAGACCTAAGCGCTACTATAACTAGAGTACCTTAACTTTTAGATATAGGCAGAACTAAATATAGACTCTTTAAATGCTAAGATATGCCCTATTAACTCTATGGAACTAGACCTTATTAATAAACTACTATAGGTAAACCGTACGGCCCCTTCTCTATAGGAGTACTATAAAAAGGTAAAGAACGTTTCTAGCCTATGGTCCCTTAAAAGTGGACTACTTAAGTACTATAAACGGCTAGTGGTAGCAGAGGAACAGAACTTATAGACTTGGCTTATTGCCGAAGTATATACCTAGGTCTCTATAGCCTACCCCAGAAAAAATAAGATCTATAGGATTATTGGCGACCGCTACTACTAGCCTAGAATAATTATAGATATTGACCACTATATACGGAACTGCAATAACTGCTATAGGTCTATAATTCTATAAGATAAGACCCTAGGACTATTAAAACCCCTTTTAATACCCGACCGCCCCTAGTAATATATCTCTATAGACTTTTATAAGCTACCTTTAGACCGTAACAGATATAATATAGTTATAATCTTAGTTAACCGCTTCGGTAAGCGCCTATTTTTAATTCCCTGTTATAAGAATATTAATGCTAAAGAGGCGGCCTAACTATATATCTACTATATCTACTAAATTTGCGGACTACTAGATACTATTATATCTGACCGCGGGCCGTAGTTTATATTAGCCTTTTGGAATAAGTTTACCTAGATCTTAGGTATTAAGCTAAAGCTTTTTATAGTATATTACCCCTAGATAGATAGTTAAACAGAGATTATAAATTAATACTTAGACTAAAGACTCTAGCCTTTTATTAACTACTTCTAGGATAACTAGGCTAAACTGTTACCCTTAATAGACTACGCCTAAGCTACCTTATCCTACAACTCTACTAGATTTACCCCTATTTAACTAGAAATGGATTACCTACCCTATATAAGCTTTAACTAGGAAAGACTAAAAGGGCCCTAGACTATACGCGAAAAACTATCTTATAAGGAAGCCTAGTAGTACGCTAAGCGCTTAGAAGAAGCTTAGAAAGTAGCCCATACGAACCTAAAAAAGGCTTAGGAATTAATAGAATAGTAGGCGAATAAGCATAGGCGCGAGCCTAACTTTACTGTAGGTAATATAGTTTGGGTTATAATAAAGAACTAGAAGATAGAACGGCCTAGCCGTAAGCTGGACTATAAGATAGTAGGACCGTATAAGATTCTTAATAAAGTAGGCAACTTATATAAGGTTAAGCTCCTAAATTTAATTAAAGTTTACCCTATCTTCTTACCAGATAAGCTATAAAAAGCTATAAATAACCTACTACCCGGATAAAAGAATAAACCTCCCTTACTAATTTAAGTTAACGATAATAATAAATAGGAAATTAAAGAAATACTAGCCTGTAAACTTATAAAGGGAATATTAAAGTATTATATTAGTTAGAAAGGATATAACCCGGACCCCACTTAGTACCCTATATAGAACTTTATAGGTAGCTCCTATAAGCTTTAGGAGTTTTATAGTTGTTACCCTAATAAACCTTAACCGCTAAAGTACCTAAATAAGTAGATGGAATGCTAGTATAATAAAGATAATAAGCTACTAAAAGAATATAAGAATAAGAATGTCACAGCGACTCAGTTAATCGAGGTACGAGCGCCGTAATGAACGTATATAAGCCTGTATAATTAGAATGTCTATAGACCCGGATATCAAGATAGAGCAGAAGGTGGAAAAGGACACGTCTATATATATATGCTAAGGCTTAAGCGAGCCCCCTAACTAGATCTGTTACGAAGCCGTAACAAGAACACCCTAGAAATTTCTTAGTTATATAAGGTCTTAAGATATTGTTGGTTACCCAAGGTGATATCACGTAGCTACGGTTCGTAGATAGTATGATAATGATTCTATTTATTCTAAGAAAGGGTAAGGAAGGGCAAGGAGCTTAAGGCTCCTCGCTACGCTAGTACCGCGGCGACACGTGATTATATAACCACACGTAATATAATCCCAACACTAGCAACTCTTCTTTTATGGTTGCCATCTATATATAAAATACCACTTGACTAGCGTAACAAGTATCAATCCTCCTTACTTACTATTGCCATTATAATATAAGTCTCGCTATCCTAAAATTTGCCTCCTGTGGCGGCTTATATAAATACCTTTAAACTAAAGCTTATAGATTGCTATTTAGTAAAAATACTAAACTAAGGAGAAGAAGAGAAAGGAGAAAGAATCGTTTAGAAGTAGTAGGTAGATATCTTGCGAAGGCCGCTAAGGCGCTAGTAGTAAGCGAGCCAATAGCGATTTTCTATCCTGGGGATAGAAAATCCTAATTAGCTAGTTGGAATTAGGGTCTATAGAACGTCGTAGGTAGCATACCCCAGAACCGTTATCTACCTTACTAAGCTCTATAAGAAGCTTCTAGCAATTCTTCTTTATGCTTATAGCGCTGTAGAAAGCCAGTAAGGTAGTAAGGTATTAGTTTAGCTGTAGGCAAAGCAGTAAAGGTTAAAGATTAGCTGTAGGTGGGGGTAGTAAAATATTAGTAAGCTATGGGCAGAGCAGTAATAGTTAAATTAGAATTAGCTATAAGTATAGCAGCAGTCTGTCTAGGTAGTAGTATAGTACTAGTAATAGTAATAATATTAGTTAAGTATAGGCTCGTCTATTAGTTAATTAGTAAATTATAAATAGTGAAAGTCTATTTAGGTGGTAGTATGGTACTAGCGGCGGTAGTAATAGTAGTTAAGTATAGAGCTTGTCTACTAGTTAGTTGGTTAATTATAGGCGTATAGACATAATTATTTAGTTGGTTAGTAGATCGCAGGTATATTAGCGCGGTTAGTATTGTAATAGTAGGTATAGCAGCGCTATTAGTTTATCGATGGTATATAGCAGTACGGTACGGTACTTATAGTTATTATTATATAGTAGTGCGGTGCTAGTATAGTATAGGGTTAGTTCCGTAGGTATATTAGTTATAATAGTTACCGGGTTTATAGCTGCCGTAAATACTAGTAGTTCTTTCTTTATACTTATAGCGTTACTAGCGTAACTATATTAGTCTAACTACCCCCCCCTATATTACTCTCTCTTTACCTATCCTTTACGGTACCCTCTATAAGAACTTCCTATCTAGATTACGCTAGTAGCTACCTTTATAGCTACCTTAGGAACCACAGAAATCTTAGAATCCTCTACGCTAAATCTTTTAAAGCTTATTAAATATTTATAGAGGAATAGATAACTGTTGCTACTAATTAAAGATACTATTTATAGATCTGGGTTATTACGGAGGCTTTTATAGAAGCTTTTACGGAAGTTACTGCAGAGGTTACTACGGATATTACTGCGGATATTGCTGCGGAGGTTATTACGGTAGTTCTTGCGGAGGCTCTTATAGAGATTACTGCGGCTACTGTAGTTACTGTAGAGGTTCTTATAGAGGTTCTTATAGAGATTGCTATAGCTATTATAGTTGCTATAGAGGTTCTTATAGAGGTTCTTACGGAGATTGCTGTAGCTATTATAGTTGCTGTGGAGGTTCTTATAAAGGTCTTACGGAGGTTGCTATAGAGGCTGCTAGTAGGACGGAGCTTAAGGTATAGATTAAGATACGGCAGCCTAAGGAACTTAAGGTGTTTAATAGCCTAAGGTTGTCTATAGTGTTGCTTATAGCTATCTATTATTAGAATTCCCTTAAGAGTTAAACTTTTTTTAGTGCTTAATCTCTTATAAAGTCTATTTATATTCTTCTTTTACGTTAAGAACTTGCTTCTAAATATTGTCTCTAATATTACCCCCATCTATAGGGACAAATACTCCATTCTCCTAAAGGAAGTCTTAAAATTTTTAAATAATATAAATATTACTAAGTGCCTAGGTGTCGGCAGTCCATCCTATAAAATCCTCCCTAAAATATTCCTATAGCTGTAAATCGGCGTAGTATCTACTTTAGTAAAATAGAATATAGTATAGGAGAAAGATGTTAACTTATTTTACAGTATAAGTTATCATATTAATAATAAATTCGTCCTAATCTTTATTAATAAGTTTTGCGTATATAGCTACCCCTAATAGTAAGGAGTCTCTCCAGTCGTTTAAAATAGCTATAGCCATATTTTTAGAGGAAGGGAAGTATTATTTAGTACGCGTTTGTAATATATATTTGCGATTATAGGGCTTAGGACTAGTTCTGGCCTTAAATCGCGAAGACTTATAAAGCGTATTATTCTGCGTAATAGATATAAGAATCTATAATCTGGGAAAGGCTTAGGACTAGTTCTAGCCTTTAAATCCTTAGATTTATAGAAGAGTTCTATTTAAGGTTTAGGACCAGTTCTAACCTTAAAAGACAGCTTCCTCTAGCACGAGTAGCACTAGTATAGTGGCTTGTCTCTTCTTAGTGGAATACCTAGCTATTCTATAGTATAATAGTAAAGTTAACCACTAATTAGTGTTGGTTATATAACGTAATATTACGTAGCTACGGTTTGTAGATAGTATAATGATGATTCTGTTTGTTCTAAGAAAGGGTAAGGAAGGGTAAGGAGCTTAAGGCTCCTCGCTACGCTAGTACCGCGGCGATACGTAATTATATAACTATATGTAATACAATCCCAACAGATATCTAGGAACTTTAACTGGCGGTTAAAGTTATCTAATTAGTTAGATTCTTTTACTAAGACTTTTAGTAACAAAGCCTAAGGGCAGGCTTTTTTAGAGGGGGGGGTAATGTTACGGCACTAGTTGTTACGGCTTAAATAAATGCCTCTAAACCGAAGCTTAAACGAATGCTGTATTACGAAGATACTAAGCTAAAGAGAAGGAAAAGGGGTCGCTAGGACCGATGTAAATAAATATATAGGGGAGCCGCCAAGGCGCTAGCTTTAGGCGGGCCAATCGCAGGTTGGCAGAATTTGGCAGAATTTGGCAGGTAACGTGCGATAGCGCCGTTACATCACCCCCCTCTTTAAAAGAAAAGCCTGCCCTTAGGCTTAGTTAAAAATAGGGTAGCACTAGGCTTATAAACATAGGATTATAAAATATAAGATGAGGAGATAAAGGGGATATAAGTACGTCCAGACTAAGTATAAAGGCGATTATAGGCTAAGTGGAAGCACTAGGCTAGAAAGAGTAGCCGCTAAAAGTCTTAGCACGGATCTAACTAATTAGACAACTTTAACCGGCGGTCAAAGTTCCTTAACATCTGAAATTTTATAGTACTAGCAGAAAACGGCAGAATATGGCAGAATTTGGTAGACAGCTGTATTAGGGCTTTAGGGCGTTTTTGTCCCTATGTTCTTCCAGTAACTTATTATCTTTATTATACTAGCATTCCATCTATTCGTCTAGGTACTTTAGGGGTTTAGGTGTATTAGGGTATTAGTTATAGAATTCTTTAAGCTTCTAGGGGTAGCCTATAAAGTTCTATATAAGGTACTAGGTTGGGTTAAAATCGTAGCCCTTCTATTAAATACGGTATTTTAGCGTTCCCTATACTATCTTATAGGCTAGTATTTTATTAACCTCCTATTTATTGTTACCGTTTACTTAAACTAGTAGGGAAGGCTCGTTCTTTTATCTAGGCAATTGGTTATTTATAGCTTTCCGTAACTTATCTAGCGAGAAGATAGGGTAAACCCTAATTAAATCTAGGAGCTTTATCTTATATAAGTTGCCTATCTTTTTAAGAACCTTATACGGTCCTGCCATCTAGTAGTCCAGCTTACGGCTAGGTCGTTCGGTCTTCTAATTCCTTATTATAACCTATACTATATTACCAGGGGCAAAATCGGGCTCTCAACGGTGTTTATTCGCCTACTATTCTATTAACCTTTAAGCTTTTTCTAGGTTCTCGCGGGCTACCATCCAGGCTTCCTTTAATCGTTTAGCGTACTATTAGGCCTTAGTATAGGATAGCTCCTCTTATACAGTCTAGGGTTCTTCTAGCCTTTTCTAGTTAAAGCTTATGCGGGGTAAGTATCCCATTTCCAGCTAAATTGGGGCAAACCCTATAGAGTTATAGGGTAGGGTTACTTGCGCGTAGTCTATTAAGGGTAGTAGTTTAGACCAGTTGTCCTGGAAATAGTTAATAAAGGGCCTAAACCTCTAGTCTAGGTACTAATTTACAATCTCTATCTAACTGTCTATCTAGGGGTAATAAGCTGTAAAAAGCTCTAGCTTAATACCTAGGATCTAGGTAAACTTATTCCAAAAGGCCGATATAAACTATAGCCTATAATTAGACACAATAGTATCTAGTAGTCTATAGATTTAGTAGACGTAATAGATATATAGCCGGGCTACCTCTTTGGCATTAATATTCTTATAACAGGGAATTAAGAACGGGCGTTTACTAAAGCGGTTAACTATAACTATAACCATATCATATCCGTTACGGTCCCTAGGTAGTTTATAAAAGTCTATAAAAATATATTACTAAGGGCGCTCTAGTATTAGGAGTGGCTTAAGTAATCCTAGGGTCTTATCCTATGGGATTATAGCTCTCTAATAGTCTTTGTAGTTCCGTATATATTAATTAATATCCATAACTATTCTCGGCTAGTAGTAGCGGTAGTTAATAATTTTATAGGTCTTATTCTTGCTAGGGTATGCCGTAGAGACTTAGCAATAAGCTTCGCGGATTAGTTTAGTCTATAGATGTTAACGTTAGGGATTATAAGCCGCTCCTAATATAGGAGCAATCCTTCCTCTGTCTTAAAATCGGGGTTTCCTTTTACGGCTTATTCGCGAAGGGCCCTTAGGGCATTAGCCGTGCGGTTTACAGTTAGGAGGCGGTTAATTAGCCCTATTAGCTCCTCTAAGGACTCCTCTATTAGTACTAGCTCGTTTTACTAGGAGTTTAGCTCCTTAAGGATTTATAGGTCGGGCTGTTCTAGATAGAGGAGGGCGCGCGTCTAATATTAGGTCTTTAGCTTATCCTAGGGTCCTATATCTTATTCTCTTTGGGTTAGGGTATTAGCCTTAAAGTTTTACTTACTAGAACGATATATAATTATAAAGAAGAATTAGAAGAGTATTTTAGCCTAATGGGCTTATTATCTAGTAAGCTACTTTATAGTCATAAAGTACTCTAGGGCTTTATAATCTATATATATCTTAATCCAGAAATTCGTACCTTTAAGCTCTGCATACTATTAGAAGAGTAATTAAATAATAGCTAGCATTTCTTTATTATATACTTTATAGTTATACTTAACCGGATCTATTATCTTTAAAAAGAAAGCTATAGGGTACTATTTGCTGTCTAAATATAACTATAATAGGATTCCCGCTACGACCCTATTAGAGGCATCTATTTCTAGCATTAATTTAAGGTCTAGGTTATAGTAATAAAGGACTAAAGAAGAAATAAGCCGATCCTTTATCTCTTTAAAGGCTTTTATATAGCTATTATTAAAGATAAAAGGCGTGTCCTTCCTGGTTAGTTATATAAGAGGTTTTACCACAATTCCATAGTTATGGATAAACCGTTAGTAGAAGTTATAAAAGCTAAGGAAGAATTGGATTCCTTTTACTATATAAGGGGGCTTCTAGTTATAGATTGCCTCTACCTTCTTAGGGTTAACCTTAATTCCTTCCATAGTTATAATAAACCTAAGGTATTTTATACATTTTACCCCAAACTTATATTTCTTAATATTAACTTATAAGCCCGCGTTCCGTAGTCTCTCTAGGACCTTCTTAATATAAACTTAATACTTAAGTTTATTGTCTAAGTATATAAGAATATCGTCTAGGTATGCCGTATAGAATTTATTAAGGTAATTAAAAAGAACGTCATTTATATACCTTTAGTATATAGCCGGTCCGTTTATTAGTCTAAAAGGAAGAACTTTATATTTATAGGAACTATAACGGGTACGGAATATTATTAAATCTTTAGATATAGGGTCTATCCTAATTTAGTAAAAAGCTTAGCGGATATTAAGTTTAGTAAAGATCTTTACCTGGCTTAAACATATAAGGGTCTCATTAATTAAAGAAATAAAATACCGGTCCTTTTAAGTAATAGCGTTTAGCTTTTAATAGTCAATATAAAAATAAAGGCCTCTATTAGGCTTTTTTATAAATAGGATAGGGGAAGTAAAAGGGGCTTAA
>Ga0307515_10022126_pt1 | contig 11223 bp, 8 predicted proteins | sample 17_EM_MG_FD_194513 | JGI IMG/M metagenome (GOLD analysis project Ga0307515, IMG submission 194513) | Populus trichocarpa ectomycorrhiza microbial communities from riparian zone in the Pacific Northwest, United States - 17_EM | ecosystem: Host-associated > Plants > Roots > Unclassified | place... | reverse complement strand
CGGCGGCGATCGCCATGCCCTTGCCGGCCGCGCCGCACGGCGTGCAGCTGACACTGGGCGTCGGCGGCCTGAACAGCCGGATCGCACGGCACAAGAGCGAGATCGTCGCCATCATGAACGCGGGCGTTGCCGAATACGGCGACAGCCTCAGGCGCTACGCCGCGCCCGAGGCTTGACGCAAAACGGCTCAGGCCGGCTCCGTCGTCTCGTCGAGGTAGTCTCGATAGGTCTCGCGCAGTTTCGACTTCAGCAGCTTGCCGGTCGCCGTGTGCGGCAGGGCGTCGACGATCACGACGTCGTCGGGGACCTGCCAGCGGGCCACGCGTGAGGCGAGGAACTCGAGGATCTCCGCCTTGCTCGGCGTGCTCTCGGGCGTCGGCACAATAATCAGCAAGGGCCGCTCCTGCCACTTGGGATGCGGCACGCCGATCACGGCGGCTTCGCGTACGTCCGGGTGGGCGATCGCGGCGTTCTCCAGGTCGACCGAGGAGATCCACTCACCACCCGACTTGATGATGTCCTTGGACCGGTCGGTGAGCTGCAGATAGCCGTTGGGATGGATCTTGGCGACGTCGCCGGTCGGGAACCAGCCGTCCTCGATTGTGGCCGGCGCCTCGCCTTTGAAGTAGCGCTGCGCCACCCAAGGCCCGCGAACCTGGAGATCACCGACCGCCACGCCGTCATGCGGAGCGGACGCGCCATCGGCGTCCACGATCCTCAGGTCCACGCCGTAGATCGCGCGGCCCTGGAGCGCCTGGATATCGTAGCGCGCCTGCCGGTCGAGGAAGGCATGCTCGGGCAGCGGCGTTCCGACAGTCGCCAGCGGGCTGGTCTCGGTCATGCCCCAGGCATGGATGACGTAGACGCCAAGCATATAGTCGAAGCGCTCGATCAAGCTGCGCGGCGCGGCCGAGCCGCCGACCAAGACACGCTCGAGGGCCAGGCCCGACAGGTCCAGCTCCTCCCGGTGCGTGGCGACGTAGTCGAGAAAGCCGAGCCAGACGGTCGGCACCCCCAGACTGAAGGTGCAGCGCTCGGCGCGCATCAGGTTGAAGAGGCTTTCGCCGTCGACCGCCGCCCCGGGAAGCACGAGCTTGGCGCCACACATCGCGGCGCTGAACGGAATCCCCCAGGCGTTCACATGGAAGAGCGGCGTCACCAGAAGGATGCTGTCGCGCCGGGAGACGGCCATGCCGTCCGCACTCGTGGCGATGAAGGCATGCAGGGCGAGAGACCGGTGGCTGTAGAGCACGCCCTTCGGATCGCCCGTCGTCCCGGAGGTGTAACAGAGGATCGCGCCGGCGTTTTCCGACACGGCGGCCCAGGCGCCGCCCTCGGCCTCCACGTCCAGCAGGTCCTCGTAGCAGACCAGGTTGGGCAGCCGCAGGTCAGGCATCTCCTGCGCGCTGGAGAGGCAGACATAGGTTTCGACGTTGGGCGCTTGGGCGGCCAGCGGTTCGAGCAGCTTTCCGAAGGCCGGGTCGAAGAACACGATCCGGTTCTCGGCGTGCCGCAGGATGAACAAGATTTGCTCGGGGAAGAGGCGTGGATTCACGGTGTTCAAGATCCCGCCAGCCCCAGTGACCCCATAATAGAGTTCCAGATGACGGGTCGTGTTCAAGGCCAGGCTGGCGACGCGATCGCTTTCCTTGAGCCCCCGACGCCGCAGCGCCGCGGCCAGTTTCCGCGCGCGGTTGGCGACCCGCGCATAGTTGCTGCGGGTCAGGCCGCCGGGATCCTTGGAGACGATCTCGACTTCACCATGGAACCGAGCTGCGTGATCAAGCAGCGAGGACAACGTCAGAGGCGTATCCTGCATCAGGCCGAGCATGGCTTTTCCTATTGTCCGATTGGGCTCTTGGCCGGACCATAGGGGCGGATTGGTCGCCTCCCCCGAACCGCCCTGCGCCAGCGGCGCCTTTTCACATACGCGATAGTGAAGGCCGCGACCGGACGGCCGCTTTCAGCGGCTCGCCCCGCGTGCTGTCATGAGTCCATGACGAGTGCTTCGGCGCGCGTCGAACCGGAAGAACCGCTTGAAGCGGACTGCAGCACGCAACCGGTTGGAGGAAACATGGGACTGGGAACGACCAGCCGGTCAGCGCTCGGCGTCTCGATCGGCCAAGCAACTCACCCCGCGCTGTCGCCACGGCGGCAGGTCGCGCATCTCAAGCTCGACTGCCCGCCGCCCTGTAGTTGGGATGCGGCGCACGCCCGAGCCTTTATCGATAAGATCGCCGAGTTGGGCGAAGACCCCGATGTCGGCGCTATCGTCCTGCACGGCCGGCGCCTTTTCAGCGACATGCTCGCCGCCAAGACCGCGCCCGACGACAGTCGCTCGGCCGTCTATGCGGCGGTCTCGGGCTCGACCAAGCCGGTGGTCGCCGCGCTCTCCGGCGCCGTGACCGGCTCGGGCCTGGAGCTGGCCCTGGCTTGCGCGGCCCGGGTCGTCTCGCCCAACGCCACTTTCTCGCACCTGGCCCGGAGCGAGGGCCATCTGCCGGCCGCCGAAACGCTGATCCGCCTGGCGCGCCTGGTCGAAGTCGAGCGCGCGGCCGACTTGGCCGTCTTCAACGCCGTGTGGGACAGCAAGGCGGCCGTCGAGCATGGCCTCGTCGACCTCGTGGCTGCTCGCGACCTCGTCCACGTCGCCGAGAAGCTGGCCGCCAGCCTCAATGACGAGCGCAAGGTCACGATCAGCGTCGAGCCGGAAGTGGTCACCGCCAGAATCTACGGGCTGCGCGCCAAGGTTCGCCGGGAAGCGCCAGATCAGACCGCGCGGATGACGCTCTTGCGGGCCCTCGAATTCGCCTTGCAGACGCCAGCCAGGCGCGCCCGCGCCGAGATTGATCGACTGGACGTCGCCTTCGCCGCGTCGCCCGAAGCCCAAGCCTTGACCTATGCCGAGCGCGGCCAGGCGGCGCTGTCGCGCGCAGGCGCCATGACGAATCTGGCCCACGAACTGGCATGGCCCCTGTTCCGCGAAGCCATCCATTTGCTGGACGAAGGCGCCACGCCCGGCCAGATCGACCGGGAGCTTCAAAGATTCGGATTCCGTGAGGGTCCGTTCCTGCGGTCTGATCGGCGCGGCATGGAGGCTGTGTTCCGTCGCCAGGATAGCCTCGCCAATGGTGAGGACTGGATCACCTACTCGCCGACCCTGGACCTGATGACCGACGAGGGGCGGACCGGTGGTCCCGACGCGCCGGGCTGGTATCGGCACGGGAGCGATGGCCGCTACACCTTCGAGCCCGAGGTCGAGCGGCTCCTGCGGGCGTCGGCCACCTTCCAGCGGTGCGCTCGCGTCCCTGTTGACGACGAGGTCATCGTCGAGCGTTGCCTGATGGCCGCCGTCAACGGCGCGGCCCATTTGCTCGAAGCCCGCCCGGATCTGTCGCCAAACCTGGTCGATGCGGTGTGGACGGCGCAGCTCGGCTTTCCCAAGTGGCGCGGCGGTCCGCTCTACATGGCCCGGACGCACGCCTGCGATCCGCTTGCGAGCCTGGAGCGTTGGGCCCGTATTCGCAACACGGCCGGCGTCGCCTCGCCGCTTCTTCGGCGGATCGTCGCCAACCCGTAGGGCCTGCGGAGTCGCGCCCGGCCAAGGGCCAGGCGCGGCGTCACGCGCTATTTGCCCTGGAACACCGGCTGGCGCTTTTCAATGAAGGCCTTGACCGCTTCCTTGGCGTCCTCGCTCTTCGACAGTTTCAGGGTGTTACCCTGTTCGTAGCGGTAACCGTCGCGTAGGCTGAGATTGTCGATGACGTTGAGGCTGTCCTTGGCCGCGGCGACCGCGACGGGGCTCTTGCTGGCGATCTCCTTGGCGATAGCCCGGGCGTAGTCGAGATAGTCTTCGTGCGGCAGGGCCGCTTCGATCAGGCCGCGCCGATAGAGTTCCTCGGCCGGCACGCGCCAACCGGTGAGCACCATGCGCCGCGCCAGCGAGTGCGGAATAAAGCGAAGGGTGTGCTTGGCGCCGCCCGCCAGGCCGACGTCGATCTCGGGAAGACCGAACACGGCGCGCTCGGAGGCCACGATGATGTCGCAGCTGGCCACAATGCCAAGACCGGCGCCCAGAGCCGCGCCGTTGACGGCGACGACGATGGGCTTGCTGCACTCGACCATCGACCAGCTCATCTCGCGCGCCATGCGCTGCCGCGCATAGGCCGTGCCGGCCGGCGCATCAGGGGCCGGGCGGTTCTTCAGGTCGGCGCCGGCGCAGAACGTCTTGCCCTCCGCGGTCAGGAGCACGGCGCGCACGTCGTTGCTCTCGTTGAAGCCGTCGAAGGTCGCGGTCAGCTCGAGCATCATTTCGACGCTGACGGAATTGACCGGCGGATTGGCGAGCGTCACCGTCGCCACGAAGTCTTCGACTTCAATCTTCAAGCACGACATCAGTTCCTCCTTACCCTGTCGTCGGTCGCGGACCGTTTCGCTGAATTCGTAGCGATTTGCGGCGGTGCGGCGTCATCAAGCCCGCCAGCGCGCACCACATCACATAGGGAATATTCGGCAGCCTCGGTCGCATCGGGGTGAACAGCCTTCGGTCGCTGCTAGACTTTGCGATGAGCGCCGCCTGGCGCCCCTTCGAAGCCGAGTACAGCATGACCTCCAAGGCAACGCCGCGCGTCGTTCTGGTTACGGGTGGAGCCGATGGGATCGGCTGGGCGGCAGCCCAGCGCTTCGCGCGCGCGGGCGATCGGGTGCTGATCGCGGATCGTGATTTCGAGCAAGCCGCCGAGCGGGCGATCAGCCTGGGGGCGGGCCATGTCGCTATCGCCATGGACGTCTCGTCCGAAGCGCAGGTTCGCGATGGCTTCGCTAGGGCGTTGCACGAGTTTGGCCGCCTCGACGTCTTGATCAACAACGCCGGGGTGACGGACCCACAGCCGACCGCGACCCTCGACCAGACGGCCGACGAGGTGCGCTGGCTGCAGTCGATCAATGTGACGGGCGCGTTCCTCGCCGCGCGCGAAGCCGGGCGCATCATGACGGCCCAGGGCCACGGCGCCATCGTCAACCTCGCCTCGGGCGCGGGGCTCGTCGCCCTGGCCAAACGCACCAGCTACAGCGCCAGCAAGGCGGCGGTGATCTCCTTGACCCGGACCCTGGCCTGCGAGTGGGCGACGCGCGGCGTCCGGGTCAATGCGGTCCTCCCAGGTTACACCCGCACACAGATGGTGCAGGACCAGCTCGATCGAGGCCTTCTGGACCCTTCGGCGGTCCTGGCCCGCATCCCGGCCGGGCGGATGGGCGAACCCGAAGAGATGGCCGAGGGTATCTTCTTCCTGGCCAGCGACGACGCCAGCTACATCGTTGGAGCGACCCTCGTCGTCGACGGCGGCTACACGGTCTACGGCGGCTCTGGACCGGCCTCGTCCGCCCCCGCGCCGATTTCGGAGCACCGACCGCCCCGCATCGCGGCGATCACCGGCGGCGGGCGCGGAATCGGCCGTTGCGTCGTCGACCTCTTCAAGGCCGCCGGCGACCGCCTACTGGTCATCGAGCGCGATGAGGACGGCGCAAGGGCGCTCGCCGCGGCGCTGGGCGACGATCACCTTGTCGTGCAAGCCGACGTGACCGATGTCGCGGCGATCGACGCCGCGTTCAAGGCGGCCGCGGCGCGCTGGGGTCGGCTGGACATCCTGGTCAACAACGCCGGGGCCACCGACGTCTTCAAGCCAACCCTGGACCAGAGCGCCCTGGACTTCACCAGCGCCTACGACGTCAACTTCACCGGCCCCCTGGCCACGGCCAAGGCGGCGGCGCGCGCCATGACCGGCGGCGGCGCGATCGTCAATCTCGGCTCGATCGCGGGTCTGGGCGCCCTGCCCCGGCGCAACGCCTATTGCGCCGCCAAGGCCGCCGTCACGATGATGACCAGAAGCCTGGCCTGCGAATGGGCCTCGGCGGGCATTCGTGTGAACACCGTCGCGCCCGGCTACATCGAGACCCCGGCGGTCCTGGCCCTGGAGGCGGCGGGGCGGGCCCAGTTCGACAAGATCGTCAGGCGCGCGCCGATCGGCCGTCTGGGCGACCCGTCCGAAGTCGCCCGCGTCATCGCCTTCTTGGCTTCGCCGGCCGCCAGCTACATCACCGGCGCGACGCTGAGCGTCGATGGCGGATGGATGGCGTTCGGCGACGCCGGCGACGCCTCCGACACCCTTTGAACACCAGATACAATCCGCGAGAGCTAAGCCATGTCAGACCAACCGAACGTTCAGGAGCTCTGGGATCGCGAGCAGATCCGCGAGCGCCTCTATCGCTATTGCCGCGGCGTCGACCGCATGGATGAGGCCACCCTGAGGTCGGTGGCCTGGCCGGAGGGCCGAGACCAGCACGGAGCCTTCGAGGGCACCGCGGCCGGGTTCGTCGACTGGGCCATGAAGGTGCTTCCGCACATCGAACGCAGCGTCCACCACGTGCACAACGTGATGATCAAGTTCCAGGGTGACGCGGTCGCGGCGGTCGAGTCCTCGTTTACCGCCCTGCACCGGCAGCCCGACGACGATGGCGCCCTCGTCGTCCTCCATATGTGCGGACGCTATCTCGACTGGTTCGAAAAACGCGCCGGCGACTGGCGCATCGCCGACCGCCAAGTGGTTTTCGATTGGGTCGAAAAGAGTGCGCCGACGCCCGGCTCCCATCCCGAGCGCTTCGGCAATCGCACGCCGGTGGGTGGACGCTTCCCCGACGACCCGGTCTACGCGTTCCTGGAACGCGCCGAACGCTAGGCCAGCATCCCAGGCAAAGCCGGGCGCCGCCAGCGGTGGCGCCCCATCCTTGTCAGGCTACGTTTTCACGCACGGAAAAGCTGCAGCCCTCGTATCCGGCCGCCGCCACAGCCGCGCAGATCTCGGCATAGCGGTTGAGCCCGCCCGCGAAGACATAGAACCCGCGCGGCTTACCCTCGATATTCGCCCCCGTGTACCAGGTGTCGGCCTTCACATAGAGCGTCCGGTCGGCAATCGCCCCGATCGTATCGCCCCAGCGGGTCACCGCTTCCGGGGTCGCCTCGATCGTCGCCAGGCCCTCGCGGCGCATGTGGAGGATGCAGTCCACGACCCAGTCGACGTTCATCTCATCCAGGCGGATGTAGTTGGCCAGGATCGAGGGACCGTTGGGGCCGCCGATGATGAACAAATTGGGGAAGCCGTGCATCAGCAGGGCCAGGTAAGACCTTGGGCCGTCACGCCAGACGTCGCTGAGCCTGACGCCGCCGCGGCCGGTAATGTCGATGGCCAGCATCGGGCCGGTCAGCGCATCGTAGCCGGTCGCCATGATGATGACGTCGAGGTCGATATGACGCTTGGTTGTCTCCACGCCGGTCGCGCTGATGGCGCGGATCGGCTCTTCGAAGCAATCCACCAGTGAGACGTGCGGCTTGTTGAACGCCTCGTAATAGTGGGTGTCCAGGCACGGCCGGCGCGCGAAGATTGGATAGCCGCGCGGCTTGAGCTTCTCGGCGGTGACTGGATCGTCGACCGTCTCGCTGATCTTGCCGCGCACGAACTCGGCGACCACCTCGTTGGCGGCGGCGTTGGTCAGCAGGTCGGAAAAGAGGCCCAGAAAATAGAGCGCGCCCTTGTCCCAGGCGTCCTCCATGAGCTCATTGCGTTCCTCGACGCTGACGCTGAACAGCGGCCGGGTCGAGAGCGGCCGAACGCCGCCGGTGAAGGTGTTGCGCGCCACCGCGCGAAGCCCAGGCATATTGGCCTTCAGTTGCGCGGCGAAATCGTCGGAGACCACCCGATTGCACATTGGCAGAGTGAAGCTCGGCGTGCGCTGGAAGACCGACAGCGACTGGCAGGTCTCGGCGACCACCGGGACGATCTGGATTCCCGAAGATCCGGTGCCCACCACGCCCACGCGCTTGTTCTGGAAATCGACCTCATGGTGGGGCCATTTTCCCGAGCGATAGAGTTCGCCCTTGAAGCTGTCAGCGCCCGGAATATCGATAGGCTTGGGCAGCGACAGCGGGCCCGTGGCCATGATCAGGTAGTCGGCCTCGAACTGCTCCCCAGCGTCTGTCGTAAGCACCCAGACGCGGCGATGATCGTCGAAAGCGATGGCGTGGACCCGGGTGTCAAAACGGTAGGCAGCACGAAGGTTGAGCCGATCGGCGACGAAGTTTGCGTAGGCCAGGATTTCCGAACCCGCCGCGAACGTCTCGCTCCAGGTCCATTGCTGCTCGATCGCTTCCGAGAAGGCGTAGCTATAGTCAATGCTCGTGACGTCGCAACGCGCCCCAGGATAGCGATTCCAGTACCAGGTGCCGCCGACGTTTCCCCCCGCTTCCAGGCCAAGAACCGAAAGGCCTTCACGGCCCAGGCGATGGACGGCGTACATCCCGCCAAAGCCGGCGCCGACAACGATCGCGTCGATGCGTTGGCGGGCTTGGATTTCGCCCGTAGCAGCGGTCGTTGACGTCATGCGGGGAACCTCACCTGGGATGAGGTCACTGGTCGGGTTGCTGCGTCCGTCCTTCAAGGTCGACGCCGGACCGGCCTCAAACATCACATAGGTGAAGGTGGAGATTCACTCTCAAGCCGCGTCGATTGGCAAGCTGGAGCCCCCCGGCGCCAAGCTAGATCGCCTTCACAGCGCTTCGATCGCCAGGGCGATGCCCTGTCCTCCGCCGATGCAGAGCGTGACGATGCCTTTCGAGAGCCCGTCGCGCTTCATCGAATGGAGAAGTCGAGCGGTCAGGATCGCTCCGGTGGCGCCGATCGGGTGACCGTGCGCGATGGCGCCGCCTTCGACGTTGACGATGTCCTCCGGCAAGCCCAGTTCGCGCATGACCGCGAGCGGCACTGCGGCGAACGCTTCGTTGATCTCGACCCGCTCGACGTCGCCAAGCGTCCATCCGGCCTTAGCAAGAGCCTTGTGGACGGCCGGAACGGGACCAAGACCGAAGAGGCCCGGCTCGACCGCCGCGACGCCATAGCCGGCCAAGCGCGCCATAGACTCAAGACCCTTGGCGTCGGCGAAGCCACGTTCGGCGACAATCAGCGCTGCAGCCGCGCTGTTGAGCCCCGGCGCATTGCCCGCGGTGAGGGTCCCCTCCGGGCGAAAGGCTGGCTTCAGTCGAGCCAGCGTCTCGACCGTGGTGTCCGGCCGAGGCGCCTCATCCTGGACGAAGCGCTCAACCCCTTTGCGGCCCTTGATCTCCACGGCGACGATCTCGTCGGTGAACCGGCCGGCCTCCCGCGCGGCGGCGAAGCGCTGCTGCGAGCGTGCGGCGAAGGCGTCCTGCGCCTCACGGGTGATCTGGAGCTTGGTGACGAGGTCCTCGGTGTGCCAGCCGGAATGCTGGCCGGAAAAGGCGTCGTTGAGTCCATCGGTCAGCAGGCTGTCGAGAATCTGCGCGGCCCCCATGCGGTAGCCCCAGCGCCCGCCATCCATCAGGTACGGAGCGCGGTCCATGTTCTCCATGCCGCCAACGATGGCGGCATCGCTGTCGCCCGCGGTGATTTCCAGCGCGGCGGTCAGGATCGCCTGCGCGCCTGACCCGCAGACGCGGTTGACGGTCAAGGCCGGGACGGAAACCGGAAGACCCCCGCCGATGGAGGCTTGGCGCGCGGGGTTCATCCGGTTACCGGCCTGAATGACGTTGCCCATCACCACCGTGCCGATGTCCTCGCCTGAAAGCCCGGCGCGTCGCAGGGTTTCGCGCACGACGATCGCGCCCAGTTCCGTGGCCGGGACGCCCTTCAGCGCGCCGTTGAAGCCGCCGATCGCGGTGCGAACCGGATAGGCGAGAATGATGTCACGTGCGCTCATGGCCTTGCTTTCGATCTGGAGGGTTTGGCGGCGTCCCGATCCGCCTGGACGTTGATGTTCGGCCCGTGGCTCGCACGCTCGTCGCGCAGACGAACTTCAGCCCTGTTCGCTGCGGCCGCAGGGGGCGCCCCCCGCGGAGGGCGCCAAGGGGTCAATCGTCCAAGAACTGGATGGCGTGCTTCAGAAACGTTTCGGGGTACTGGAACTGCGCCCCGTGGCCGGCGTCGGGGTAAACGATCAGTTGGGCGTTGGGGATGTTCTGCACCATGTGCCAGGAGTTGATCGTGGCGATCATGACATCGTTGACGCCGTTGACGACCAGGGTCGGCTGACTGATTTCGCTCAGATGGGCGAAGGGCTTCTCAGGATCGAGCGGCGCGACAAAGGCCATGTTCGCCGCGATCTGGGCCTGCATGAACTCCGGTGAACTTGGCGGGTCCTGATCCACGCGCTGGTGGCGGCGCTCCCAGAAATCACGGCCGGCCTGCTTGGCCGCTTCGGACGGCCCGAAGAACAGAAACAGGAAGTCCTCCACAGTCGGCACGGGGCGAGGCGCGGCCTCGAAAATCCTGGGATCGGGGTCGGGATTGCCGCCGCGCGGCTGGGTGCCCAACAGCATCAGCTTGCGCACCAGGTCGGGATGGCGCCGGGTCAGATCCTGCGCCACCATCCCGCCGAGCGAGAACCCCACGACGTCGACCTTGGACAGATCAAGCGCGCGGATCACCTTGGCGGCGTCATCGGCCATGTCTTCGATGAGGGTCCGCGGCGCGCCGGTCGATGAGGCGCAGCCCCGGTAGTCATACAGGATCACCTCACGGCCCGCCGACAGGCCATCGGTCATCAGCGGATCCCAATGGTCCAGGCCGCCGCGAAAATGCTGGAGGAAGAACAGCGGCGGCTGTCCAGAGCCGGTGGCGCCCCAGCGCCGGTAGGCGAAGCGCTCGCCTTCCACTTCGACGAAACGGGTCGGCGCCGTGCGATGCGTGTCTGCCATGTTGTGCTCCCTAAGCTGGCGGTCACTAAAATGATCACCATCATCAAAAGAGTCAAACTATGATGATGATGATCATTATAGTTTGATGTGACCGACGAAAGGGCTGGGGCGTGCGGATCACGAAGGAAAAGAAGCTTGAGAACCACGCGCGGATCGTCGCGACGGCGTCCAGGCTGTTTCGCGAACGGGGTTTCGATGGCGTGGGCGTGGCGGAACTGATGGAAGGCGCCGGGCTCACGCACGGCGGCTTCTACAATCACTTCGGCTCCAAGGAAGACCTTATGGCCGAAGCGACCGCGCAGGGTTTTAGCGAGATCGCCCAGCGCTACGGGGGCCAGGACGCTACCGCCACCGTTGAACGCTACGTGTCGCGCCAGCACAGGGATGCGCGGGGCCAAGGCTGTCCCGCCGCGGCGCTGAGCGGCGAGGCCGCGCGACAGCCG
>Ga0307515_10022125_pt1 | contig 11223 bp, 4 predicted proteins | sample 17_EM_MG_FD_194513 | JGI IMG/M metagenome (GOLD analysis project Ga0307515, IMG submission 194513) | Populus trichocarpa ectomycorrhiza microbial communities from riparian zone in the Pacific Northwest, United States - 17_EM | ecosystem: Host-associated > Plants > Roots > Unclassified | place... | reverse complement strand
GCTTCCAGAACAGGCCCAGCATGAAGATCACCACGATGCCCGGGGTGAAGAAGCCGGTGAAGTCCTGGATGAACTGGAACGCCTGCTCGGCCTTGCCCAGCAGCGGCTTGGCCATGACGATGCCGACGATCACCGCCACGACGGCCGTGATGCGGCCGACGGTGACCAGGTGGCCCTCGGTCGAGCCGGTCTTGATCTTGGCGTAGATGTCCAAGGTGAAGATGGTGGCGATCGAGTTGATCTTGGCGGCCAGCGACGCGACGATCGCGGCCACCAGGGCGGCGAACACCAGGCCCAGCACGCCGGGCGGCAGCAGCTTCATCATCTCGGGATAGGCCTGGTCGGGCTTGGCCAGACCGGGGACGAGCACCAGGGCGGCGATGCCCGGCAGCACCACGATCACCGGCATCAAGAGCTTCAGATAGGCGGCCAGGGCGATGCCCTTTTGGGCTTCGGCGATGTCCTTGGCGCCGAGGGCGCGCTGGATGATGTACTGGTTGAAGCCCCAGTAGCTGACGTTCATCACCCACAGGCCGCCGAACAGGACGGACAGGCCGGGCAGGTCCTTGTAGTGCGGGTTGTCCCGCGACAGGATCATGTCGAACTTCTCGGGGAACTGGGTGGTCAGCTGGTTGAAGCCGGCCAGCAGGTCGCCGTGGCCGATCTTGTTCAGCGACAGGAAGACGATGATCAGGCCGCCGGTGATCAGCAGGGCCACCTGGACGATGTCGGTCAGGGCCACGGCCTTCAGGCCGCCCCACAGCTGATAGGCCAGGGCGAAGACGCCGATGATCACGAGCGCGGTCATCTGGTCGATGCCGGCCACCGTGTGGATGGCGATCGAGCCCAGCCACAGGATCGAGGTCAGGTTCACGAAGACGTAGAGGATCAGCCAGAACACCGCCATCACGTTGCGGACGCTGGGTCCGTACCGCTGCTCCAGGAACTGCGGCATGGTGCTGATGTTGTTCTTCAGGAAGATCGGCAGGAAGAACTTGCCGACGATCAGCAGGGTGAGCGCCGCCATCCACTCATAGGAGGCGATGGCCAGGCCCAGGGCGTAGCCCGAGCCGCTCATGCCGATGATCTGCTCGGCCGAGATGTTGGCGGCGATCAACGAGGCGCCGATGGCCCACCAGGGCAGGGCCTTGCCGGCCAGGAAGTAGTCGGTCGAGTCCTTCTGCTTGCCGCCCTTGTCGCGGGAAACCCACTGGGCCAGGCCGAAGATGGCGACGGCGTAGATCGCCAGGATGACGAAATCGATGGTCTGCACGGTGTTCCTCCCCCGAGGGACTGTTGTTGTTTTTGGTTGCTAGGCGGTCTGGGCGTTCCAGGCGGCGATCAGGGCGGCGGCCTTCTGGCCGACCTGCTCTGGCGTGTAGCCGGGACGATAAAGCTCGCCGCCCACGCCGATGCCGGCGACGCCGGCCGTCAGCCAGGGTTCCAGATTGGCCGCGCCGACGCCGCCGACGGCGTAGACCAGGATGTCCTTGGGCAGCACGTCCTTGACCGCCTTGATGTGGCCGGGACCAAAGCTGCTGGCCGGATAGAGCTTCAGCGCCTTGGCGCCGGCCTTGACGGCGGCGAAGGCCTCCGAGGGCGTGGCGAAGCCGGGCATGGCGGTCAGGCCCAGCGCCACGGCGCGGGCGATGACCTCGGGATCGGTGTTGGGCGTGACGATCAGCTTGCCGCCGGCCGCGGCGACGTCGTCGACGGCCTGCGGCGTCAGCACGGTGCCGGCACCGCACAGAGCGACATCGCCATAGGCTTCGCAGAGGCGCTTGATGCTCTCCAGCGGATCGGGCGAGTTCAGCGGCACCTCGATGGCGCGGATGCCGGCGTCGACCAGGGCCTTGGCGATGGCCACGACCTCGTCGGGCTTCACCCCGCGCAGGATCGCCACGATGGGCGGCGGACGGGTGGCGGCGGTTTCAGGCGAGGACATGGAATTCACTGTTCTTCTGGGGCGACAAAGTGGAAAGGCCGGCCAGCACGGCGCTGTCGCCATCGATGGCCGCGGTGTGACCGCCCTGAGCGGCGATGGCCTGTCCGTAGAAAGCATTGAGGGCCGGAGCGCCGACCAAGGTGACCTTGCCGAGGTCGCCGAACCACTGCCGCGCGGCGGCCGCGTCGGCCCCGATCAGCAGACCCGACAGGAAGCCCATGGCGTCGGCGGCGGGCAGGGCGTCCAGCAGCTGGCGAGCGCGGGTCTCGAACAGCAGGTGGGGCAGCAGGGCCGGGCCATGCTCGACGATCCGGGCCAGGCCCATGGCGAAGCCGGCGCCCGAGCCTTGGACGTCGGCGGCGACGCCGGCGGCCAGGGTCGAGTGCTGGCGCAGCAGGGCGAAGGTCTCGCCGACCGGCGCCGTCAGGAAGCCGGTGATCGCGCCGTCCTCGACGACGGTCCACTTGCTGTGGGTGCCGGGCAGGACCAGCAGATGGCGGCCGCGCTTCAGGGCCGGGTCGAGCTCCAGCGCGCCCAGGATCTGGGTCTCCTCGCCGCGCATCACGTCGGGACCGCCCAGCGGGTTGACGCACGACAGGCCCGGGATGATCGACACCGGCAGGCCGTCGGCCTCGATCTTCAGCACCCGCTCGCGCAGGTCGTTGGCCGAGGCCGGGCAGGGGGCGTAGGGCGCCTCCACCCAGCCGATGCGCGAGCCGACCATGCCGCACAGGATCGCGCCCGACGGCTGGGCCTCGCGCCAGTCGCCGACCAGATCAAGGAAGGTCTGCTGTGGCGACTTGGTCAGGGCGCTGACGCCGGGACCGTCGCGACGGTCCAGCACGCTCTTGCCCTGGCGCAGATAGAGGCGAAGCCGCGAGGTGCCCCAGTCGCCGAAGATCGAGATCGACGGGTCCATCAGTGGGATTCGCGGGTCACGACCGAGCCGGACGCGCCGACCAGGAAGTCCAGGTCGCAGCCCTTGTCGGCCTGCAGCACGTGGTCGACGTAAAGCTTGGCGTAGCCGCGCGTATAGGTCGGCGGCGGCCGGTCGGCGCGCCAGGCCTTCAGGCGCTCGGCCATCTCGTCCTCGGAGATGGCGATGTTCAGGGCGCGGGTCGGACCGTCCAGCGTGATGATGTCGCCGCTGCGCACCACGGCCAGGGGGCCGCCGGCGTCGGACTCGGGCGAGACGTGCAGGATCACCGTGCCGAACGCCGTGCCGCTCATGCGCGCGTCGCTGATGCGGACCATGTCTTTGACGCCCTTCTCCAGGATCTTGCGGGGAAGCGGCATGTTGCCGACTTCCGGCATGCCCGGATAGCCCTTGGGGCCGCAACCCTTGAGGACCAGGATCGAGGTCTCGTCGACGTCCAGATCGGGGTCGTCGATGCGGGCGCGGAAATCCTCGATGGTCTCGAACACCACGGCCTTGCCGGTGTGGCTGCACAGCTCCGGGCTGGCCGCGCTCGGCTTCATCACCGCGCCGCCGGGAGCCAGGTTGCCGCGCAGCACCCAGATGCCGCTGTCGGGCTTCACGGGCGTTTCCAGGGTGCGGATCACCTCGGTGTTCCACACCTCTGCCTTGTCGTACTGGTCGCCGATGGGCGTACCGCTGACGGTCAGGGCCGAGGGCTCCAGGAACGGCGCCAGCTGCTTCATCACGGCGGGCAGGCCGCCGGCATAGTGCAGGTCTTCCATCAGGAAACGGCCCGACGGCTGCAGGTCGACCAGCAGCGGCACGTCGCGCGACAGGTGGTCGAAATCTTCCAGGGTCAGCTCGACGCCCAGGCGGCCCGCGAGCGCCAGCAGGTGGACCACGGCGTTGGTCGACCCGCCGATGGCGGCGTGGACGCGCAGGGCGTTCTCGAACGCGGCGCGGGTGGCGACCTTCGACATGGTCAGGCCGTCATGGACCATGCGGACGATGGTCCGGCCGGTCTCGTGCGACATGGCCCGACGGCGGGCGTCCACGGCGGGGATGGTGGCGTTGTAGGGCAGGCTCATGCCCATGGCCTCGACGATCGAGGCCATGGTCGAGGCGGTGCCCATGGTCATGCAGGTGCCGGGCGAGCGGCTCATGCCGCTCTCGGCCGACATGAACTCCGGCAGGGTCATCTCGCCGGCCCGCACGGCCTCGGAGAACTTCCAGACGTCGGTGCCCGAGCCAATGTCCTTGCCCCGGAATTTGCCATTCAGCATCGGTCCCGACGAGACGACGATGGTCGGCAGATCGACGCTGGCCGCGCCCATCATCTGTCCCGGCGTGGTCTTGTCGCAGCCGCCCAGCAGCACGACGCCGTCGATCGGATTGCCGCGAATGGACTCCTCGACGTCCATGGCCAGCAGGTTGCGGAACAGCATCGCCGTCGGCCGCATCTGGGTCTCGCCCAGGCTGATGGCGGGGAACTCCAGCGGCAGGCCGCCGGCTTCCCAGACGCCGCGCTTCACGTGCTCGGCGATGTCGCGCAGGCCGGCGTTGCAGGGGGTAATCTCGGACCAGGTATTGCAGATGCCGATCACCGGGCGGCCGTCGAAGACATCGTCGGGCAGGCCCTGGCTCTTCATCCAGCTGCGATGGATGAAACCGTCGCGATCCAGCTTGCCGTAAGACCCGCCGCTGCGCAGGCGCTTGCCCGCGTTGTCGTCACTCATAACCATCCCTATCGCCGGCTGGATCCGGCTCTCGAACGCCTTGCGGGTCATTTATAGTATTATAGGGATCACTGCAAATTCCGGGGCGCGTCGACGGCTTGCCAATGTTAGCGGTAACGCCACTTTCACGCTGTGGCGCCGAAAGCGCGTTCACCGGTGAAATGATAGCGCTATCAATTTTGGCTTGAAGGTCCCAATTATACGATTATACATCAGACCAGATCGTGCGATCCCCGCTTGGGAAGCGCACGTCACCGGCGCCAAGAAGGCCGGGGCGGATCGAGACAACGGGGGAAGGAAACAGGCATGCAACGCCTTACGAAATCACATCGCCAGATCATGTTGATGGGCGCCTCGGCGCTGGTTCTGTGCGCGGTCGCGCCGTCGACGGCGTTCGCGCAGGACGCCATCAAGGACAACACCATCGAAGAGGTGGTGGTCACCGGACAACGCGCTTCGATCCAGTCGTCGCAGAAGATCAAGCAGAACGCCGAGCAGCTGGTCGACTCGATCACCGCCACCGACATCGGCGCCCTGCCGGACCGGTCGGTGACCGAGGCTCTGCAGCGCATCACGGGCGTGACCATCGGCCGAACCTCGGACGGCCGCGACGCTGACCGCCTGTCGGTCGAAGGTTCGGGCGTGCAGGTGCGCGGCCTTAGCTGGGTGCGCGGCGAGCTGAACGGCCGCGACAACTTCTCGGCCAAGAGCGGTCGCAGCCTGAGCTTCGAGGACATCCCGCCGGAGCTGATGGCCGGCGTCGACGTCTACAAGAACCCTTCGGCCGATATCATCGAAGGTGGTCTGGGCGGCACCGTCAACCTGCGCACCCGCCTGCCGTTCGACAGCAACAAGCGCATCATCGCCTATTCGATCGACGCTTCTTACGGCGACCTCGCCAAGGAATGGAAGCCGAGCGGCTCGCTGCTCTACAGCGACCGCTGGAACACGCCGATCGGCGAGCTGGGTTTCCTGGTCGATGTGTCGGACTCCAAGCTGAAGAGCCGCACCGACACCATCTCCGTCGACCCCTACTACGCCCGCACCGACCTGGTTCCCGGCAAGACGGTCTATGTCCCCGGCGGCTTCGGCTATCGCAGCCTGGACTTCGACCGCGAGCGCAAGGGCATCGCGGCGGCCGTGCAATGGCGCCCGAACGACCAGTGGGACGCCAGCCTGCAGTTCCTGCGCTCGTCGGCCTCGCAAGCCTCCACCGAACACGCCGTGGGCTTCAACCCGGGCTCAAGCAACGGACCGGCCGCCGGCACCAGCTTCACCTATGACAACAGCGGCCACTTCCTGAAGGGCACGCTGGCGGGTTCGCCGGGCGGGACCAGCCTGGGCTCGTCGACGATCGACACCCGCTACGCCGAGCGCAGCTCGGTGACGTCGGACTACGCCTTCAACGTGAAGTACAATCCCAACGACAAGTGGTCGTTCAGCGCCGACGTCCAGCACGTCTACGCCAAGACCAAGACCGTCGATTTCACGCTGTTCAACGCGCTGAGCGGCGACGCCTCGCCGGCCAGCCTGGACGTCACCAGCGGTACGCCGGTGATCACGATGAACAACAACGCGGCCTATACGTCCAACCCGGCCAGCTACTATCTGATCGCGGCCATGGACCATCACGACCGCAACGAGGCGCGCGAGTGGGCCGAGCGCCTGGACGGCGCCTATACCTTCGACGACGGCAGCTGGCTGAGGTCGTTCCGCTTCGGCGTCCGCAGCACCTTCCGCGAGGCCACGACGCGCGAGACCAACTACAACTGGGCCGGCGTCGCGCCCAGCTGGTCGGCGCCGTCGATCGACAAGCTGCCCGAGTACCAGGGCCACTACGGCCTCTACACCTTCGACAACTTCTTCCGTGGCGACGTCCAGCTGCCGGCGACCTTCGTGATGCCGGGTGAGGAGCTGGTGCAGGACTACGGCAAGTGGGCGCCGGTGATCGCCCAGATGTCGAGCAAGTACGGCGGCTGGTGGGGGCAGTTCAACCAGAACTACGACGGCTTCACGGGCGGCGGCGGCAACGGCGGCGTCAACCGCCAGAAGGAAAAGACCCAGGCGGTCTACGGCCTGCTGCGCTTCGGCCACGACGTGACGCTGGGCGGTGAAGATCGCGAGCTGGACGGCAACATCGGTCTGCGCGTCGTCAAGACCAAGACCGAGGCCCGGGGCCTGCAACTGTTCAACCCGGCGGGCTCGCCCGGCTTGCCGGCCGACGACCTGAAGTTCTCCAACGGCGCGCGCAGCGACTTCATCGGTGGTCGCGAATACACCAACGTGCTGCCCAGCCTGAACCTGCGCCTGAAGCTGAGGCCGGACCTGTTCATCCGTTTCGCGGCGGCCAAGTCGATCGTCCGTCCGGACCTTGTCCAGATGGAGCCGATCTTCGCCATCTCGCAGACGGTGGGCTATCGGGCGACCAGCGGCGCGACCTGCGCCAACAGCGTGCCGACCGGCGTGCAGGCCAACTGCGTCTACAAGTACACGGCCACCTCGGGTAATCCGAACCTGAAGCCGGTGCGCTCGACCCAATTCGACGCCTCGGTCGAGTGGTACTTCGCCCCGACCGGCAGCCTGACGGCGGCGGTGTTCCACAAGGACATCTACGACTTCGTCACCAACGGCACCCAGAACGTCGTGTTCACCAACAACGGCGTGACCCGCACGGTCGAGGTGACCCAGCCGTACAACGGCGGCCACGGCACGGTGAAGGGCTTCGAGGTCGCCTACAACCAGTACTACGACTTCCTGCCGGGCCTGCTCAAAGGCCTCGGCGCGCAGGCCAACTTCACCTATATCGACAGCAAGGGCGCGCGGAATGCGGCGGTCAATCCGTACGACACCACCCAGCTCGCCAATGTCGCCACCGGCGAGCTGCCGCTCGAAGGCATGTCGAAGACCAGCTACAATGTCGCGGCCCTGTACGATCTGGGCAAGGTCTCGGCGCGCCTGGCCTACAACTGGCGTCAGCGCTACCTGCTGACCACCACGGCGGCGAACATCAACATCCCCGCCTGGTACGACGACTACGGCCAGCTGGACGCCTCGATCTTCTACACTTTCAGCGAAAGCCTGAAGGTCGGGTTCCAGGCCGTGAACCTGACCAACACTCGGACGAAGATCCTGGTCAGCTATCCGGGCAAGCCCGAGGAAGGCCTGACTGGGCACAACTGGGCGGATGCCGATCGCCGCTACTCGATCGTGCTGCGCGGCACGTTCTAAGCGCTCGCGGACTCGCAAGAGACCGGCCCCTGTCCGCCCGATCGCGGGCAGGGGCCTTTCTGTTTTTCCAGCGCCGCTCTAGCCTTCGCGCAGCCAGACGAGACTTGACCCGATGACCGAGCAACTTTCCCGCAAGTTCGTGGTGGTGGGCGGCGGTACGGCCGGATGGATGGCCGCCGCGGTTCTGGTCCAGGCCATGAAGGGGAAGGTGGGTTCGGTCGAGCTGATCGAGTCCGACGCGATCGGCACGGTGGGCGTGGGCGAGGCCACCATCCCGCCGATCCAGTTCCTCAACAGCCTGCTGGGCATCGACGAGTACGACTTCATCCGCAAGACCCAGGCGACCTTCAAGCTGGGCATCCAGTTCCGGGACTGGGCGCGGCTGGGCAATGAATATTTCCACCCGTTCGGTCCGCACGGCACGTCGATCGACGGGGTGTCGTTCCATAACTACTGGCTGCGCCTGCGCGAGCAGGGCGAAGGCGGTTCGATCGACGACTACTCTCTGGCCAACGTCGCCGCGCGGCTGGGCCGGTTCGCCGTGCCGCCCAAGGAGCTGCCGCCCGGCGTGCCGGGACTGGGCTACGCCTATCACTTCGACGCGGCCTACTACGCCAAGTACCTGCGCGCCTATGCCGAGGCGCGGGGCGCCACGCGCACCGAAGGCAAGATCACCGAGGTGAAGCTGCGCGGCGCGGACGGCTTCGTCGAGGCCGTGGAACTGGAGGGCGGCCGCCGCGTCGAGGGCGACGTCTTCATCGATTGCTCGGGGTTCCGCGGGCTGCTGATCGAGGGCGCGCTGAAGACCGGTTACGAGGACTGGTCCCACTGGCTGCCCTGCGACCGGGCCATGGCCGTGCCCTGCGCCAGCGTCTCGCCGATCACACCCTACACCCGCTCGACCGCCCTGAAGGCCGGGTGGCAATGGCGCATTCCGCTGCAGCACCGCATCGGCAATGGCTATGTCTATTCCAGCGAGTTCATCAGCGACGACGAGGCCGCGACCACCCTGCTGGCCAATCTGGACGGCGAGGCCATGGCCGAACCGCGCGCCTTGCGCTTCACCGCCGGGCGGCGGAAGAAGTCCTGGAACAAGAACGTCATCGCCCTGGGCCTGGCGGGCGGCTTCATGGAGCCGCTGGAATCGACCAGCATCCACCTGATCCAGACCGGCGCCTTCCGGCTGCTGTCGCTGCTGCCGTTGAGCGGCCACGACCAGGCGGCGGCCGATGAGTTCAACCGCCTGACCCAGATCGAATACGAGCAGATCCGCGACTTCCTGATCCTGCACTATCACGCGACCGAGCGGGACGACGCGCCGCTGTGGGACTACTGCCGCAACATGTCGATCCCCGACAGTCTGCGGCACAAGATCGACCTGTTCCGCAGCCGGGCCAAGATCGCCCGCATCGACGACCAACTGTTCGCCGAGCCCAGTTGGCTGACGGTGTTCCTGGGGCAGGGGGTGACGCCGCGCGACTATGACCGCCTGGCAGACGTACCGGCCTATGCGAACGTCGCGGCCAAGGTCAGGGAGATCGGCATAGCGACCCACAGGCTGGCTTCGCGCCTGCCGACGCATGACGAATTCATCGCCGCCGCCTGTCGCGCCGATCCGGTCGGCTAGGCCGTGGCGGCGTCGACAAAGTCCTTGCTGGGTTCATTTGTATGACTATAGTTTCAACCCATGGCGCTGCCGGACCCTGCACTGTCCGTCAGCCGCGTGAAGGAGGCCAACCGGCTCCGACACGCTTCGTGCGGGTTCAATCTCCCCGAAACCGTGCGGCATTCTCCCCGCGCATCGTCTCCTGCGGCGATGCGCGGATTTTTTCGCAAGCGCGGACGGTGCGCCCCCAATCTAAGGTGATTGCTTTCCGAGATAGCGCGGGCAATTATCCGACAAATAAAACTGGTAGCGGTAACAAAATCGCGGCTCTCGACCCCTCGGGCGAGCGACCACCAGAAGCCAGGGCCAGAAGCCAAGGCCAGAGCCAAGGGAAGAGACGATGACCGGGTTGATCCCCTTCAAAGCCTTGCGTGTCGCGCTGATCGCAGCGTCGGCGATGGTCCTGGCCGGCGGCGTCGCCCAGGCGGCCGAAACGCCCAAGCTGGTCGAGAAGGATGGCCGCCACGCCCTGATGGTGGACGGCGCGCCGTTCCTGATCCTGGGCGCTCAGGTCAACAATTCCAGCGCCTGGCCCTCGCAGATGAATAAGGTCTGGCCGGCCATCCAGGCGGTCGGCGCCAACACCGTCCAGGTCCCGATCGCCTGGGAGCAGATCGAGCCGACCGAGGGCCAGTTCGACTTCAGCTACCTTGACCTGCTGCTGGCCCAGGCCCGCGAGAACAAGGTGCGCCTGGTTCTGCTGTGGTTCGGAACCTGGAAGAACTCCTCGCCGTCCTACGCGCCCGAATGGGTCAAGCTCGACGACAAGCGCTTCCCCCGTCTGTTCAAGAAGGACGGCCAGCGCTTCTACTCGATGTCGCCCCTGGCCCAGTCGACGCTGGACGCCGACCGCAAGGCCTTCGTGGCCCTGATGACTCACCTGAAGGCCGCCGATCTCGACAACACTGTGATCATGATCCAGGTCGAGAACGAGACCGGCACCTATGGCAGCGTCCGCGACTATTCGCCGGCCGCCCAGAAGGTGTTCGACGGCCCCGCGCCCGCCGCCTTGGTCAAGGCCGTGAAGGCCAAGCCGGGCACCTGGAGCCAGGCCTTCGGCAAGGACGCTGACGAGTATTTCCACGCCTGGTACATCGCGCGCTTCGTCGATCAGGTGACGGCGGCCGGCAAGGCGGTGAAGCCCCTGCCGATGTACGTCAACGCCGCCCTGCGCGAGCCGCTGAAGGACCAGGACCCGGTCACCTACTCGGCCGGCGGACCGACCCACAACGTGCTCGATGTCTGGAAGGCCGGGGCGCCGTCGGTCGACCTGATCGCGCCCGACATCTACATGCCGGAGTCCGACAAGTACTTCGCGGTCCTCAAGCACTACGACCGGCCCGACAACGCCCTGTTCGTGGCCGAGACCGGCAACGCCGTTCCCTATGCCCGCTACCTCTTCCAGACCTTGGGCGAGGGCGGGATCGGCTTCTCACCGTTCGGCATGGATTTCACCGGCTACGCCAACTATCCGCTCGGCGCGGCCAAGATCGATCCGGCCACGATCGAGGCCTTCGCCGCCAACTACCGCCTGTTTGCGCCGATGGCGCGGGAGTGGGCCAAGCTGGCGTTCGAGAAGCCCGTCTGGGGCGGCTCCGAGCCCGACGACCGTGCCGCTCAGTCGACGGTGATGGGCGACTGGTCCGTCACCCTGCGCTACGGCAAGTGGCAGTTCGGCGGCTCGGACTGGACCTTCATCAAGGACCGCCCCGTCGATCCCACCGGGGCC
>Ga0307515_10022124_pt1 | contig 11223 bp, 11 predicted proteins | sample 17_EM_MG_FD_194513 | JGI IMG/M metagenome (GOLD analysis project Ga0307515, IMG submission 194513) | Populus trichocarpa ectomycorrhiza microbial communities from riparian zone in the Pacific Northwest, United States - 17_EM | ecosystem: Host-associated > Plants > Roots > Unclassified | place... | reverse complement strand
AAGCCTATTAGGACAATTAGGACGATTAGAAAATACTAGTTTCCTATTAAAAGCCTATTAAGAGCCTATTAGAACAATTAGGAAATACTAGTTTTATAGTAGGAGCCTATTAGAACGACTAAGACGATTAGGAAAACCAAAATCCTACTAGAAGCCTACTAGGATCCTATTAGGACGATTAGGACCTTTAGAAGGCCTCTAGGATCTTAGCACCCTAACAAAATGCTAATAGTAGAGCTCCTACCCGGAGTATATTAGTATATACTAGAATAAGTAGGTTTACTTTAAGAGCGTAGAGAACTTAATAACCGAGGGCGTATTAAGAATATAGAAATAGCCTAGACTAAAGCTAATACTAAGAAGTTTAAGCTTAACTAGACGCCTATTATATTAAGAACTAGTAAAGTGCGATTTACGAAAGCTACTACTATATAAGGAGCCTCTTAAGCTATACTAAGCCGCTTAAGGATATAATTACTTAGTAAGAGCCCGAAAATATTACAAAATTAAGATAGTTTTTAGTATTTTATAACTACTATAAACGATTTATTATATAGTAGTTAAAGGATATTAAACCCTTTATAAGACTTACTAAGAAAGATAAACTTTAAAAGTAGAGAATTGTCATGCGATGCGCTACCTATACCTGCGGTATGGGCTGGAGAGCTTATAAGGCATTCCAACCGGCAGCCCGTCCAGTCGCGAGACACTGCTGCTACCTTTTTGGTGGTTTGTATGGTCAAGTGGGTTGGGCTTGGGCATAACAAGAATAGAATAAAGGGAATTATTTAAAGAGTTAAAATAGTTATTTATAGAGGACCCGATTTTAAAAATCTACTAGCTAAAACTACTAAGAGTACACCTCCAGATCCCGGGACATTTAAATCACTCGCGCTCTGCCGTGCACGACTCGAGCCGATGTCATGATGCCAACATGTGGGTTTTCCCGATTGGGCAAGGGTGGCATCTGACCCAAAAATTAGCGCTGGAGTCCATTTCTTGCAGAATCAACCCGCAAATCCATTTCCGGCGGAAAAAAACCCCGCAAGGCCATTTCTCGCAGAAAGATTCCTCAGACCAATTACCTGCAGGGGAAAAGGCTCTTAAGTTCATTTCCCGCAGAATTATTTCTCAGGTCCATCTCGTGCAGGACCAACCCTCAAGCTCATTCCTCCACAATGAATCGTCTGGCTACTTTCTTACAGAACCAACTCTCAAGTTCATTTCTCAGTCATAATCACCCTCTTGGGCCAATTTCCTGCAAAAAACCCCTCTCAAGTTAATCCTCCCTCATCCCACTGGCTTCGTCAACGGAAACGCTACCGTCATGCAACCTCTAAGCACCAGATCTCCGCTCATGTCGTGGGAAATGGACTTCGAATATTGGCGATAGAAGGTCTCCCATGCGACACATCTACGAAGACAACGATAGCATCTGTACAAGCTCTCTGAAGCCGTGAATAATTATATAAATCGACGATGTTCGGTATGTCTTTTCATTTATCGGCATCTGAGCTTGCAGCATCATTTCAAATCCCATTAATAGAAAAGCCAGCTTTGCATCGTCTCTCGACATCGAAACTTCGACTACCATGCCTCATTCCACCGAATAGAAGTGCTGCCTGTGTAAGTTTCAAGTCTAAACAGAGTAGACGAGCATGCTGACCCATGCGCAGGTGGCGTCAAGCAAGACGGCGACAAGTGCGAGGAAACCGATTGCAATAGTCACGAGAAGTGTAGTGACTGCGAGAACATCCACTACGCTAAGGCGGAGGATGAGGTGACGAACTAGATCTGATGCTCTTGTGAGTTACTTTTCCGAGTTTATGGTCCATTCATTCTGAATTAAGTGCAGGCGGCGAGCGGAAGGATGGTGGAGACGACACTTGCACCAAGGATGGTTGCAGCAACCACAAACGCTGCGACGATTGCAACGACATTACTAATGCCAAAGCCTAAGGGAACTGGGAAGTACGGTCCCATCAGGTATGTCGGTGTGTCCCACAGAGATACACACCACTACTGGCCTTGAGTTTCTTGCTGGTGACGAAGCGTGAGGTTGCTTGTGAATAGGAGTGGAAGGCTCGCTGGTCGGACCGCCTTCCCCTTGATATTGGACACTCCTCCCGTATTTCCTTGCCAGTTTCGTTATCTTGCTGAGTCTTTCTTAAACACACTCATTAGCTTGACACAAAATATACCAAGTTGCGGCCGCCAAACTTACTCTTGCCTTCATGGATGCTACTATGCTTTGTGAGAAATCTAAGTGGCAGATGAAGACCTCACAGGGACAGAAAATAGAACACCTGCTGCCAACAAACAACCAGGTTCACATTAAGCTTGCAGTTGAAGTACACGCTGTTCAAAGGAAGTTAACACTATAGGCTCAGCGATTCCTTGCTCCGGTTCGGGCAATGCCAGCGATCCCTGCCTGACACCACTCTCCTCCTGCGTCTCATCCTCGGAAGCGAATTGACTCTCAAGGCTGAGACTGAAGCGATCCTTCCTGATGAAAAGACCAGTGGCAACCCCATCACTGTGCCCTCCATCCAAATCAAAACCCCCGTCTGAGTCGGAATGTCCTAGGCCGATTGTCAAGGACCAGCTTGACGTGTGACTGCGGGAGGTCCGCCGCCGGCGTGTGGGGGGCCCCAAATTGGACCTTCTGGTCGGTGTCAATTGACCGCTTGGGGAATTTACTGAATCCTGCTGGCTAGTCTCGTCACTGCTCCAAAAGCCCTCGATCAAGATCGTGGGTGCCTCTGGGGAATTAGATGCCCCATATTCAGTCCTCTGGGGTAATTTCCGTGTTGGCGTGGCACAGGCGTCGTCCGAGCCGTCGCCCGAGCCGCTGTCGTCCGAGCCGCCGTCGTCCGAGCCGCCGTCATCCGATCTGCTATCGTCTGAAGGGTCGGCCGGCGGAGATGCGATCTCTGTGCCGGCCTCTGTTGCAAGTTCCGTAGCGTCGTCCTCCGAAGGGGCATCTATGTCAACGATTTGGCCATCACTCCGTCGCCTAAAGAGACCATTCACGCATCCCCTCTCCAAGCATTCGTCTGCAGTAAATCTATTCTCGGGTTTCATCGTTACCATGTTCTTGATAAGGTCTATGACCTGGTCGTTGTTTTCATCCAGGTCATCGATCCTACTGAGAAGCATATTGGCCCAGTCCTTGATCCACTCCGTTCGCGGACGTTGGTCGTTGCTGTCATAATACGGGAGGCCAAATATCAACCGCATCATGATGACGCCTGCAGACCATATGTCTATTAAGGGTAGGTAACCTGTCCTACCGATCGGACAGACCTCTGGCGCGGCGTACAGAAGAGTTCCACAAAAAGTTTTGAGGAAATCGTTTCTTGCGACAACTTTTGAGAGGCCAAAATCGGATATTTTGACGTGAAAAGGGTGGCGGTTCGCGACGAGCAGGTTTGCTGGCTTAAGATCCCGATGAGCCACCCGATTGTTGTGGAGGTGGCGGAGGCCGATGAGCATCTGACGAGAGGCACTGACGTACTCTTCGGACTTAATATCCTGGAGAGCCTCAAGATTTCCAAAACAACAGTATTCCATCACGATAAAAGGGTTGGGTTTCTCTTGGAAATATATGGCCGGCACAATGTTGCGCTTTCAAAAGGATTAGCGCTAGATCGGAAATAGCCATGGCGTCGAACTCGGACTTACATGCGGGTTGTTCTTCATGATCATGTACTCATTCCGTATTCCGTTCAACCAATCTTCTTCCTTCAGCTTCCTCTTCTTGCTATCATTTCGTGTCCAAAACGGTGGTTTGAACTTCTTGGCGGCATAGACTTGTCCATCACGTGCGTCGATGACCCTGATGACTGATCCAAATTCACCGTGTCCGATCTCTTCATCGTCCAGGTAGACGGGCTGTTTACGGGGAGTCCGAGGTTGACGACTGGAAGGTGCGGTCGTGGGATTGCTGTCCAAGCCAAGTCCATCGACTGGAGGAAGTGCTCTCCTGCTGTCGTCGACAAATGCCTGTAAATTCTGTCAGTATTCACCTCCTCCCCCTAAGCGGTGGTTGGGGAACTCGATGTCGAATGCCAGGCCATTTTCGTCAGGGGCATAGATTCTGACTTCTTTGAACTGCTTTTTTGCCCCTGGCTCGAAATACAGAAACCGTTTGTCGTCCTTCACTGCCGATTTCTTCCCCTGGCCATCATGGCCGACACATGTTCCATACCTCGACATATCGTGCAGCTCTACCCAGAACATCGGGGTGATGGTAATGCAGAACTGGCGGCTGCTGATGCCATTAGTACCTCGATGCCCCAGGAGGTAATCACAGACGCGCGGATCGGTGCCGAATTGCCATCCCTTGGTAGGGTCCTTAGGTAGCTTATCGAGCCGCAGCATGATGCGGTTAGCGGAATTGTAGTTGGCCTGCTCGGAAGACGGTCCTGGAGCCGGAGTGGGCTCCCGGCTGTCAATGGTTGGTTCTTCGGCGATGCCTTGACCACTGCCCACGGCTGCCTTGAAGTAGCCATGGGCATTCTCCGGGAGGCGAAAAGCGGCACTGGCCAGATTGTTTTTGCCCCGGGGGGTCAAGACCGCGAAGACGTTTGGGTCCGACATGTCTGAATGGAGGTGATGAAAAAATGAATAGGACTACATAGAAAGGTAGGGGGTGGATAGACGATAGATAGATGATGGATAGAAGGGTAACTGATGGAAATTTTGAATTGTGGGTGGCAGAAGAGGAATGGAAAGAAAGATGATGGAGATTTTGGGAGAGGATGGTTACGGGCATGGCTTGATAGTAAATGGTCCTGTCTTGGCTGCTGTTCCCATGGTAGAGGAATGAGGGATTCGTGCAGGGGCGCGCTGGCTGCCATCAGCTAACTGGGTGGCCCGCGGAGCCATGTCGGGGTTATTAATAAGGGAACGTTCGGTTGCAAAAGCGTCAGATTAAATCTGAACTGAAAATCCGGCAGAAAGAATGCATTCCTTCCCGATTTGGCACGCGTCTGTGGCTCTACGGGTTGCACGGACGTGTGCAATCTGAAGCCCTGAGGAGCTTCGAGCTCCTGATTTGAGCTGACGCTAAGATCTCGGTTCAGATTGTATATATGGTAAAGTGTGCCTAGTTTTAGCGTGTTCCCTTGGCGGTGAGAGGAACACCCCGGAGCCAAAATTTGCAACCAAACGTTCCTAAGTCGGACGTTTCATGGTGTTGCGGGGTCACCCATGTAGTCGCCATGACTCACCCCTAGTCACCTGACACCGCGACACCTCACTTCGCTCCTTCTCTGGCATCCAATATATACTCACCACCACCTCGCTATCCCCGCTCACGCTCCCGACAGCTCCCATTTCCTTCATCCTTTCTTATCCGCCATGACTTCTTCCTCACAGAGCCCTTCCATTGATGAGCTGGTTGCACGCAAGACGGTCGTGGATTATGGCGAGTTCAGGTATGTCGTGTCCAGCCCGAGCCTCAGCAATTCCCTCCGACCACGCCAACCTCCTAAATTCGTGCAGCTACGTCACAATTTCCGGTATTTCCACCCTTTCAGATGCCGTCAAACGCGCTGTCTGCAAAAAATTACAGTACGAGACCCAACATACCCAGATCAGAAGCTTGTGTCGCGTTGACACCATGTCCCACACCCAAAAGAGAACAGCAGGATGCGCCTCCTCTAGATTTGGATGCGATAGATGCAGCGCTCCTGTCGGTATCCCTCTGCTGAGTAATCATGGTTTGTGCTGATATGGCAGCACAGCAATTTTGCCAGAGAACCTATCACACCCCCTCCTGAACCCGAGGCAAACATAGCACGAGATCGCCAACTCGAAAAACAGTCTCGCAAGTCTCTTCTTGATGCCGGCTGCCCTCCTTGCTACCCGCCCGAACTTGAATTTCCCTTGCAGAGTGTCCTAGAGGAATATGAGGTTGTTTCATACTGGCAGTCCCTCTCTGACACCGGACGTGTGGTGCTCACTGCTCAGTTGTCAGATTGGGAGGACTTCCGCAAATATCAGAGGGACATACGACGCCATTGTCTACACCGGAAAACATTTGGTGATTTCGAGGAGAAGGTCCGGGATCGTCGGCGGAGGCACGGGCTTGAGGGGGATGCATCCCTTCATCCTGAATTAGAAAAACAAAGTCAGTTGCACAACTGGATTGAGTTTCAGAACTACCATCTTCACCTCCACGAACGTTATGAGAAAGATTTGAAGGGCAAGACGGAAGAATTGGATACTGCCCGAGAGAAATTAGAAACTTCCAGGCTTAAAGATCCAACGGTGGTGGGCTTCTTCGAGATGGGGGTGAAGGATCACAGAAACAAGCTGGAAAAGCATAAAAAGATGCTACTATGGATTGAGCAGCAGCGCAAAGCGATGGCCACCGAGCAAGCCACATCTCTTCAGGCCTCTGGGGATCATGACCGACTAAGCATCATGCTAACACGTCCCTCCCCTCGCCGTCGGAAGACGGACAAAGCGCGCCGCTCACCTCTCGGTCCGGTCCGGACAGCAGTCTCCAAGCAGCCGGTGTCGCCCCGGAAGAAACGAGTTCGCGGCTCCAGAAGTCCGGGGCAGCGCGGGTGGCCGGCAGCTTGACTGCAGATTCGGACGAACCTCGGAGCAGCACGCGGCTGGCGGATGTTGAAGACAAATCATCCCGACGGGGCAAGGACAGCACACCCCTTCGGCCCTTCCGTCCCCAAAGGGTGACCAAGCCTGTGAAGAACTCGCACGCATACAAGGCCAGGCACCCTGTTAAGGCTAACGCTAATGCCGGCCCGAAACCGCAGCTAAAGGCCCGGTCCAAATGTCGAAAGGCACCGCAACAGTCTGCGTCCAAAGGTGTGAAGACACGCAGTGGGCGGGTGAGTAGGAGGCCTGAGAGGTCAGGCTTTGACCCGGCTAGATATCCCCGTGCATGAGAATAGAGTTACTGTACCTCCCTTCCCATATCTTGACCATTCTTCTCCGTGATGTTCAGAGTTTCCCCTACAATAATAAAGACAAAATTGGCTTCTTCTAGGAACAAGTGTTAGGGTTCGCCTGTCGAGCTCTAACTGCATAGATCACTATGGCGTCGCTCTCCCAATTTGTCCACTCGGAATTGGTCTAATATTGTATCACAGGGTGCTACGGATAAGACTCCCCGTGAACGGGATTGCTAGCGGCTTGGCATAGAATTTATGAGCACAAGGGGAATCTTTCACTTCAAATCTGCCGAGACGCTAGTAATCCGCTAATGTAGCTGCAGACATGTGTACATAGTTGCACACATGCACGGCATCCTGCTTGCAGACGTCTTGGCTTCTGTGGGTACAACAACTGCCGAGTGAGACTAGCACCTGGATACCTAAATCCGCCTTCAAAGACATCGTAAGTAGACCTCTACCCCTCCCAAATGCCTCATTTCGTCGGCTACTAACCGCTGCAACTCGATCATTAACATGGCATTAGATACACTCTTCTCGTCTTGGCCTCCATACGTGTGGTTCTCCCTAACCGCCGCCGCACCCATCCTCACGCTCCTCTACGATGTGGTATTGTGGCTTCGAATGCCCCCCGGGCCAACCCCTCTCCCTTTTGTCGGTAACAAGTTTTCGCTGCCAAAGTCGCAGCCGTGGGTACAATTCCAGAAATGGTCAAAAGTCTACGGTCCAATCTTTACAATATGGATTGGACGAAAGCCCACCATTGTCCTCTCAGACCCCGTAGTCGCGGCCGATTTGATGGAGAAGCGGAGCAACAAATACTCGTCGAGGCCTAGGATGGTAGCAATGGGAGAGATCCTGTGGGATGGAGCATCTGTCTTGGTGCAGCCTTATGGGAAGGAGTGGAGCATTCGAAGAAAGCTCTTGCATTCTGCTCTCACTCCGAAATCACTCCGGTTGTATAAGCCGGTCCAGCAGGCTGAGGCTTCGAGATTATGCTACCACCTCCTTAGCGACCCTAATAGCTGGGAGAAGTTGATAGAGCGCTTCACCTCAAGTATCGTCTTCTGTGTCTCGTACGGCCACCGCATTGACTCGCTCAATGCCGAGGTTATACGCCAGAGGTTTGAGTTCATGCAATATTCAGCCTCACTAAATGTTCCTGGACGATACGCCGTAGAATCATTCCCCTTCCTGAAACACCTACCTAATGCGCTAGCGCCGTGGAAGAAGGACATCCAGGTACACGGCAAGAAAGAGGCGGCCGCAAACATGGCCTTAGTCGATCTGGTCCAGCAAGACCTTGCTCAAGCCAAAACGCAAGGAGCTGACATACCAGGTTCTCTCTGCAAAATGCTTCTTGAGCTTCGAGAAACTCAAAATATTCCTCTTTCAGACCGGGACTTCTCTTACATCCCCGCCTCTCTTTTTGGTGCTGGCTCTGATACCACAGCATCGACGCTCTGCTCTGCTTTCCTTGCTTTCATTACACACCCCGAAACGCTGAAGACTGCGCAAGCCGAACTCGACTCCGTCATCGGCCCGGAAAGAACGCCGAACTTTGACGATGAACGATCACTCCCATACGTTTGCGCTCTTGTCAAAGAAACCCTGCGCTGGCGTCCTGTAGCTGTGCTTGGTGGTACACCGCACGCTTCCACCGAGGACGACTACTACGAAGGCTACTACATTCCCACAGGGACGACGGTCCTCGGCAACAGCTGGGCCATCAACCTCAACGAGGAGTACTATCCAAACCCGCACTGCTTCAACCCACCGCGCTTCCTCGACTCTGCCCTCGCCGAAAAGAGCAAAGGTATTAGTTCAGGGCAAGGCAAAACACATCCGGCTAAGAGTGGCCATTCAAGCTTTGGCTGGGGAAGGCGCATTTGCCCTGGGGCGGACCTAGCGGCAAACTCGCTTTTTGTGGCGCTAGCGAAGCTTATATGGGCATATGATATATTGCCGATCGAGGGCCGGAAGTATGACACCCTTGCATACACGGAAGGATTTAATATCAGGCCGAAGAAATTCGAATGTATTGTAAGAGTGCGGAGCGAAGCGCATCGGAGGGTGCTGGAAAGGGAAAATGTGGAGGCGGAGAGCGTCTTAGAGAAGTTCACGCCGTTTGAAGAGTAGAACGGCTAGGAAATGTTTCGGGGATGTCTCCAACCTCATCTGATGTTATGCGATGAATTGTTAATGAGCGGTCAGTGGAGGATATTTTCGTTCTTTCGGAATAATACCATATGATTGCTCAGTAACTTCTGGTAGAAAAGACCAGCGGTCGGACCTGCCGTTGATTCATGAGCAGCGACTAATGCAACATACTGAAATGCAAACACACTGCAAAGTAAAATCCTTCAGAAAAGCAAAAGCAGGGTTTACAAGCGCAACTGACTCAGGAAATTGGTGCCCGAAAACTGCCTCGCCGCATGCCTCGCAGCCTATCACATTAATGCTTTCCCTGATGACATGAGCTGGCCCCCAGCCTCAACACCAACCTTAACCCCCATATTCAACTCCCTACCATTCTAGCCTAATAAGTGATTACCAACGTATCACTTACCACAGAAGGTATTCTAGGTGTATTACGGCCGAAAGATCTCCGCTATGATTTGGTCAGCCTTGCATACCACATTGACCAGGCCACCCAAGTTGGGATACATTATACCTCTCGTCCGAGGTCCAGGATGGCGTACTATCTTCAATTCCCCGCAAACGTCTGCGTATTCTACGCCTCGACCGATTCCCCATAAAGGCTCGATTCTCTGCTCTTTCTCCCAGTTCCTAACCACGCAAGTTCCCTTCCAACCCCCCCCCCCCCCCCCAGTGCGCCCATACCCGTACCTGTACCTCCATAATGTCTGCTGCAAACCCCCAAAACCTATCCCTCCCCTCCGACCCCGCTACGAAATCCGCCAGCTCTAGCTCGAGCACGAGCGCTGGGCCTCCGCCATCGTCCGCCACAGCAACATCTTCCACTCCCCGCCCTGGACCGCCGTGTACCCGACCAAACAAATCCGCGCGCCTGCACGCCATGATGCGACACGCCTCACACCTCGTGCGGCACCGGACCAGCAGCGAACTCAGCTTCGGCATCTTCGCCACCGCACACGGATTCAAGCGCCCGGGAATCCGCCGTGCTAGGGGCGAAGCCGAGGGCCTAGTGCCTGCTCGCGCGGATTGGACTTCCCGCCGGCGTCGCGCTCGCGACGGCTCCCGCGCACTGGAGACGGAGCGCTTGAAGCCGTTGATCCGGGTGGTTCCTGCCGTTGTTCGTGGTCGTCTAACCGTTCGCTGCAGGGGCTGGATCGGCGCGACTCTGCGGCGTGGCGCCCGGCGGGGCGAGCGGCGGGTCTTGGTGCGCAAAATGTGATGGGCATGCGCGCGGACTGTGAGGGGCGGGGGTGCGGATCGAGACAGTGCATGATGCTGTTAGGGGCGTTTGGACGAGGCCACTGAGCCCGTATAGGGCGGTTGTGGAGGGGGTTTGATACGGCGACTTGGGTGGTTGAGGGGGAGAAGCCGTTTGAGCCGGCAGGGCAGGTTGTGTCGCAAGTGTATATGTTTTGAGGGACGAAAAGGAGGTTGTGGAGCAGGTTTCGGCGCTAGGATGAGCGTGTAATGAGTAGATGGTTAGGAGAAACAGGGTGGATTCCTTGTAGTGTTAGCATTGCGTTGCGTGTCGTTCAGCATAGTTGTGCATAATAGATGTGTAGGACATGAAGCAATCTGAAACTTGGTGCGTATTGTTCCTGCGAGAAACTAGGAAATTAGATATTGTTGGCAGGGGAGGGGTACTCCAGCAGTCTCTCTGAGCTCGGCGGCGTGGTCACTTGGCACTGCACGGGCCACTTTGTAGATATTTTCTCGAGCGATCGAGCTCCTGGATTCTTGTCAGTGATCTGACAGATATTAAACCCTTTTCCTCTTGCTTACCCTATAGGTGACTACTTGCGCCTTTCCATGTCTTAGCTAACTATATTGCATATAACTAAACTTAACAACCGTCAAAGCTACCAGCGACTCTCAAGCGCGGCTCAAAATAGCTCGAGGTCCAACCCCCCAGTACCGACATATTCTGATGAGAGTCGCAGAAAAAGAATAAACTCATAACCACAGATATGGCAAATAGCTTCATGATGAGAAACAAAATAGAGACTAAGGTAATCGTTCAAGAGATAGGGAGTGCATCTTTTCAGAGATATCCATTTGAGAACCATAGCAGCTAAGGTAGGACTTGTTCAGCTGTTGAAGGCAATCGAAATGTCTTATTAGTAAGGCATAAGAAAAC
>Ga0307515_10022123_pt1 | contig 11224 bp, 7 predicted proteins | sample 17_EM_MG_FD_194513 | JGI IMG/M metagenome (GOLD analysis project Ga0307515, IMG submission 194513) | Populus trichocarpa ectomycorrhiza microbial communities from riparian zone in the Pacific Northwest, United States - 17_EM | ecosystem: Host-associated > Plants > Roots > Unclassified | place... | reverse complement strand
ATAATTATTATAACTCCACCTAAAAAAAAAAAGGTGATTAATATAACTCAAATATATTAATTACTTTATATATGAGATTTTAGGCTCATTAAAATAATATGAAATATTATGGAAAAACATTGATTGAATTAAAATCTTGTCATGTTGCTTAGGAACATGGTTTAGAATATAACCAGCATAATTGCTCACGTTAAACAAGGGGTTAATAACGATTATTTTTTTAAATGTAAAAAAGTATAAAGAGTATAGAGAATATATTAAGTGTCTTGGATCTGATAGCAAAACGGATCCAATAGCATTCGGTCCAACTCTATTGGATCCGGCTGGGCAACAAGGCCTAACTCGATTGGGTCATATTTGCAGCGGGCCCAACTATATTAGCTCCTGCTGGGAAGCAAGTCCCAATTCTATTGGGTCCTGCTAGGCAACAAGGCGCAACTCAATTGGATCTTGTTGTCGAGTCAGACCCAATATCCTAAAAAAACAAAATTAAAACTTTTTTAAAATATGTTTTTTAAAATATATATTAAGATGATATTTTTATTATTTTTTAAAATTTATTTTTATATCATCACATCAAAATAATACAAAAACATCACAAAATAATTATTTGAAGTAAAGAAAAAAATAAAAAATAATATTTTTTTAAAAAAACATTTTTGAAAAGCAAAAAACAAACATGCTTTAATAAAGAGATTCAACCCAACCTCAAATGAAAAACAATTATCATCACCCAACTTTTGTATAATATAAAAAAAGTCTCATCAATTTATTTTCTCTTTACACTATGGGAAAAAAATAAGAGGAAAGGAAAAAAAATTTAAAGAGGAAAAAAATAGAAATGGAAATATTTTAAAAGGAAAAAAATTAAAGGGAAAGAAATTAGTTTGTCATTATATTGGGTGTTGCTCTACAATGCGCTATTTATGGTGCTACTGTAGAAAATACTTTTATTTGAAGATGGTGATGATGCAAATACATCTCGTGTTTCTAACCCGACTCAAGTATTTTTCACATTTGAAAAAAAAATTGTTATTTATCCCCTGCGAAGTGCGTACCAATATGTTAGTTATATTATTACGTAATTGTTACTTTTTTAAATGTTTTTTTTTTAAAATATATTCAGATAATATTTTTTATTTTTTAAAATTGATTTTTTATTTCATCACATCAAAAAATATTAATTTAAATTGAAGAAAAATATAAAAAGATTTCAAATTTTTTTAAAAGCATTTTTGAAACGCAAAAAACAAACATGCTTTAAAAAGAAAATTCAACCCAATCTCAAATAAAAAACAATTATCATAATCCAACTTTTGTACAATATAAAAAAAGTCACCTTAATTTATTTTGTCTTTATAGTATGAAAAACAATTCAATAAAATAAAAAAAATTAAAGGGAAAGAAATTAGTTATCGGTGTATTGGGTGGGCGTTGCTTGGCTATGTGCAATTCACGGTGCTATTGTAGAAAATACTTTATTTGAAAATGGTGGTGGTGCAAATATAATCCGCGCTTTTAACTCAACTCAACCATTTTTATATTTGAAAAAAAATGTTATTGACCCGCTGCAAAGCGCGGGCCAATATGCTAGTTATTATATTATTATGTAATAATTATTTGTTCAAAAAATGGTTTTAAAATATATTGACATATATATATTTTTTATTTTTTAACATTGATTTTTTGTATCATCACATCAAAATAATACACAAACATAAAAAAAATTGAATAAAAACAATAAACAGAATTTCAAAAAAACATTAAAGCATTTTTGAAACACAAAAAGCAAACATGCTTTAATAAAGAAATTCACCCAACTTCAAATGAAAAACAAATTATCATCACCCAACTTTTATACAATATAGAAAAAGTCTCATCAATTTATTTTCTCTTTACAATATGGAAAAAGAAATTAACTAAGAGAAAAAAAAAATTTTAAAGGAAATTTTTTTTTGAAAATATCTTAAAAGGAAAAAAAAAATGAAAGGGAAAGAAGTTAGTTGCCGGTGTATTGGGCGCTGCTCTACTATGTGCTATCTTAACTATCATTTAAATATGGTGATTGTGTAAATACATTTCGTGCTTTTAACCAAACTCAACGATTTTTATATTTGGAAAAACAAATTGTTATTTAACGACTGCGGAGCGAGGGTCAATATGCTAGTTATTATATTATTACATAATGCTTATTTTTTAAAATATTTTTTTCAAAAAATATTACTAAGATAATTTTTTTTTATTTTTTAAAATTGATTTTTTATATCATCACATGAAAATAATGCAAAAGGATCAAAAAATATTAATTCAAATTAAAGAAAAAAAATAAAAAGATTTCAATTTTTTTAAAGCATTTTTGAAACACAAAAAAAAAATGTTTAAACCCTAAACCCTAACCCAGCCTCAAATGAAAAAACAAATTATCATCATCCAACTTTTGTATAATATAGAAAAGTCCTAACAATTTATTTTCTCTTTACAGTATGAAAAAAAAATTAAATAAGAAAAAAAAATTTAAGAGGAAAAAAAATAAAATTAGAAATATCTTAAAAGGAAAAAAATTAAAGGGAAAGAAATTAGTTGTCGGTATATTGGATGATGCTCTGCTATGCGTTATTCTTGGTGCTATTGTAAAAAATACTTTATTTTAAGATGGTGGTAGTGCAAATACATTCCGTGTTTTTAACCCAATTCAAGCATTTTCAAATTTGAAAAACAAAATTGTTATTGACCTGCAGCGGAGCGCAGGCTAATATGCTAGTTATTATATTATAACGTAATGATTATTTTTTAAAATATTTTTTTAAAATTTATTCAGATAATATTTTTTTTATTTGTTAAAAATGATTTTTTTATATCATCACATCAAAATAATACAAAAAATAAAAAATTATTAATTTGAATTAAAGAAAAAATTAAAAAAAAATTCATTGTTTTAAAAACTTTTTTGAAACACAAAAAATAAACTTGCTTTAAAAAGGTAATTCAACCCAGCCTCAAATGAAAAAAAATTATCATAACCCAATTTTTGTACAACATAAAAAAAATCACTTCAATTTATTTCCTCTTTACAGTATGAAAAACAAAATTAAATAAGAGAAAGGAAAAAAATTTCAAGAGGAAAAAAAAATAAAATTAGAAATATCTTAAACAAAAAAAAAATTAAAGGGAAAGAAATTAGTTGTCGGTGTATTGGGCGCTGTTCTGCTATGCGCTATTCATGTTGCTCCTTTAGAAAACACTTTATTTGAAGATGATGGTGCTACAAATACATTTCGTGCTTTTAACCCAACTTAAGCATTTTTACATTTGAAAAAAAAATTGTTGATGACCCGCTGCGGAGTGCGGGCTAATATTCTAGTTATTATATTATTACGTAATGTTTATTTTTAAAATATTGTTTTTTAAAAATTTATTAAGATAATATTTTTTTATTTGTTAAAATTAATTTTTTATATCATCATATAAAAATAATACAAAAACATAAAAAAATAAAAAATATCAATTTTTTAAAGCATTTTTAAACGCAAAAACAAACTTGCTATAAATAAAGAAATTCAACTCTCTCAAATGAAAAAAAAAATTATCATCACCCAACTTTTGTACAATATAAAAAATGTCTCATCAATATATTTTCTCTTTACTATATGGAAAAAGAAATTAAATAAGAGAAATGAAAAAAAAATTAAAGAGGAAAAAAATTAAAGGGAAAGAAATTAGTTATCGGTGTATGGAGCGCTACTCTCCTATGCGTTATTCATGGTGCTACTATAGAAATATTTTATTTGAAGATGATGGTGCAAATATATTCCATGCTTGTTATCCAACTTAAGCATTTTTACATTTGAAAAAAAAATATTATTGATCCTTTACAGAGCGCGAGCTAATATACTAGTTATTTTATTATTATATAATGATTATTTTTTAAAATAGATGTAATTTGCCTTCAATTTGGCCATATGGCCATAGAAAGATGCAATTGATGAGAGAAAAAGCTTGATAACCAAAATGAATAAAAAAAAAAAATTCATTGCGAAAGTCCACAATGAATTACGAGGGGACCTTTTAGCGTTTTGTTAACAAATAGTTGACCCACTACTTCAATAGAAGTTGAATCAAAAGTTTTTTTAATTTAAAAAATAAATGTGCTAGAGTTTACAACATGATTCTTGACCTAAAAGAATTAATTGTGAATTGAAAAACTTATATATATAATAAAATAAATTGATAATTATATATACTAATAAATGCTGAAAAGAGTTATTGACACTAACTACATGCTAAATTGAAGATAAATACAAATTAAAATATTTATCTCACAACATAAATCATGGGCTCAATAAAGTTTAATAATTTATTTTAAAAAATAATTATTTATACAATTAAATAATAATAAAAATAAACAAGCATAAGAAAATGATTGAATGATTCAGTGAAAACAATTATGTATGGATGAGCAACAAAACAAAATGTCTGCTAATATTAAAAAAATATATAATTTATTTAAAACTTAAGTAAATTAAATGGTATTTTATTAAACACTATCACAAAAACATTTGCAATTAACTTATTGTAATTAATTTCAACTAAAATTAAATAAATGCCGGGTCAAGCATTCCACATATATCTTTAATTAACTTATTCAAATTTAAATAAAAAAAAGAAAAATCAAAGTTAAAGAAGAACATTCCACACGTATCTTTAATTAATCTATTTAAATTTAAATAAAAAAAGAAAAATCAAAGTTAAAAAGATTCAAGAGAATAGGCCAAAAAGACCTGCAAAGCCAGATCATGCCCAGCCTTTTGGTAAAAAAAACAAACATGTCATATACTATGGCAATTGATTTTCAATCTATTTTAACATAAAAAATAAATATCTTTATGACCTCAAGAAAAAATTAATTTATCATCCCAAAACTCCTCTGAATTAATAAAAAAACACAATAAAGTTGAAAGAATTCATTGTCAACCTCAATATACTTTCTCTCCTCTATCTTGAAACTAAAAACTGAAAAACTAACAAAATAAAATTTTAAATCAAAATGAAAAGGTATCAAACTTAAAGAACCTAAAACAAGACTATCAAACAAAAAGGACCAAAATCGAATTTAGCAAAACTTTGCAGCAAAATATGTTAAAAAGACGCTGCATAAACAGTGCCTTTTAAAAAAAATACGTTTTTTTTTCGCCAAACAGGGTCTTCATCTACAAGTGCTTGAACTTTTTCTCTGTTTTTTTGTTCAAAATCGAGTATCATGATGGCTCGTACCGTTGTTTAGAGATCATAAACGTGTCCAAGATCTTGTGATTTTGTAACAGTCAGACCATTTTATACAGAATATCGTAGCTAGATCATCCAGAATTCAGAATACAAGTGAGCGGACAATCCTATAAAACCTGATAGTGTCTAGCCTACAAGAGATTTATTATACAAGTCTTGGTACGATATTCATACGCAAATAAGAAACAGGGGACCGATATCTGAGACCCGTTAAAGGCTTTCAACGATGGAATATAGCAACCTGCATTATCTTTTGCACAGAGGATTTGATCCATCTAGAGAACACATCATACTAGTTACGACTTTTGCACTTCTCCATGGCTCTTGGGGCTGCAAGAAGTAGTTATGTAAACATTTAAAAGCAAGGCTATATCTAATTATAACAACAGAAAGAACAACTCTATCATATAACAAAAGTTGAGGGTGGGTTACAAATTCCTGGCAATTGGGAAATCTTGCTCTTCCAATCATCAAGATTGGAAATATCAAATGATCGCAAAACTGATGGGCATTTCATTGCTAAACAATGGAGTAAACGCCCATCTAGCCAGTTGTCCAGTGTAATTAACAAAACAAGAAGTGGAAGCTACAAGGTCATTGCATCAGAACATTTGAAGAATATTTATGAAAAGAGGAATCAGTCCATCGCATTTTGTGTGATAGAACATACCAAGGCCAATTGCCTCTGAACCCTTCATAATCCTCAGCCTTCTACAAGAGTCGGTGAACATCCTGCAACACCAAGGATTAGAAGAACTTGCTGAGATTCCCCAGTAAAAATATGTTTAACTTACATTTCGCTTGATGATCTCACAAATGAGTAAAAATAGTATAATGGCTTTGCATTAATTTAAATTATACTCCCCAATAAAATAATCAACAATGCGAGGGAACTCAAAAAACCAAGCCCTATCAGATAATAATCTGTAGATCACTTTTGATTTGATATCTGCAATATTTATGAGTTGGGAATGACACTTACTTCCAAGGCACGTCACCAACAAGCATCCAATCATTGTCTTTGTCTTCGTAGGTGAGAACATATTCTGAACCATGCAGGAGATCCATTAATCGACTCTCACTCAACCCATCTTGGCCAGGAACTACATGAGAGCCACACTGGCCTGTGCCAACCATTTATCAACAAAAATCAACTTCCTTCAGTCAAAACACACAATTGGAATTTTTCATGGAGAGAGAACATGGATGGCAGGATTGTAGACCAATGTATAGGCTGCTGCATTTTGTGACATGCATGCATATACTTGGATGTCATTTACTGCAAGGCTAAAAGAACCATAAGTGTTGCCTGTTGTGATTAGAAAAATAATTTCCTAAGAAGCATTTCCAAGTTAAATCTCACAGTTAAGTTGCTCTATTTAACTTTTTAATTAAAATTTGAATACCACTGCCATATTTAAACTAAGAAATATCATTTATTAAGAGATATCATATCATTTTGCATAAAACTCCAGATGGATCGATTTTGTTTTTCATGAGCATTTTGCCTTTGTATAATTTAGAAAAGAGATTTCTAGAATAACATCTACATGTTATTCTTCCAATTAGATAGCCTAAATTTTCAGAGTTCACTCATTAACTTGCCCACTTTCAAGCGCAAGAGAATCAATATCTTTTTTCAATTGAAAAGTAAATGTTCTTTACAGCTTTATCATATCTCAGGCATCACAAAAACTACTTAAATCATTAAGTTATTATGAGTAGGGAAAAGAGAAGCAAATGGAGATTGGAAGTTGAAAATATGCTGACATGGGCATGGTATAGAGAGAGTTACCTATTGTAAAGCAGCTAAACATCTTTTCTAGTGCCGAAGAGAGTTCCATGTAGCTGCCAAATGTTTTCAGATCAACTTTCCTCAGATAAGGGGCGCCATCCATACTGACCTTGACATACAAACACCCTGATCCTGACTTGACTTCTGCACCATCATCATTCTTTGAAAGATGAGAAGCCATTGTATTCTTTCGAAATGAGCGAATTGGTGGCCATCCCACAACTTGTGCCCTGCACACGCAAGACATGAGAAAACCAGGCTTTGCTTTGGTTCTCTTTCAGGGGGGAGAAGAGAAAAAAATAATAATTAACTTCAACCTTAAAGGTTGAAAATTCAATTAAAAAAAATTAACTCTAACCTTTAAGCTAAAAAATTCAATAAGCATAGAGAGATATCAAATCAATAAAATCCTGCTTGTAAAAGTCGAAGTGTCTGTGTGCATATATACATACATATAAAGCACTTCTCTAACCCCTTTTCAATCGAGTCTATGCTCTGAGACTAGAACACACAAACTAGAGAAGAAAAACAATTATGGCACTTTGGAAAACTACAACACATGCAGCAGATAAAGGCATAAAGAAAGCAAGATATTGCAGCACAATTCGACTAGTCAATACATAAACAAACCGAACGCTTTGAATCAACTAAATAGAAAAAAGAGCATGAAAAAGCACAACATCTGGCAATAGCAACGAAAATAAAATCCAAATAAAAGATGAAACCCACAAGCTCCAAGAAGAGAGTCATAAAGAAACCATTACTAATACTTCAATTCTTTTGTATATTTTTTTGGATCAATAGTTCAAAAATATCACATTAATTAGAAATCAGCAAGCAGGAACTCCAACTAAACCACTTAACAGTCTTCCAAAAATAAATTAACCTTTGATAATTAGTACTAATACTTTTATTAACAACAACAACAATCCACCAATACCCAACAAAGAAATGGGCACAAAAAAAAAGCATCCGCGACAAAGTTTCAATTTTTCTTCGTACAAAATTATCTCAGCAACTAAAACACTAGCTAAAAGCCACCAAAACATAATATAAAACACCAAAAATCTAGCAAGACAAAGGAGGAGAACAGGTAAAAAAACAGCTGGTAAAAAAAAAAGAGAGGAGCAAGCGAGTTACTTAGAAGCAGGAGCAGCCCCATGGCCATTAGTGTTAGCACCATCAACCTGACTCTTGTTCTCCTGCACAACAGGCTTCGATGAGTGAGGGAACCCTTCTTTTCCAGAATTAGCACCTCGAAGAGAAAAATTCGGGTCAGATCCGGCATTCCCAGAGAAAACCCAGTTAGCAGAGCCACCATGAATGGCAACAGAGAAACCCCTCCTAGCCCCAGACACAAAGCTCTTGTCTTTGCTATTGTTGTTGTTGTTTAAGGAAAAACCAAGTTGTTGATTCTCATTACCTCTCTCTGGTGAGTCGGACCCGGGTAACCCGAGTCTTAACTCAGTAGCTTTCAAGTTAAGACCTTTAGAAGCAGTGGTAGAGATGTTTATTGTATCAGTACCAGAGGTGTTTTCCATTGAAGAAACCTCAGATGATATGCCTATGTAATCATGCTCTAAGGGCATAGACATCAAAAAGCAAAGCTCGCTCAAAACAAAAGCATGCACTGGTTTTCAAGAAGAAGAAAGGCAAAAAAGATAGAGAAAGGATGATTTTTTTTCTTTTTTCTTTTTGCCTTTTGAGTGATGGATGGAATATTAAGAAATGTACAGTCTAGAAGAAGAGATGGAGTTTGGTTTAATTTAATTCATGAAGCAGAAAGGCTTTTACTTTTTTTTAATTATTATTATTATATAATGTCATTCACCAGTAGGGAAAATGAATATATGGACTCACTCCCATGTATCGAAACGTGAAAGTGTAAATAAAAACGAGTAGATTAATACTATATTATATATCCTCCTAGTTTTCTTGTGAGCTGATTAGCGAAGCCAATCATTATTTTGCTTCGACCTGTATAATGAAAGAAGTGGAAATGATAAGAGGGATAGTTAACTCGTCAAATTTTAAATTTATTTTTTAATAATTATGAGTTTAAGTTTTTTTAAAGTCATTGAAAGTTTACATGATTGTTAATTTTAGAACTTTGTAAAATTAGTTGAGGCGCACGCAAGCTGACCTAAACACCCATATTAATAAAAAAAAATAACTATTTTATTTAATCAACTTGATAATATAAATACATGTTATTTTTTTTCCTTAAAATGTTTATCTTATTTTTTTGAGTAGGTTAACTCTTAAATAACCAAACATGTGCATAAGAAAATCTTTTTTTTAACATGGTTTAGGATTTGAATCTCATAATACCACGCATCCCATAACGTATGATATTTTTGTGGAATCTTTAATAAATTATCCTAAAACAATATAATAAAATTACTAACAACATCGTATATGCATATAACATTTGAATTTCAACAATACTCACTTGTACCAACAATATATCTCATAACACATTTGTAATGGTATCTTTTTTCTTACAGTTTAATGATATTTTTCTTATAGTTAAAATGCTTGGTAATCAATTATAATAATTATTTTGTTTGGGAATGCAAATATTGAAAATTTAGTGTTTGATTCCTTGTGGACTTTTTGGTTATTTACATATTTATTTATTTTGGCAACATATTTTATTAAAACCTTTTGTCTCCGACAGGTCACAGAAAGTCACCCGGCAGACTTTCCGGTGCATGCCCCTTTTCAAGTGACTTTATTATTTAATCCCAGATAGCGCTAACGCGCGCCAGAAACAATCTGACGTGTTCTTGAATGCTAATATACGCCAGGAATGGAATCACAGAAAAAGACGGACCAAGGGGTCACGTTTCCGAAAATAGCCAAAATGTCTCGGATTTTGAAGCTCTGGTGAATGACAGCAAAAGAAAAACACTGCAGGAGAAGAAATAAATATATAATTATTTCGTAGAAGATTTTTGGACCTTTTGTTGTTCGAATCCTGAAAAAACAAAAGAAAAGACCTCGTCCATATTTTGAAAAAAATACTACCATGAAATTAGAAAAAGCTGACAAGAGACACTGGTGAAAAAAAGAAAAAACGGATCTGCCATGAAAAATCGGCAGTTTAGGGAAACTAAAAGGAGATAGGTTTTTTCTTTTCTAAAATTTTTTGTTTGTTTGATTATGTGGGGTTGAAAGGGAACTGACCCTGCATTGTGTGTGTGTGTGTGTGTTTTTTTTTTAGATGTTTTATGTTGTCTAGTTGTTTGGGTGCTGGACACATGCTTGGTTTTCCCGGAAAATGTGCTAGGGTTTTTATTTCTTTATTTTTTTTCCTTCCTTTTGTTGGGATTTGGCGCCCGAGATGTCGTTCTTTTGCAATAATTGAATGCCTTAAGTAATCAGTATGGATGGGTGTGTTTGACATGTTATGAAAGAGTTTTTTTAAAAATTTATTTTATTTTATTTTTTCACTTTAAATTAATATTTTTTATATTTTTATATTATTTTGATATGCTGATGTTAAAAATAATTTTTAAAAAATAAAAAATTATTATTTTGATGTGTTTGACCTTGATTTACTTTAAGTCTGTGTTTGTTTTCCGCTAGCTTTTGCGTTTGCGGTGAAACAAACGCAGTAAGGTATTTGGTAGCACACCAAACTGCGTTTTATGTTGTGGGTCCACTAAAAAATTGAGTTTGAAACGCAGTTTTTGTGAAGCAGTTTTTACATGCTTTTTAATTGAGTTTCTTAAAAATTTGAAACATTTTATACGTGTTTTTTGTTACACATAAACTTTAACTATAATTTTTACCAAACACGTATCTAAATCCAACTAACAATAGCTAACCGTACTTTTTTAAAACTTATTTTTTTCAAATTACAACCACAAAAACTATTTCAAAAACAAACACACTCTTTTTTGACCATTTGTATCATTAAAACGTGGTAAACTGGCTGCTTTTTTTTTCTTCGTTATTTTTTAGTGATTATCTTTTTCATTCCTCAAACTCATGGATTGAAAAAAAAAATTGTATTAAAATTAAATTTTTAAAAGTTATAAGGATTATAAAAAAATAAAAGGGAAAATAGATGTTCCAAGAAAGACTTTTCCACTCAATTTTGAGATTGAACACGGAGTTTTCAATTGTTTTATAGTTTGA
>Ga0307515_10022122_pt1 | contig 11225 bp, 5 predicted proteins | sample 17_EM_MG_FD_194513 | JGI IMG/M metagenome (GOLD analysis project Ga0307515, IMG submission 194513) | Populus trichocarpa ectomycorrhiza microbial communities from riparian zone in the Pacific Northwest, United States - 17_EM | ecosystem: Host-associated > Plants > Roots > Unclassified | place... | reverse complement strand
GATCTACAGCTTCAGATATGACCCAATTACCGAATAGTGTTCCAGTTTGGACTGCATCAACATCTCTTTTCTAAGTTTGGCCCTCTCTTTGTCTTTTCATTTTCAATACTTAAACTCATCCATCAATCCTTTCATTTATGTGATAGGCCTGCATTTAAGATGAACATTTATCATAAATTAAAGGTATCTTATATTATTAGTATGTTATTATAAAACATGGTTTAGGTGAGTTATTGATACTTCAAGTACAAAATGATGATATAAAACCTTGAGAAAAATGCATTTTTAAGTATTAATCATAAAGTTTACTAATGTTGGCATGGTTACTCCTGGTTTAGTGAAAAAGATAAGTTGATTAACTATTTCAGGTCCAGAATAGTTAATGATATCAATGGGTTACATTGGTATCAGCAACCATTTCTAGCGTGATTAGCTCCTCCAAGTAAGGATGCTAATGATGTTAAGGGTTCTTGACAACGAAAACTTTGATGGTAAACCATATATGAATAAGATGTGATTAATTATTCTAGGGAATGAATAGATAATGATTCCAATCAACGAAATTGATATCAACTAGTGTATATAAATGATTAGTCTAACCCAATATTGAGAGACTAATAATACTAATGAGATTTATTAGCATCGACAATTACCTTCCAGAAAATAGGAGGAAATATTGATTACTTATTCTGAAAGAATGGGATAAGCTAATGATACCAAGAGAGGAATATCTTGGTATCAAGTGATAATTGATTTATAAGGAGATGACGTTCAAAAATCGTTGAGTTGTGTTGAAATTTCCAAGATGAAATTATTCTTGGCAAACGGGATAGGATATTAGACGAATATTGGTAATAGATGAAAAATGTATGTTATAAAAGAGGATTATGCCTAATTTTATGTATTAAAAGAAATTTCATGGACATTATTACCTATCAATATTATTGTTTGTTACTACCTTTTGATATTTATGTGTACATGTTAATCTCTATTTTCAAGTCCATCAGGGTATGGACATAAAGGGAGACAAGAATTCCTTGTCTTTTATCTTTGTATGGACATAAAGAGAGACGCCACCTAGTAATTTGATCACTAGAAACCCTAACTGGTCTCAGAGATCGGGTACGGGGACTACATTGTTTAATTGTCCGATATATTCTAATGTATTGTTGTGCTCTTTTGTTTTTTTTTTTGTTTATGGTTCGAGAAAAGCTCTCCTCATTGAGGAGATTCTTATCTCGTATGTTAAAACCTAACCATTCTAATCATCATAAATATAAATTTTATTTAATATCAAGAATACGTCTTACATGTAAGTTTGTAATCCTAGATATTAAAAGCAAAAAAAAAATTGTTTTGATTTTTTTTGAAATATTAGCCTTGTTCTTACAACTTTAATAAACTTGTTATTAAAGCCGAAAATGCATGCTAAGAAATTTTTTTTGGAAATTTTCTATGTTGTGTGAAACTATGATATGATTTTTTGAGATACTTGGACGTATGCATGGAAACAAGACTTCATATATATATATATATATATAATTTTTGCAATGTTTCGATGAAAACCAGGTATTTTAACACCAAATTTGTATCTTATGGTATAAAAATACAAACAAAAAATAATAGAAAAAATACGGCTCATGTGGCGGGGCTGGACCCAACAAGCCGAGCCCGGTCACTGGCCCAAACCAGTGACCTAGCTAGCCAGCAGAGATCGCATGCGTGAATTACTCACACATACACTACACAGTGCGGAGGTAATTAAAATTACCTTCGCACAATGCCTACACCTAAATGAAAATGCAAAAATGGGGAGAGAAGAGCAACGTCTTTCCTGGTCTGCTGGAGATGGCGATCGTCTTCCTTAGCAAAAACCTTTGTGTTGTTTGTTCCTTGTGTTCGTTCCCCCTCTATTGAAGCTTCCATTCATCAGCCCCTTAGTGTTTGTTCGTTCCTATTTTTTAGCTTTTTCCTCTGGTTTTCTCAAGCCATAACTATAGTGGCTGCTCAAAAATGGAGCTTTTGGAGCTGCCACCGAAGAAGAAGTTGAGGGCGTCCCTTTTGTTTTTCACTAATATTCCTTCTTTCCCTCTCTTTTTTTTAATTCTCCCCCTTCTTTTTCCCTTGTTCTCTATGTTTTTTTTCCTTCTCCCACCTGTGTTCGGTCCCTCCTTTGGCTTTTATAACCAGAGAATGCATGTGTTTTTTGTGATAATAAAGACATTCGGGACTCTTATTACAGGAGTAATGGTAACAGTTAGCGATGATAACAGCATGCAGAGGGATAGTAGCCGTGAAACGTTCCCCATAACTAAAGCAATTTACTGCTTTTGCTGTTGAAACGGTTCCACTGCCTTTACTGCTGAAACGAGTTCTAAGGAAGGCAATGAATAGTGTTTCTGAAACGGCACCGTTTTTCAATTCAAATGGATATTTTTTATTTGGTCATTGGAGTTTTGCAATTTTGTAATCAAATCCCCGGGTAAATTGTAATTGGATCCCTTGATTTTAGCACTATTTACAAGACAGTCTTTGGTTTTTGATTTATGCGATTTGACCCTTAATTGAACAAGAAACTATCAATTTCTTCAATTTAGCCCCTGATTTGGTCAATTTCAGCCCCTCTATTTACGTGCCTTTTCTGAGTTTGAGCTTGACTTTGCATATGGTTTGAAGCTAGGCTAGTCCTTATATATAGAAATCATATGGTTTGGACACACGTTAATTTTCTGGTATCTTAGACCGAGGGGTTTCATCATGGACATAGCAGCATAGAAGTTCTCTTTTAGTCTGTTCCCTTCAGGTAAAATGCTTCTCGCTCATTCAACAATTCTGTCATAATCAGCTTCACTCAACCCATAATCTGACTTGATGGTGAACACTTGTGCAATGACCGATAATTTATTATGATTTGTGCAAACATCCTATAAAGGTTCATCAGAATCTTTCAACAGATCTAAAAACCTGGTCGCGTTGCATTACAATCTTCTTCCATAATTGGACACTGACTAGCATTACCTTGTTTCATTCTTATTGCATCCATAATCATATTCTTGTAAGGATTATTGTTGTCGTCTACAACTCCATGCACGTTGTAGCACTACAAGTTGACCAAGCCACAAATATTGATTTTAGTTTCCAGTTAAAAAGAATCACCAGATGGGATCTCAGGTTGACCAAGTCGCAAACACATATTATGGTTCTGGTTAAAGGGAATCACTAGATTGTGATTTCAGGTTCACCCAACCAAAGATAGAAATTTTAGTTCTGGATAAAAGGAATCCCTAGATAGGATTTCAGGTTGACCAAGTCGAAAACATATATTTTAGTTCTAGTTAAAAGAAATTGCTAGATTGGGATTTTAGATTAACATAACTGAAGAGAGAGATTTAGGGGATCACCAGATTAGAATGTCAAAATAACCAAGTTGTATATAGTTTTGATAATGTTTCTGGTAGAAGGGGATTGCTTTGAAAATTTTAGTCTTGAATAACAATTTGTTTGTCTTTAAAAACTTACTATGCAAAGCACTTAACAAATCTTTACTCCGTACGTATTGTAAAGAGGAGGCATTTATTGTTGCCTATTTTTAAGGATCACCACACAAAAAAGGGAATTTTTTTTGGAAGAAAACCAAAAATATATATCAGTGAAAAGGGAATACTAGAGCGCCTAGAAAATAGCCAAAGATTGGTTAAGGAGGTTTAAAAATACAAAGATTGAAATTTTACAATATATTTTTGACTGATGGAAGCTCTGTTGACAATGAAAAATTAATATAAAAAAGACAAAATTGGATGTTTAGGGAACCAATCGGATTTTGTTGAAAGTTTAATTGAATTTATTGAGGGTTTAATTGCAAGAAAACATATGTTTTTAAGTCAATTTGGGTTTTAATTGGAAAAAATTAAAGTTTAGGGGTCTAATGACAATTTGTAAGAGTTTACTTTGATCAAATCAAGGGCTTAATAGCATAAATATTTAAGTTTGATGGGCAATTAAGGACTTTATAAAAAAATCCAAAATCAAGGACCAGACTGTAAAAGGCACGTGAATACAGGGGCTGAAATTGACTGAATCAGGAGCCAAATTGATGAAATCGAACTTTTTGTTGATTAATTGAGGGTCAAAATGCATAAATTCAAAACCAATGACCAAAATGAAAAAGACAGCCAACTTTAGGGGTGGCATTTGAGTTTGGCAGGGATGCAATTGAATTGATTCTTAAAATCAATATCTCAATTCAGGACTTGATTGAATACATTAAAAATTGAGGATTGATTAGGAGATAGACTTCTTAGGTTATTTTGTCTCAACCCACTAAAATAGACAAGAAAAAAAATATAAATCTATACAAGTTTCAAACTCAACTTTTAGTTTATTATAATAACCAGATGATTTAATTTCAAGTGAGAATATCAAGCCACAAACAAAGTGTGTGTATATATAGATATGTATGTATGTATGTATGTATGTATGTATATGCATGTATGTATATGCATGTATGTATGTATAGAGAGAGAACATGAAAATTAAGGAAAAGTGAAAGCTAAAAAGCTTATTATTTATTCAAGTTTTATTTATGCCCAACATATGATAGTAGGCATTCGAGATCCCGCATACAGGATTGCAGTAGATAATAGTTCTGGTTCAAACATGATAATAGGCAATCGACTTCCCTCAATATCATTCTGACACCATTTTATTCTCCATTTTATGTGCTCTCAATGCGCGCATCCGGTTTAAACCTAAAATCAGCATAGCTGACATTGGGAGCCAAGTACTTGTCACTGTTGGCGCCAACTGGGACGCATGGGCATTCACAGAAGGGTTCGGAGTTTGGACAATAAGAAAGCTGATAAAAACTACTATCACTTTCAAACTTGGTGATCTTAAACAGATTCAATCTATCAACACCTCCTGTGGTCACAATGTATCCTTTGGCTGTTGAATTGAATCCAATCTTCCACATGGGTGTCACGCCTGCCATCCCACATGTGCTTGCATCAAAGCTCACAGTAATCAAAGTTCCTTCGCGGATGACACCATCGGTGGAATTTATAACTGGTGAAAATGTTACTGGGAGGCCCTCGATCCCGGTGGAAAGTATAACATCTGAATTGCATATGGGGTTGATAGTCGCATTGACCACACGAAAATCTTCTTGATCGATTAAATAGCTTGCACCAGCTTGCACCTCACGACCGTAGAAATCGAGCACTGCTGCAGGATCTTCGGCATGAACGCCATCAGGAAATGAAGTTGCTGCGAAGGCAAAGAGAAGGAAGGAGAGCCCTAGAAATTTATTGATCTTCATATTTGTTGAATATGAGTATTAGTTATCTCAATATTGTGTCTTGTTGATCTTGTGTTGAAACAACGCATGGAGAGCGTATATTTATATGGAGCAAGCATTTGGATTATTTGGAATACAAATTGGAGTGTTTTACTCGTGCTGATTTCCGACAAAACTAGAAATTATAGTCCTAGGGCGACGAGTTGTCATATAGGTTTTGAGCTCTTGCCGCTTCCACCACTTGCTTACTTGATTTATCCCACAAAAGTGTTTTAATTACTCGTGCTTAAAATTGATCTGATCAATGAAATTAAAATTTTAAATATCTTAAATTTAAATAAATAAACTATACTTTTTTGAAACGACTATCATTTTATTCATTTATCGTGTAATGATTGGTGAACTTGACAACTCAAAAATAAACACCATGTATAAAATTGAACAAAACCCACTCAAATAGTCTACTTTATAAATAAGTTCAATTAAAACTACTAATTACACCTTCAAATCAAATTTAAGCTGTCAAGCTCATAATCAGTCATTTAAAATGAGATTACACGTTCAAGTATTCTAAAAACGTTTTGGTCCATTTATTTGCTCTGGACACTTCGGGAGACCTGATTAATCAATAATATAGGTTAGTTTGCTTCAATAACTGGTTTTTCTTAGTTTTAATTCTAAAGTTTTGTTTTTGCACAGAAACTATTTTGACCAAATCATGGTTATTGAGAGATAATCATTGATGTTGGAAGCTTGATTATGATTTGGTGATTGATTCCCAACATGTTTAGGCCTTTGATTTCATTGTATCTTGTTAGAAATGAAATTCACATTTCATGGTTTACTTTGAAAGTTCTTCTTGTTCTTGAGTTTTCTGGGTCTTGATTTGTTTTCGACAAAAAAATTGTGTTTTTGTGTTTTTTGCAAGTTTAATCTGTTTTGAGTTTTGGTTTTGATTTGTTTTTTCGGGTCAAAGTAGTGATCTCCAATTCAATTTATGGTTGAACTAAAGATTGCGGGTCAACCCAATTTGGTCAAAATCAAGTTATGGGTGGTGTTATGGTGGCCATGGTGGTTATGGTTACGGTGGTTTAAGGTGAAGGGACACTGGTAGATAGCAAATGGGGTTCGCTAAATGAGGAGGTGAGGGGGTTTCGTGGTTTTGTTTGGATGAAAAATGGTAGGGCGGTGATGGTGGGGGCATTTTTTCAAATGAAGATGAGAATGAGTGAAACGTGAGGGAGGGAGACTGTAAAAATATATTTTTTATGTGTGTGTGGGGATCTCGTTTGAGAAGATGAGGGAGAGCACTACAATATTTAACAATTTGACCGATGAAGTTTTTCCATCGACGTGAGATTACTATTCCGTCGGTGAAAATTATACCGCCTAATTCACTAATAGAATGCGTTCGTTGGTATGCTGTTCGTCGGTAATTCCATATGTCGGTAGCAAAATTTAAAAACTGATAGTTTTACAAACAGAAAATGCACGCTAAAAAAATTACTTGTTGAAATTATATTGACAAAATTATTTCTTTGATGATAATGGCATATGCAGTAATTATTTTCCAATTCTCTGGAAAATACCGACGGAATGAGTCCGTCAATAATTCCGTCCGTGACAATTAAAAAATATTTTTAAAATTAAAATTGTATAGAATAATCAAAAAATTAAAATAACTAAAAAATTAAAATTGTATAAAATTGAAGTATGTAAAAATAAACTTTAATAATATAAAATCCAAATATTCATTACAAATTTATTTTTACAAATAAAAATTAAACTAGAACAATGACGGCGCTGGAGGAGAAGGAGGAGGCTAGTCATTCCTAGGACCATATGGCCAAAAAAGGATCGCACACATACCACCCATTTGTGATCTCATATCCACGACCATTTGGCGAAGTTGTTCATAATTTGCCAAGAGTTGCTCATATTGTTTGGTGAGATGAGCCATGTATTGTTGCAAGGCCACGACCTTCTGAGATTAGGGACTCAATACAGATTAAGAGCTCCCAACGGTTGAGACAATACGGTTCGCCCGCAAGTTCTTGACTATAGTGTTGGAGAATCCGTACATCTGATTTCTATCAGATCCACCTGATGATCCTGCCTCCATCCACAAATCCGGATCGAAATCCGGGCGGGGCGAAGGATCGTCCCCATATCTCTCCCTCAACCGATTGTTATATGTTGACTAAAAATAAAAACTAAAATTAGCAAGTTCAATTCAAGAAATAATAAATTACGAAAGAAAATGTTTAAATGAACATATCATGAAGTGTTGATCGCAGTTGTCGATAAAATGTTGCACCCCTTTTTGGCGGTCTTCACTCTGCAGTCTGTCTCCACAAAAAGCTCCATTAGGCTCGGCTCACGTCCACAAGTTGTAGCTTGTAAGAAAAAAAATGTTGCAAGTTAAATATATTTATAAATAACAATAAATTAATTCAATATTGTCATTAAAATTAATCGTACTATCTGCTTCGCATGTGCAATGAATGGAATAGAGTTGTTGGTGTGAGTGGTAATCGAACCATGAATTTGCCGATTCTGGTTCTCGGCACCGGACTGTGAGTATCGTGTGAACCGCTCAGACGTCATGTGCTGAATATATTATGCCATATATTCTGCAGGATGCATGGAGGCCTAAAATCCTTCCAAAGCACCAAGTCATTCTAGCCTAGTAGAGCGTCATCTATAGCATATTTTTTGGCTTTTTCACCTCATACCAAAAGTCACGCAACCTACATGATACAAATGTATTTTATATGAGTTAATGACAAATGAGATTTTAATATACACATTTTTAAAAAAACATATTGTATTATTTTCGATGTTACCTAGTTGCAGCACGATTCTCCCAGACCCTCCTCATAACATTATCATTTGCGTTATACCACATGAATTTGTTCTGTGTACAAAAAATAAATCAATACTTTCAATATAACATAAAAAATAGTTAAGATTTTAAGTTAACACTAACATCAAATCTTCTAAACCGTACATCGATATGAGGTTTCCAATCAGGAGGTTTGGAAACCTGGCTAATTAAAACAATAGAATTTTCATCGATGATTTAAACATCAATGTTATTATTCGGGTGGCCCTAATGTTTGTGAACCTTGAAATCAATAAAATTAATGAAATATTACTTGTTCACAAATTGTTAAATACGAACTAACTCAAATGTTCAACTTGCAAATATTCAAAATATATGCCACAAACCAGTTGATTTTATAATGTTTCTAATTATAAAATAGAGAAAAAAATTATCCCTATATATTCAATTAACATTTATACTACAAATTTAACAATAACAATTAAAATCTAATAAATCAATAAAACATTAAAGCAATATATACAATACAATTGAGATAAAACAATAAAAATTAATCCTATATATTCAATTAACATTTACAGTACAAATTTAACAATAACAATTAAAACTCAACAAAACAATCAATCATTAGTGCAATAAAAACAATAAAATAGGCAACATATTAATACTAAAACAACTATAGGCTTTAGGAATGAAAAATGCTTACCTAAATAGGGTGTTTACTTTTAAACTTTATCTATGTACAATATAAAAAAACAAAAATATATTGTTAATAAACCAAAGAAATGACAAAAAAAAAAAAGAAGTCATCAAGTAAATTGAATCACAATACATACCTTTTAAATTGAAGATGAAGCTATAATTAGAGATTGGAGAGAATTTGAGCAAAGAGAGAGAGAATTGTGAAGTTTGCAAATGAGAGGAAAAAAAGAATTGAAGGCATTCTCGCTGGATTTTATACTACCTTTTTACTAATGGAATCACAGAAAAAATATTAAATAATATTATTTTTAATTAATCCATCGGTGATTCCCTTTGTAAATTCATATTGAAATTTTGTTTTCGCATTAAAATTTTCAAAAAAACCCTCCATAATTTTCACAGTCTGTCGGTAATTCCCTCACTAATTTAAAATAGTACACATGATCAGAAATGCAATGATTACCCGTGATTTGGGATATGCAATCTGTTGATAATTTCATCAGTAACCTGCAACTGACTCAAAGGACTTTAATTGACATCACTGACCGATATGGGTTGTGAACAGTTCCCTTTGCCTCTAAAATACACCAATGGATACAAACCGTTGGTGTTTCCATCGATGATGTGGGAACAATTCCCTTCAAGTCCATCCCTTAATACAAACACCATTGTTACGTCTTCTTCCATGCCCATATTCTTCAATATGAAACACATATCCATTGAGAAAATACCCGTTGTAGCACTTCACTTTTCTTTCGGGATCCAGACTTAGTAAAGACAATGAAGCACAAGTATTTCTTCCCCTTTGACAAACCTTGTACATCAAGTACACTAAAAAACAATAAACAAGAATTCTATAATGAAATTAAGTACCATGATAGATAATGAGTTTATGATAGTACTTGCATGTGTTTTGAACCATGTGATAAATTGTTCATATTGTAATCGAAAGATTTGAGATTCGGTTAATTGTGAGTTATTAACAGTAAATATTGTCGATGTTGCTTACAAGGTTTTCAAAAATGTTTGAGTTTATGATATTACAATAGATAAATGATCCATTTATAACAAAGTTTAAGTAGTATATAAACTTATTGAATAAAAGGTCTTAGTTCATCGCAGTTAAATAACACATAATTATTTGCTTGTTTAAATTATATTTTAGACAAATATCTTCCCTTTATAACATTTTTAGGTGTGGGTCGTCCATGATTGGAGAATATTGACAACTTCCCACTCGAAGGCACTTTACCGGCATCATCATGTCGTGGAACGCAATTGATTCTCGTTCTTAAATGAGGCTCGAAATAGTATTAGATAAATGTTGAGATCTTCTCAATAATATAGATCTCATATATCAAAACCTCAACAAGTGCTTTGCTCTTAACTTTTTTCTTAAGATTGAACAAGTACATGCATGGAATTAAACAAATATTTTAAATTAAGAAAAACAGTGAAAATACATTAATAATCAAATTGTATCAAGGTTATGGCAGAGGTGATTGGTTTTCCAATATAGAAGCTCTTAGAAAATACTTTGCTTAATCTAGTTATGGGTCAAACCAAAACTAGAAAACTTCTGCTTACTGGATCGAAAACCAAACATAATATCACCGTATTCTGACACCACGTCATGCAATTCTTCATCAGAAAGCATGGAGGGTGTAACATCCTTTTCAACTCTGCCAACAAAAAAATCTTTTCTGTTTTTTCTGTATATATGATTTGTTATAAGGAACGTCAGTGGTAGTAAGAAAAAGATGTTTTACCCCTGTTTGTCAGCGTGAAGTCTTGTTGTTTTCGATGCAGTATGGACATGCTAGTTTTCCATGCGTGCTCCAACCAGAAACTATTCCATAAGGAAATTTTGTTTTCTCAATACATCATAAGTCAAAGCTTCGAAGGAGCACAACCGTGTCAACTCATCAATCAATGGTCGAAAACAAACATATATATTCCAACCCGAACTATTAGGACTGGGTATGACTGAAGATAAAAACATAAACTTCGGCCTCATGTATATCCTCGGTGGCAAATTGTAAACCGCGAGTATAACTGACCAATAAGAATAAGAAGAAACAAATGATCCGAATGGGTTGAGTCCGTTATACACAACCCAGGATTGATCAATAATAATAAAATGGGCTTGTTAGTAGCAGAACAAGTTGGAAACTTAATTATTATAACGAATAAGCCAAACGTTTGGACTCTTTCAACACATGAACTAGAAGACAAAATATTGGGATATCTAATATTGATATCATCAATGAAGATCAGTAAACTTCTATCAAATCAATAAACTTTTAAATATCGTATAGGTTTTTAGTGCAAGAAAATAGGAATAATATTTTTTTTTTGACAATTTATAAAAAAATCTTCATT
>Ga0307515_10022121_pt1 | contig 11225 bp, 13 predicted proteins | sample 17_EM_MG_FD_194513 | JGI IMG/M metagenome (GOLD analysis project Ga0307515, IMG submission 194513) | Populus trichocarpa ectomycorrhiza microbial communities from riparian zone in the Pacific Northwest, United States - 17_EM | ecosystem: Host-associated > Plants > Roots > Unclassified | place... | reverse complement strand
TGAGTTTAAGACTTTAGGCAGCAGCAATGGGTGTCATTTAAACAAAATATGTTTATGCTTGTTCGATTGAACTTATACGTTGGCAAATAAAGCCTGCAGATCGGCCGCCCGGCCGCCAAGAAAAAGCCTGCAGGCCCGGCCCTCATTTAAAAGCCGCCGCTAAGGGCGGCCCGGTCTGGCCGCTTAGGAACACTGAACTGGCGTAAACGACGAAACGACGCCCGAGGCCATCATCTACATGGAATGCTCCAACGAGATCCTCCCGTACATCAAAAACAGCACCGATCCTGCAGAGATATGGGATATCCTCAACGATCGATTTGATAGCACGTTCTCGAAACTCGGTTGAACGCAGATACTACCCAAGTTCCATGCCTACCGCCCAGCGAAGGACGAGAAGATGAGTACCTTCTTCACACACCTAATCGACTGCTGCAATCAGCTGAGCGCCTCTGATGAAGAGATCTCCGAAGACAGCTTCGTTACTCGCCTCTTTACACATATACCAAAGGACTTTGCGCCAACGATCAACATCTTCGAGCGACAAGCCCCACCTCCCACATCCCAACAAATCATGGATGACATTCGATTGGACGAAGAGAAGGCGGCTCTCGTGGTCAAGATCGCAGACGCATCGGCTGGAGCGGCTCTCTATTCTCAATGCAGAGGTTATTGTGACGGTGGGCGTGGTGGAAATGGGAGATTTGGACGACAAAAGAAGCACCGGTGCACCTACTGCAAGATGGACAATAAGCATGCGGCAAACAGAAGCGTGCCGCGTTCTGGAGGAGACAATCCCGGTGGAAACGAAGAGTGAGCGTGCTACCATTGCGGGATCCCGGGCTACTTTAGAGCCGACTGCATTTACTACAAACGAGCAAAGGAAGCATCAAACAGAGTTCGCCAAGGCACAGCATTAATCACCACCGCCGGAGATCGAGATCTCATCTGACTATCCGGTGATGCACTCACTGCCACCACCGCCGCCGCTCAAACGACTTGGGTCATCGATTCCTGAGCCTCTCACCATACGTGCATCAATCGCAGCTCCTTCGAGCCATTCAAGAAACTACGTCGACCTATACTCGTCGAACTCGGCGATGATACCACTGTAAGAGTGACTCCTCATGATCCGGGTCCATCTCCTCCCACACTTCACTCACTCTGCTGACATCTGTATAGAAAAGAAAATCCAACAGTGCCTGCATACATGTACATTCTTCTTTTGCAAAAACAAGCGACATAGGAACCTGGATTTTCTTCTGCTTTAAAACCCCTTCAACCCCCTTTCAGAGTACCTTCTGTTCGCGTTTCCATTTTTTGCACTGCTTATATAAGTGATCCCTTGATTGATATTCGTGCCCACACCACCAGCACTTAGTATCATCTCTTTTTCCAATTCACTTAAGGTACATTGCCAACAATCTGTGCCCGGACTTTAGGTGATTATACCTCACCGCAATCGACTTCTGAGCCTTCATCACGATAGCATCTCCCCCTCTTTTAACCAAATCATACCTATAACCATGCTTCGCTTTTCCTTTTTGGGCTCCCAATTCTTGAATTATGTTATTACTCTCATTCCATTTCATCTCTTTTATCTTTCGAATAACATGGGTGAAAGAAACATCATCTAACAATTTGAGCGGGTTACGCATCTCTGTATACAACCTTCGATGCTTATACGCCTCTTTCATTGCTTGCTGGTCCGCTTCTTCATTCCCTTCAATCCCTTTGTGTGCGGGCACCCACCGGTACTCAACTAGAATCTTTCTTTCGAGAATGTCGCTCTCCGAGTGGGCTTGGTGATTGTGGCTAGGGTGAGTGAGCTCGAGGATGGACTCGGATGTGTGCTTGGATCTGGGTTCGAAAGTGTGCTTGGAAGTCCATCCAAGGTTGAGGCTGTATGTGCCTTTGTGGTGGTGGTGGAAGGAGATATGAAGCAGAGGTCATTGACACGATGGTCTGTGATGGTAATGATATGGAGCATTTGCAGCCGCCAAACGTGTCTGTAGATGCGGCGGAATCTAATTAATTAATGGAAAAGAGTGAAAGGCGGAATGTAGGTGTGTAAAGAGCATCGATCTCGTAGCCCTGAGTAGCGTCAACAAGTCCATGATGAGTTTCTCTTACTATGTTATAATCACTGACTTCAATGAGCATGGGTCGGCGGAATTTCTTGAAAGACTTGAAAGAGTTACGATTGTTGCGCATATGGTGAGAGGCTCCGGAGTCGATAACCCATGTCGTTTGGGCGGCGGTGGCGGCGGCGCTAGGAGCATGGCCGGGTAGTCAGATGAGAGCTCGATCTCCAGCAGTAGCGATGGATGCTGTGCCTTTGTAAACTCTGTTTCATGCTTCCTTAGCTCGTTTGTAACTAGTGAATGCAGTCGGCTCTGATATGGCCCGGGAGCCCGCATTGGTAGCACGCTCTCTTGTCGTTTCCTCCGGAATTGTCGTTTTCTCCGCTCTGAGCCCGCTTCCGCTTGCCGCATGCTTCGGTGGTATGGTTGTCCATCTTGCCGATGTGCACCGGTGCTTTTTCTGTCGTCCAAATCTCCCACCACGCCCACGCCCACGATAACCTCCGCGATCTTGGTCACGAGAGCCGCCTTCTCTTCGTCTAATCAAATAGCATCCATAATGTGTTGTGATGTGAGAAGCTGAGCTTGTCGCTCGAAGATGTTGCATGTTGATCATCGTGGCGAATTCCGTTGGTATATGTGTAACGAGGTGGGTAACGATGATGTCTTCGGTGATCTCTGGGGCAGACTCGCCAGCTGGTTGCAATAGTTGATTAAGATGTGTTCATCTTCTCATCTTTCGTAGGGCGGCAGGCATGGAATTTGCGGAGGATCTGCGTGTTGATAGATAAGGTTCGTGACTGCTCTTTTAGACTTCATACTTTACTCTTTCCCGTTCCCTACGCATCTTGGACCTTAGACCTGTACCTAGACACTTATCGCTCTATAGCCAATACACACGGTTCTCCCCTTCACCATCGCAGCACTGCGTTCGACCGAGCTTCGAGAGGGTGTTGTCAAACTATCGTTTAGGATATCTCACATTTCTGCAGGATCGGTAGTGTTTTTGATGTGTGGGAAGATCTCGTCAGAACATCCTATGTAGATGATGGTTTGGGCATTGTTTCGTCGTTTTCGCCAGTTTCGCTGGTCGGTACGGTTCTCCCGGGTATTTTCACAGCGAAAGGACTAGTTTGCACTTCGCTGCAGCCGCTGTATATTCACGTGTTATCCAGTTACTACTGGAGCATGGTTCTCAATAGAAGCCAGAGTCCACAGTGTGTATACAGCGCTGCATGAGGCTGCAAAGGTATGGAGAATTCAAGGTAGTGTGAGCTTGCTTCGGCATGGCTCCGACAAGCAGGCCAGGGACAATGATAGATGCACACCAGAAGATTTTGTGAAGGGTAGGCGGGTCGAACTTTTGCTCTAAATGAAAGCGCTGATTGACAATCGGAAATCCCCGCCTGACTCACTCAAACTCACTCGGTCGTTTCATAGTCTCTGATCTATATATTTGTTTTGTTTCTATTTTACGTGCGTTTCACTCTCGTTGGGTTCATACAGTTGGTGCTGGACATTGGCGGGGGCTGAGTGGGTTGAACACGATGAATCGAGTGATGGTCCTGGGTTTGAGGAAGCAACAGCTTTCTGGTTCAGGCTCTTCTCTGGTCACAATCTCGTAAGCATCAGCTCCCATGATTACTCGCCGAACTTTCTCTCTCCACATACGTTAATTAGTCTCGGTTAACTTCGGAACATTGCCGTTATCGGTCTTGAAGGTCTCGGTGGGCATGGCTCTTGGAGGTCTTTGTGATCGACGGGGTTCGTGGAAGGCCTTTGCGATCGGCGAGGTTTCGGGGAAGGTCTTTGCGATCGACGAGGTTCTTGGAAGGTTGTGGAAAGATCGAAAGAAGAAAGCAAAATATGCGAATTTAGTGAGTAGCGACCGCCGGGCTCATAACCTATTGATGTGAATGAGTGCGTTCATAGTATGTACAAGTGAAGAGAGAAGAAGTCAGAAGAAGGGAGAGCAGAGTGCGAAGTCTAATACGGCAGTCATGGTGTCAGTCTACAGAAGCAGTCACTACTGTGCACAGTAGGGCTTTCAGCAACAATTTTGAACGTGATGAAAATAATTAGAAGTACTACAGTGTTATTGGGAATGGGTGGTAGGGGCTGATGAAGAATTTTTACCATGTACGAACTAATCGAGATTACCTGCGCATAAGGGTGTGGAAGGCAACGAAGAAGCGGACCTACAAGCAACGGAAGCGGCGTATAAGCATTGCGGAAGCTATACCGAAACGCAAAATCCGTTACGACGTTTAAATTATGTTTCTTTCGCCCATATTAGTCGAAGGTTAACTGAAACGAAATGGGAGGAAAGTAAGAAAGAAATCAAAGAGTTGGGGAAGAAATCTAAGCATAGTTACCGGTATGATTTGGTGAAGAGGGGGGGTAACAAAGCAGTGATGGAATCCCGGAAGTCGATCGCGGCTAGGTTTTATCAACTCATGACAGGACATCCTCTTTTGGGGAATTACTTACGACGCATTGGAAAAAGAAGAGATATGAAGTGCTGGTGGTGTGGGCACAAGTATCAGACAAGAGACCACCTTTTTAGGTGGTGCAAAAGATGGAAACGAGAACAGAAGCGGCTTTGGGATGACGGGCAAGAGGGGGAAGATGGGTATGTTGGTGTTACGAAAGTGATGAAAAAGCCGAAGATTACTCTGCCGATGTCTCTTGTTTTTGCGGAGGAAAAATGTTCGCGAGCGCTGTTAGATTTTCTTTATCATATAGATGTTGGCAGAATTAGCGGAGTGGTGGAGGAGGTGGACTCAGATCACGAGGAGTCGAGTGATGGGGGGGTGTTGAAGTTGATGTTGTTTTTGTGGGGCGGTTTTTCTTTTGTTGTTGGGGAAGAGGACTCGCGACTTTGCTTTTGTTTCTTTATGTTACGGAAGAAGCGGGGAGGAAATATGTACGGGATATCCCATGGGCGCCAGCGGCCAAATGCAATATGATTACAAACAAACAAACTAATCGAGATTTCATGTGCTGTCATGGTAAATCACTCGCACTCTTTCTCTGTGTTGTGTTACAAGTATACTTGTGCCGGAGATATGTTACAGATCTGATACACGGCGACTGCTGCAGGGGCTGATGTCTCGTCCATATATCTCGAGTCTTTCTCCTTTCCTTCTCTCTTCTCTGTACCATAGAATACACGTACACGTTTCTCCCCAACTTCCATATCGTAACATGTTGTGTTGCATAAATAGATCTTAGCCTTCGTATGGCTGGAGATTGCTGTCTGGCTGATAGCATTCAGCCGGGTCTATACATAGATGAGTACGTACGTATTGCACTTGTATGACCATATATATAGCCTTGTGGCCCTCTTAGATAGTACACACAATCAAACTTCTCTATCTCTACTTTTAACATGTTATCTATCTTTGGTGGTTGGCCTCTATAAACTGCCGTAGTCTGGAATGAGGTCTCCGATACCCTGGGTCACCTAGGAGACTACACGATTGCTTACTCGCTACCCGCCACATGCCACTCGCCATCATCTCCGTGGGCCCTTTGGACTCTCCGTGTATATAAAGGCATGGACTCGTCTCTTCGATAGGTCGAGACTTGATCTGCACCACACAATTCAACATCCCTGCTAGGACATGAGGAGAACTCGTACGTGTTGACTATGATACCGAGGGGAGAGGGAAGGAGAAATGCATGGATATATACACCATAGCTAGAGAATTTCGGGGGTTCAGTTATAACTTTTGCCACCTGATATTCAAAACTCCAGATCGCAACTGCATAACTAATTCTGCCCCCGCACACAACTAATTCTCCCCCCGCACCAGCACGCAAATGCTATATAGTCCGTAATATCCGCAGTTCTGACATTCGTTCATTAGATACAACCAAGTACAGTAGCAATCACCACATAAAAATACCGCAGTTACATTACCGCTACCTGCGATGCGTGATCACTTCAATACCCCATCGACAGGGGCTGCTGTGGCGAAGACCATACTGGACTTTGAGGAACCCCGCAGGTGTACACTGGTTCCGGCGATATAGACTCCTTTGGCTGGAATTGTGGCTCGACTGGCTGGATCGAGTTGGATTTTCGGAGCTTGAACCAGATTACCATTATTGCCACAACAGCAAGTGCGATAGCAATAATGGAAGCAATCACTATGCCCACGATAGCACCGACGGATAAAGCGTTACTTTCCGCAATTAGTGCTGGGCCCAATGCCGGAGGTAGCCTTGACCAACCCCAAGGCTATTTCAAGACTGGTCGGGATTATAGTAGGCATCACACCTTTCGCTGGGTTCATTTCGCTTGCGTATAGCGCCCATGAAGGATTTTTATATGTAGCGAGTACGGAATCTGTCGCACAGCCCAGGTTAAAGAAAGTACCGAGACCATAACCGTACTGCCAGTATTCCGAGAAACAATACGGGTACGACGATCCACTATATCAAGTCAGCCTTGGTTTCAAAGCTGTATGAGAACTATGATATGCATGCGAACCAGTACTGCGTCCCTTCAGACATTGTTACGACAGGTACTGTATTGTATGAATGACTACTGTATGGTATGCACACGCTTCTTGATGGACATGTGTTTCCTCTATGAAGCATAGATTTCAGCGGCTAATAATACACGGTTGCGGGCAGCGGGTCAACATACGTTGGGCAACATACGCCTGTCACAGTCTCGTCCCTTAATCCGTTGCCTGGAAAAACAGTACAGTAAGAGTCTGAGTCGTTACAAATACCGACGTTGCAGGTTGATGGATTGTTCCAGCCCAGTGAATCAGATGCCTGCCTCCTCAATTGTTGTCTTCGGAGTTCTGGCATTGGAGTCGGCTGTATATCCACGGTACTCGGAACACCATCATCGAAGTGTACAGTTGAAGTTGTGACCCGGGGGTATGAACAGGGAGATGGCATCTCTTGTGGCGCCGCTGATGCAAATGGCGGAAGCAGGACGACAACAGTAACACCACCGAACGTAAGAAGTGGATGGATCTTCATAGTGATTGTAGTTATATTTTAGCTCAATAAATTCCGACAGAGCAGCAGCGCACTTATACTTGTAACTTCAGCTTGAAATCACCGCCACCAACATGGTAGAACGATTCCTGCAGCCACGCATATGCAGGAACAGAATTTCTCGCTACGACACTGCAGCCAAGACAATGTTCATGCAGGAACACCGTGCGGCTGAAATTTGAAAAAAGGATGGAGGCAGTGCTAGTTCGATGTCCGCTTCCGAACTGTGCGGATACGCATTCCGCAGGATAACACTAATACACCTGTATCCTGGTATTATTGGGAAGTTAATATTTTTACACCTTCTGCACTCGGCATACATTTAGACTGTGTTACCTTGTGGTTGCCGCTGAAGAGAAAGCAGTTTGATTGTACGGGAGCTAGCGGCTGCTAGCTTCTTGACCGCACTAATTAGTGTCAATAGCGTTTTGTAGCACCACTTTTGGAGTCCCGGGTTTTGTCTCTTGGTGCTGCTAAGCGAGCGCGTGTAACCCCATTCCTGCGCTGAGAGTTTATGATAAAGGGAATACTGTACTACTCACAGTGGTCCGGACGTCAGCAGTCATATGGGGGTGTCCGGCCGGGCAATTTTATATACTTGTCAGCGTCAGCAAGCCAGTGTCCGGTGAGTTAAAGTTTGTCAGCAATGTACTATCTAACAAGCCAAGGGCATTCTGAGCAGTTCTTCTCCCTTGGATCCACCCTTTACACCACCTGTTCTGGCAGGAAAAGAATCAGGATTGGAAGATGATGCCTGTGAAAAGGGGACCCTCTCAACAAAGGAATAGAGAGGCCTAAGTGCACTGGTGGTTCAAGCTTCATCGCCATGTCCGGTCAGTGTAGAGCTGTCAGCAATGACCGTCCAATTGAAAAATACTTGTCAGCACTAGCAAGTGTCCGAAGCACTGTGAGTAGTACAGTACTCTTTGCCTACGAAAAAGAAAGGGTCCCGTTTCCTTTGCTTTTTGCTGACTGAAGGGTCTATAGAGTGGGAGTAGCTGCTGTTGTAGTGGCCGTCATCCATGAATCGAACAATAAATCGTTCAATGCCACGTGCCCGGCTATCGTCCAATCAGAAAATTCTTTAACCTTACACCGGGCATCTCGTTTCTTGCCACAAATTCATTAAAAGCTACACCACCCACTTGCTCCATGTATTTTCTAAGATGGGAATGGAATATGTACTTACTAGGGGTTATTTTAGTAAATTGCTTAGTGCAGTATGTTCTTCCTAGTGCAGTATGTCCTTTCCATCTTCTACGCGTTCTTAATATCTTTTGGATCGGACATCTCAATACTCCGTTCCAGAGTCACTCAACTAGATGCATTTAAATTGTAATTGCTTCGGTTGATATCTCCTGAAGTATACATTGGAATTTTTTTCCTTCGCTTTGGATCTCCTCACTCTGCAAAAGGAAAGAAAGTCTGGTAATCACCAGCTGAAGATTTTGGTTAGTAGAGACTTTCCGTTTTTAGCTCCGGAGTGAAATATAGAGCGCTTGGCTATGTTGATCGCTCACCTGCCACACCCAGAATTTGCGATGCACCCAGACAAGAAGCAAATGTCCGATATTTACAATCAGACTTTAAATACCTACCAATTTTGCAGCTTTGCTTGTCTCATAAAAGTATATCAATAAATAGAGCTTCTTCTGAAGAGTATAATGCGAAATTCTGGTGAGAGAATATTAAAGGGTTGCTTCAAAATGGCCTTTGAGAAATGTGGGGTTTGGTGTTTCTGATGTAAATAATTGGAGATCGCCATGATCACCACCCTTGTCTAGCGTTATGGCAATCCATCCGGAGCCAACAACGCAAAGTCTCTAGTATGTGGATGCTATTTTCAGGTTCACCCATGCTAGTGCTAGACTATGGTCACTTAGATGGGGCCTGCTCCAGAGATTCTTAGCTTGATGCACCAATGAGAGCCCCGCACCGGACGAAATAGACCTAACCGTTCGGGTCCCAGGACATCTCCTAGTATTAAGCTGGGTGTGTTCAAAATGACTCAATTTTGGACGCGTCGGCTTGCCTACTCTTTACGGGCTGCTTTGGTTTAAAGTTGTAATTATTAGTTCTGTGGTCATGTCTTACCACGAGCTCCATGTGCGATCACCAGACTAACGAGCCATTACACTTGTTAAATATCCAGTTGCGAGAGTGGTCAGTGGCAATGGTGGCAAAGGGTGGCGCCGGCATACCCGAATATATACTGGAAGATTCTTTGTTTATGCCGAGTCTTTCCTCTCTTTCCTCTTCTGCCCGTTTGTAATTATACCACGAGTGGTCATGGCTAATATTGTTTCTTAATGAAGTAAAACCACTAGCTCCCCTCCCCACGCTTCCGCAGCGCTCCCTCGACATCCCAGAGGCAAAGTCGTGCCAATCCATCCAGTCACAGTACAGTACTCCATGCCGTATTCGTCCACCCGAATCCCCCGAAACAACAAAGAAAACCCGCCAACTCCTCTGCAAGGAAATAAATAAATAAAAACAAATTATCCTCTACACTCCAATGTCATATGAAATTAACGTCCTCACCACAACCGCAAGGTCTCATATGAAGTTATCGCAGTGGAATACCCCAACTGCCCGAAGGCGCGGTCTTTCCTCTTTTCCCTCTGTGCCCTAAGTCTATACACGCACACGGTTCTCCCCTCCATATTCACAACAACAATTGTTGCATATATGCATGTAGATACCCTGAACTACTCCGTACGTGACTGCTGTACATGTCTACAGATGGTCATAGATTTTCACACTAATATGTACGAGAGCCAATACGGGTTCTCTCTATCTTAAATACAATCAACTACAGTCCCGTAGCAAAGGTCATCGTGACCTTGTCATTTCCCCACCAAAACAAGCGAAAATCAGTAGTGTGCAACAAATGCTCAACCACAACCCGTATACCTGCACGAATAAGGATTTTACTTGGGTTAATTAATATGTTGAACAATAAGAATACCAATTGTTAACCAATCCCTTAACTGAATGTAGTAAAATTGTTGCGGAAGTTTATAGTCATATAGTATCACTTAGATGAGCTCAATTTATATGTGTTAGCCCTTTTTGTACCGCCTGCAGCTCTTGAATACAAATTCTGCCAGAACTCTACCAATATTAACGCGAAAATCCCAAAACTTTAGGGATTACATCTAATAGCCATTCCAAATCTATAGTAATTCCGGTATTTTGTCTATTCAGAGTATTGTAAGTAGTAAAGGTGGCACTCAACTATAGACAGTGGTGTTTCTGTTGTCCTCAAATTCAACCCCCCCCACAGCTTCTAGCTGAGAAAAACATTCTTCAGGTAATATAAAGGGATAAGACCTTTTTTTTACTGGTTGTTGATAGCTATAAAAGTTGCAGAGATAGAAATACGATTCCCGATGGCGTCATTAGGAAGAGTTTTGCTAGAGGACTGTATCTTCGTATCTTAATAACAACACTCTTACGAGCAGCACACCTGGAGCCGGGCCCGGGGCAGCGATTAGCGAGGCGGATCAATCGGAGAGCGCAGGCACTCCTCGCCCACGGCATCGCAACCGAGATTCACTGGGTCCCGGGACACTCCGGCATCCCTGGAAACGAAGATGCGGACCGTCAGGCAAACCTGGCCCGAGACGCCAGCGGAGACACGGTGATAGAGGGGCCATACACTTCGGCCTCGAATAGAGCTAGACGAATCTCCGAGGGGAGGTCAGCAGCCAAGGCAAAGTGGGAGGCCGATAAGTGCAGCAAGCACTGCAGCTACAGACTCAAGGGCAAGACGGGGACCAAGAGGCCCGTTCCGATGACAAGCGTGAAGTCGCTGGCTATCAGGTTCTACAGACTAAAGTGCGGGCATGCACCCACTGGAGTCTACCTAAAACGGTTCGGCCACCGAGAGGACGACAAATGCTGGTGGTGCGGCGGCAGAGGCATGACGGCGGCCCAGACGCGGGAACACCTCTTCCGCCACTGCAGCCGGTGGAGAGACCAGCAACAGACACTATGGAAGGCGGTGGGAAAAGCGACGGGCTGGAAAGCGGGCAGATGCAGACACGTGCAGATCTCTGAGCTGTTTTCCGTGGAAGAGTGCGACCAAGCGGTGATGGACTTCCTGGCGGCTACTGA
>Ga0307515_10022120_pt1 | contig 11225 bp, 3 predicted proteins | sample 17_EM_MG_FD_194513 | JGI IMG/M metagenome (GOLD analysis project Ga0307515, IMG submission 194513) | Populus trichocarpa ectomycorrhiza microbial communities from riparian zone in the Pacific Northwest, United States - 17_EM | ecosystem: Host-associated > Plants > Roots > Unclassified | place... | reverse complement strand
GAAAAATCACACTAAGAAAACTCACCTTTGTACCTCCACATTTAATTACCTAATAATATATATATATATATATACACACACACACACACACACACACACACACACACACACACACACACACACACAGGGGCGGAGGCTTGCCCCCCTTCCTTCCGCCCCTGCTGCCATGGATGGTTCGTATTGCCAAATGGAGCTCTTGTGGGGCCCATTTAGATACAAAAAACGCTCGTGTTGATTTATTTACCAATTACTATCTATTGGTTTGGTTTTATCCTATTTTTATAATGCCTTGCCTTTACTGCAAATACCAGATGTTGGAATTTACCGTCCTTTTGCGGTAGAATTTACCGTCCTTTCTTAGTAAATAAACTCAAGTGATTAACTTGGTAGTTAAAGAGGTAATTCGCTCTAATTTTTATTTTTTTTTAATTCAAATATTGAGACCAGTATTCAAAAACAATTTATTAATTTTCTTTAAATACACTATGGTGATGTGAAAAGTAAGTTGCATTTGGGTAATGTAATAGGATAGAAAATACATTTACAAAAAGGGAAATTATATGTTTAGTTAGGACGAAGATAAATATAAAATAAAAATTTATTAGAGATAAAAATTTATTTTATATTTATCTTGAGAGAATAATCTTAAAATATATGTTCTCTTTCTCCTACTGTTTTTGTCTCTATATGTTATCTCGAGATAATCTTGAATATCAAATTAAACAAGATTTACTATAAAAATACTAATTATTGTATTGGTTTTATAGTACAAACTGTACATTGTGAGACAAAACATTATGTATTTTAATAATATTTATCGTAGGGGGTTTTGGAATAAAATTAAAAAAAAATCTACACCTAATTTTATGATAATTAAAAAATTATATTTTATTTTTTTAGAGATTTTAGATAAAAAGTTGATTATATATAATAAAGAAAATAACAATGATACTCATTGTCTTTAATGTAAATTAACCTAGGCTAATTTAAAAAACCATATTTAATTCGTTTTGTTATCAAATTATACCATTTTTGCCTTCTTATTATCTAACACGAAATTTCACAGACATGCATGGTTAGCCCAAAATCAACATATACCAATGATATGAACCTGCTAATAAAAACAATCTTTAAGTCACTTATCCATAAAAGAAAATTACTAACAAATTCCAAGCATAGTTAAGAAAAAAAATTAGATAAACATGTTCAAATTGCTGGAGAAAGGAAAAATTTCAATTTGCATGCAGTGAATTGTCAAGAGTGTTCTTTTGTTTCTTAATCTTCCATCAACAGCAAGCTCCAAGAAGATCAAAGCTCTCATTCGCAGAGCATGCACGCAGCACTTCCTGCAAAATTATGAAGTAAACAAATATTAATACATTGATTTAGTAGTGCAGTGATTTTGTAAGCATTGTGTAATAAATAGACAGGTTGTAGGCAGAGCTGATATTGAAAACATCAAAGGATGTTAATGCAAGGGGGAAAAAGAAAAGGAGAAGAAAGAACAAGTATATTCGAAGTAATTACCTTGTGCAATTACATCAAAGCAAGCATCCGCAGATGAGGATCAATCTGCAGACCTATCCCCTCAAACAGTGGATCATATATGTCGTTTTTAGCTACCCTGCAATTCATAAATCCTTTCAGTCATAGATATAAGCAGGAAACATGTGGCGTTGGTGTTATGAAACAGTGATTTTGAACTCCATAAACCAACCTCGAACCAAGACTAGAAGCATTCATGCTCTCTTGAACTTTATGACTCGGTGTCCATTCCGTCTGCATTAGATTCGAAGAAGAAAGCATCATTAAACTTTCCCAAGAACGTATAACGTTAAAAAAAAAATTGAACTTTTTTAAGTACCCTTTGGCGTTTAGAAGATGATGATTCTCCAATTATGAAATGGCTATTTCCACGGCCACGGCTTCCTAAAATCATGTTCTAAAACGCAATTTGAAGAAATAATTAAATTAAGCAGGGAACCAAGAGTGGCTAAACTTTTGATATATGCAGGGAACACCCACGTACCTCATTGTGGTTGTTCAGCATTGACACCATATCCGGATGATGAGAAAATACTTCTGTGTTCTTACCCTTATTTTGCTATTGAAATTCATAGTTATTTTATTGCAAAATAGGTGGGGTAAAAAAATTAAGAGATGATAATTCAGTTAGACTTCTTACTTGTCGAGTATGATCTAAGCCCATAATTTGACTGTTCAGGGAAGTGTCAAGGCCAAGATTTGAGGCATATGGTCTAGCAGCTTGATTTAGCAATCCTTGGACATGGAGGCTATCCATCTGCGACCTGTGTAAAAATGAAGTGGTCATCAAATTATAAAAAGCCTGTCAATAATTGGTAGTTTCTCTTAAGCAGTAAATAAACAATGGTGTCTCTAATTATCAAAAAGATTTAACACTGTAGTACACAACAGTAGCTAGAAGCCAATCAGTACCTGGTAGAGTTGCCGAAGTTCCAAGGCATGAAGTTCTCTTGTTGCATGTTGTCTATGTTAGGCATTACAGCAGCTTGATTGACTTGTACTTGATCAGAAAAAAATTGAACCCTGAATCCAAAATCATCACACACTAATTGTGTTTAGCTTGCTGGATACATGTTCATGCTATGATGTTCCTTTTCTAATGGGAAAAACTAATTTTTTTTTTCAGAAAATGAAGAATTGCATACCAGGGAGCAAGACTAGAAGGTCCAGATTGATTAAAGCCACCATGTTGAGCGGTGGCTGCGTTCGGTTTCATATAGACATGTCCCGGATGATGTTGATGAATAAAGGAATTCGGATGCCTAAAAATATTCAATGTGTTTGATTATTGGAACATAACTTTCAAGAATGGAGGAAAAGGATATGTATGAAATGGAACAGCATCTTAGGGGAAAGAAAGAATTTATTTTAGTGAGCAATATGGTGTTCGAATTTGTTTTGCTCTCGATTATATCAAGAAAATAAACACAAGGAGAGTGCAGAGATACACAAGGTACCTTGAAGATGCAGTAGGACCGAATAACATAGAGTTATAACATTGTGAATTCAATACATCATGTTCTCCAGAAACTTGAAGATTGTGAGAAGGAAACTGCGGGGACCTAAACTCAGAAGAAAAACAAAGCTTCGTTATCTGTTGAAACACAAAAAAAAACTAAACAAGTACAAGGTATACTGATATATAATCAATTGCAGGTCATAATTAAGATGTTATAGCGAAAAACCACGTACCTCAAATTTAGACAAGAATCTGGCAACATGGTAGAACCTTGTGGATCATACACATTAGGTGTGATCTGAACTTGATTAAATAGATATGGACGTTGCTGGGGCCTATAACAGAAAAATCCTCATCAATCTGTTGTTTTCACGATTAAAAAGTGTATATCTGAGGTTAATAATACCTTCGATTCATTGGAGGTTGAGGCCCAGATAGCATCCCAGGTACTTGATCGCTCAAACGTAACTGATAATTAGTCAAATGTTGGTGCCTAAAGTAGCATATTTTGTTAGTTACTTGTCTATACATGCATGTGCATAATTGTAAGCTAGAATTTGGTATCATTTTAGCTTACCTCGAAGGCATTGATGGTCCGGGTAGCATGGGATTGGTACATTGGGAATCAAAGAAATTTGCTGCTATCAATTGATTAGGCTGATACCTAAAATCAAATATAATCAAATATTCATTTAGTGTAATTCGATTGTCATCACTGATAATTACAGCAACAGCTAGGGCTAGAAAATGATGAATATTATGTACCTTGATGGAGTTAGAGGCCCTGGAGGAGTGTTGTGGTTGGGAAGAAGTTCATATTGGTTTATCCAGGATGGTGTAATTCCCTCTAAATTCCCCATTGTGGTCTGTTGACAATAGACAATCTGAACATGCTCAAGATAGATAGATACACTAACACATAAACTTTATGATTCAATGGGTGATATGGTAATACGAATACTTGCTAATGGACATTGTAGCAAATTGGAGTGAGCATGAGTAGTCACCATATTTTGAGGATATGAAGCTGGAAACTGAGTTGTTTGCTGAATGCTATTGTTGATCACATTGTTCTGTCCAACTTGATCATTGAATGATATGGAGCTTTGGTTGAATGGAAGCACCGGTGGCGGCCTGCTTCCGTAGTCAGTAACGTTATTGATTTTTGGGAATAATAAGGAAAACTGAAGAACAAGTAATTACAAGTAATCTTCTGATAAAATATGCTTAAGAATGACGTACAAGAAAAGCTCAGACTGGAATGTATCTTCTTGTGATTGAGAATTGAACTGATTTGGTGTCCCATTTCCCATTGAAAATGGCCGGACCATCTCATTTGTTGGGATCATTCCCATCTGATCAAAAGCACAATCATGATTAGTAATTCCTAATCTTTTCCTATCTTAGCGTACATGGCTTCATGCATGTCATGTTATAATTAAGGGGTGATAAATTAAATTTTATACACTTTGTATCTAAAACTATCATGTTTAAGTGTTTAATCAATGAATCTACCTTCAGAGGAAAGTATACCTGTCTTGGAATTGGTACCGGAGGATTAACCGAGGATGATCTAGTCTGTGCTGCACTTGTAGAATTCCCATGTAGAGGGTCGAAAGTTGAGTATACAGATTGCACAATGCTCTGTCCAGAGTTTGCACGATTTAGATAGGGCTCGTCCGATGATTCTGGCTCCAAATGCCCCTGATGCTAAAACATAGAAACGAAAGTAAATATTTCACTTTTTTACACTGATCCTATCTTGCCAATCGAGCATGGTTAAGTTGGTATTAATCACCTTGTTGATGATGTAATAATTTTTAGTTGATGTATAAGCTTTTCTAGCTGTCATGTTATTGAAGATTAATCTTAATTAAATAGGGACGCAAACTGATAGCTTCTATGGTTAGGAGACAGATGAAGCAATACCATTGCTGGAAAAGCAGATTTTGATACCTCCATTAATGGAGTACCGAAAGAAGATGGTTCGAAATCCAAAAGCTGCGAGTTGGGTGCTTCAGCAACTGAAGAGTCTGAGATCCCGCCAGTAACATTTCCTTCTTCATTTTCTAAGAAGCTCAGATCAATGTTTCCATCAAATATTTGAGGTTGATGATCTCCTCCTTTTGGTGATTGGTCGTCTTGCTGACAACCATAAACAAAAATAAAGAAGTCATGATGAGGCTTAGATTTTATGCAGCTAAATGTACAAGTTGTAATGAAGACGTAAACCTCTCACAAATTTCACTACAATTTTATGGTGCTGTTAAGTGGTTATTTTTTTTAATTTTTTTTGTTTAAAAATATATTAAAATAATTTTTTTTATTTTTTAAAATTTATTTTTAACATTAACACATTAAAACAATTCAAAAATATTTTTTAAAAATAATTTTAAATAAAAACAATAATTTTTATATTTTTAAGCTATGAAAACTAGAAGATAGAAGATAGCATTATGGAACTTACCATTGACAGAGAATTGAATGATGGCGACCCTTGTCGAGTGGAATCTGGCACATCTTCTTCTGAAACATCCGAAGGTGCTCCATCTACAAGTGTAGAAGGAGCAAGGTCTTGAAGAGAGATTTCTTGATTCAATTCTGGCATATTGCTTCCAGCTAACGATCCTAGCTCCCCAGGCTCCTGCTACCATTAGTGAAATTTTATTATGGATCTGACGTTTTTAATGAAAACTTATTCCATGGTAAAATCAAAATATTATAACTCTGAAAATATATAATAGAAAATGATGCAATAAAATTGATTTCATATATAATAGAAAATCATGTTTGGGATTATATATTATAGATTTTTGAAAAATAAATTTGGGATTTCATGAAAGATTAAAAAAAAAAACCCCAAGAATCCCATGTGTTTCATGAATAATGAGGTGACATGTTTCCTTTTGAAACCCTTACAAATCAAGAAATTTAATCCCCATACTTTGGAGTTGGTCTTCGATCTACGTACCATGTGATTTCTTTTAAGCAATGAAATGTGTAACGACGAATATTTTGTTGCCTAAGAAGTTCATTGTTTACAAAACTTTATCTTCTTTTCTTTATATTTTCTCTGAAGAACACCAGAACATCTCATACGAGATCGTTTCTACATAAATACGTGACTATAATGCAACAAGCATAGTATATAGATGCAATATGTTGTTTCTGACTCCTTATATAACTAAATTTCTACGAACTCTTCTGTTTAATTGTTCTTTTCCTGGAATAAATCTGTTGCTTGTAGCGTGAATTTAACACCAACTTATATTATCACAGTGCATAATCTTCAAAAATATAAAGGTGGTGAGCTTAAAAGGAATCGAGATTATCATTTTATGTTTGCTTATAATTGCATGGATAATTTTTACACTTCGCTGATTTAGATTTATCCTCATATGGGACCTACAACCTACAATTGGCAGCATTCAAGGGAGGGAATCATTTGACTTCAGCACTCCGGTTTGAACTGCAGTAATGCTCAGGTCCAGCTAAGATTTCCTTTTACAAAAAATCACCATTTGCCTGCTTGTTTTAGATAAGCTTGAAATTCATTTGTATTTTAGGTAGAAACGAGGTCTACCTGTCCAAGAACTTCAAAATTATAATCATGTTTTACGTAACCTTGCCATTCACCCGCAGACATGTAAGGGCAGAACTCACAAGGCTAGAAAAAGTAAAAACGGAAAATTATTTTTTTGTTGAGTGTGGGTGGGGTCTATCTGCCAAGACATAATCTCTATCTATAACATGTAACTTTGCGTGCAGAACCATGGAGGATGGATTCGAGTGCTTCTGTGATATTGCATGCATGTAAAATCAAAGGAGTGAAGCATGGCTAAGGAAACGAAAATAATTTATGCTGGTACCACAAAGATCAGGACCAAAAGGGTGTGCAATTCGATAAGAAGTTGAAAAAAAAAACTATATTGATAATACCCAAGATGAGATTCATGTGGCTCACCTGCAAAATCTTCAGCCAGTGCAAGATTAAACCCCCTGGAGGCTAGAAAATACGAACATTAGATTAAAAAAAAAGCAAGAGAAAAGGGAAATCAGAGAACTAGGAATCAATCAACTGTCATTGGATCAGAATTAAAAGCGGAAATGAACAGTTAAACTAGAAGAAATAAAGTACAAACTTTTCTCGAGGCCTTTCTTCCTTTGATGTTCTGGAGGTGGCCTTTAGAGGCAAGGGAATGGTAAGCTAGATGATGATGGAATTAGCTAGAAAGAAGAAACTAGTAAAGAATATGGAAGTGATGTTATCTATGGCAGGAGAAGAAAACATACATGAATAAGGAAAAATAAGTTTTTCTTTGTTAGAAATGAGACCTTAGAACTTTATTTATAGGAAAACTTAACACTCTTTTTTCCTTTTTTTTTTTTTTAATAATAAGAACTTCATTTTATTAACAAGACAAACAAGCATCATGTTGGTTTCACAAAAGGGATTGGTACATATATGTATGTAGGTGTGTCACAAATAGATAATATTTGAAGAGTTTTGCTTGTTTTCTCTTTAATTTTTTCTTTGGTTTTTATTGTTGTTTCAATTCAAATAAAAATACGCGCGCCCGCGCATAATAGTATAAAAAAAATACTTTCTCCTATAATTTTTTTTATTTTCGGATCTTTGTATTAAAAGAGTGAATTAATGCTACATGATTAATAGTATGAGCTTATATTGTCAATCTTTATCACAAACTTAATTTTAATTTTGAGTCAATGATAAATTAGCTGCATTGTATAGAGTAAAAAAAGAAGAAAAAATCAATGATAAATTAATGCCACCATATATAACAATGTAATGATAAAAGCAAGAGTATTTTTGGTATGTATGAGATAAAGGCTGAAAGTCTATGTAACGCAAACTTTAGTCCAACGATTTTTATATATATATTTGGGGTTGAAAGTCCAGCAAACGACCTTCAAGAATGTAAGAAATGACAGGAATTCGTATTAATATTTCATTAATCAGTTAGTAAATGGATTAGCATAATTAAGTACTTATCATCACTTGGCAGCAAAGTGTTGTCCCAACTGGCCCAAGGTAGGAAGGCGATGTTAACTAGGCAAGTTTTATACAGGATGAAGGCAAGGGTTGAAAAAAGCGTGAATATATTTGATTTCCTGACGCAGCTATAGATGCTGTGATTGGCTGATTATAAAATCCAACCTACGCTTGTCTGTCCTTCCTCGGAGAGAAAATTAGCAGAAAGGAAACGTCTTTGATCTGTTTCAAATTTTCTTCACCGGAAAATGTCGGTGTGAGTAGCGACGCAATCTCTATCTTGCTCCCTTTTACACCTTTTGGTAACAAACTCAAGCACCCGTCGCTACTTGCGCTGCGCTTGTCACTGTGGTTTTGAGGATAACGTCATATTATTTCGAATACGAAGAGGGAGGATAGGGTCATAAGGCGAGTTAATTACCATATATACAATACAGATTAGAGAGGATAAGGATTCATGTATATCTATGTATAAAAAGTACATGAATTTAAGTAACTTTTTATGGTAAAGAATCTACCAAAATCTGTTCCAATCCACGCAGATTTGAAGCCATAGTCAAATTTTGTTCGTTTCACCTTAATTTTTTTTTTTAAGTTACAAAATAAAAGATTTATACTAATGTTCATGCACTAAAATCATCTCTCCCATCAAATTAAGAACAAATTATCAATATCAAGTGGTTTTCTTTTTTATCGTTCTTCCTATAATTAATGCCCCCTCATGTACTTAAAGAGTTGTAATACACGTGGTTTTCTTTTTGTATTTTATAACATAATAGATTCTGACATTTCCAACTTTTTCCGATTTGTGTAATAGTTTGAGATTATAATATTATTTTTTTTTGTAATATTTTTTATTATAAAATTTGAAGTAAATTCAAATAGAATTATTATCAAAATTTAAAATTATTATTTTTTGATATTCATAAAATCATCTTGTTATACTTTCTAATTATAATTTTTTTTTTCAAATCACTACTGTCAAAACAAGGTCACCTATCTCATAGATACCCGTATATTATAAATATCAGCTTAGATCTTATACTTAGCATTGCTATCTGTAATATAGCTTGATTGATATATTCAAGTATACAAATAGTCTATCATATTTTCAACTTGAATGTCCAGCATTCTGATGCAAGAAATATATGCTAACTTAAGCACACAAGAAAGTTCTATCCATAAACAATCTCGAATACGTTTAGCTGAATGGTTAGATTTCTAGGCATATTATGGGTGAACTCTGTTTGTGGCAAGGAAAAATCTCATTTATTAGGCTTATCTTTCACCAAACTTTGCAATAGATTCCCTAAGTTATGGTTGACTTTGATTTATCCATCCTTTTTAGGGTAACAAACACTATTGAGATTTAGCCAAGTATCAAGTTTTTCCTATAAAATCTTCTAGAAAACACTTATAAACTTTGTTTTTCTATTTGAGATAATGGATCTAGGGACTCTATGAAAGCAAACTATCTTTTCAAAATTAAATATGGGTAATCTACAAAGAATTTATGGTCTTCCAACATTCAATGATGTGGAACATCTTTGAAAGCCCATCCACCACTACATGCTTGAGTCCATAACCCATTGGGTATGAGGTAAATCCAATACAAAATCAATACTAACATTCAACCAAGGAGCATCTAGAACAGGTAGTGGTTATACAAACCAACATAAGTCAAGGAACCTTTGGACTATTGGCAAATGGCACATCTTCTTATAAATGAAGAGTTACATTAGAGTTTTACCCAAATGACTCTTCATTTGACAAATAAAAATTTAAACTGGTAGGAATTTGATAAACTAGAGTTAGGGCCTTGTCATGCCCAAAGTTACCCTTGTAGTTCAACTCATGAATTATATGTTCTAAAAAAGAATAATCTATGACGCATAACTACACAACAAAAAACAAGTAACCATTCAAAAGCACAAAATTACCTCACTTACCTTGTTCTACCCGCTTAGCATAAATATGTTTAAATGAAGACTCACTTAGGTAATGCTCTTGAAAAGTTTAAAGTCTCATCACCTATACACATATAATGTTAAATAAGGCAACTCACCTACTAAGTGCATCAGCCACCTTGTTAAGACTACCCGACTTCTACCTTAAAGAAATATTGAACTCCTGCATAAAAGATACCCATTTAGCATGTTGTCCATTTAATTTATACTACCCATTGATATACTTCAAAGATTTATCATAAGTGATGAGTATGAACTATTTTTGAACAAGATAATTTTGTTAATGCCTGAACAATGACATGGAACTCTAAATCATATGTGGAGTAATTATTTTTGAAACTGGACAACTTCTCATAAAAAAACAATCGGTCTCCCATCCTAGTTAAGAACACCCTCAATACCTAATCGTGATGCATCTCAATTACCTCAAACCACTTATCAAAATTAAAGAGTGCTAACACACGAGCCTTAATTATCTTCTAGTTCACTAACTAAAAATTGACTTTTGCTTCTTTAATCCACTTGAAAGTATGCCTATTTAGGCACTTAGTAATATACACAATCAAGGAATTAAAAATTCTAATTAATTATTTATAGAAGGATACAAGTTTATAAACACTTTGGACATTGTTGTGATCGTCCTTCCAAAGCGAGATCTAAATAGTGATGGAGGAAAGAACAAGAAATTCTTATTTCTTATTAGTAGAAATAGGATGGAGTCGTCGCCTAGTATTTTGATTACTAGGAATCTTAACTGGTCTCAGAGTCTCGATAAAGGTACTAGTTATGTATAGCGAGGACGTTTCACCCCTAGTACACCTTACCTAAGGTAAATTGCGTTGTTTGTTTGTCTGATATAAACTAAGGTATTTGTTTTATTTTCTAATCATTGGTAATCTCCATTCAAATTACTAAATCTCTATGCAACATCTCCTTACACAATGTTTTTATGATCATAAAGCATTTTTTATTTTCTATAAAGTAATGTTCTCTACATAAACTTGTTGAAATCTCATCTTCCTTATACAAAAAACTCCCACATAAATAAAAGTCAAAGGTAGCGTTTTTCGTATAAATAAAGGTGATGTTTAAATAGTAAGTATTTTCTTCTCCGTGTTTTCCGATTAAAGTCTAACATGACTGTTTAAAAGACTTGAGGGGATTGATAATACCAAAAAAATATTTCCCAACCATTGAGGCCATCTTAAATGGCTGGAATTTTTTTCCTTATGCCAATACC
>Ga0307515_10022119_pt1 | contig 11225 bp, 14 predicted proteins | sample 17_EM_MG_FD_194513 | JGI IMG/M metagenome (GOLD analysis project Ga0307515, IMG submission 194513) | Populus trichocarpa ectomycorrhiza microbial communities from riparian zone in the Pacific Northwest, United States - 17_EM | ecosystem: Host-associated > Plants > Roots > Unclassified | place... | reverse complement strand
CTGGCGCTATTGTTATCCTTAATCAGCTGGTCCAGAGTGCCCCCGCTCAGACCGCCAAGCTCATGCCGGATATCGTCCCCGTCCTCGCTGAGGCCATCTGGGATACCAAGGCTGATGTGAAGAAGGCAGCTCGCGAATCACTCACGAAGGCCACCGCTCTCGTCTCCAACAAGGATATTGAACGCTTTATTCCCGCCCTAATAAAGGCTCTAATCAACCCGGTCGAGGAGGTTCCCAAGACTTTGGACCTCTTGTCGGCTACGACATTCGTTTCCGAAGTAGACTCCGCTACACTCTCCCTCATGGTTCCCCTTCTTGCTCGTGGTCTCAACGAGAAGCTCACCGCTACTAAGCGTCGTGTCGCTGTCATCACTGACAACATGGCCAAGCTCGTCGACTCCGCCGTCACCGTCCGTCCTTTCATCCCTAAGCTCCTCCCTGGTTTGATCAAGGTCGAGACTTCCATCGGTGACCCTGAAGCTCGTGGTGTCGTTGGCAGGGCTATCGCCACCCTCCGTCAGATCGGTGAAGTCCCCGCAGATTCTGACGGTTCTGACTTGCCAACTGTCAAGACCGCCGAACCCACTTCCCTTGCCAACGGCTTGATTACTGTGTACAAGAAGCAAGGAACCAACCCCGTTCCCACGGTTTCCAACATTTCTGTCGTCTACACTTCTCATCTCGCTGCCAACCTGGTCAATGCCAAGAACTTTGACGTCTCTGAGTGGGATACACTCGCCGGACACCTCGACTTCATCGTCTCCACTCCTCAGGGTCTTACCATTGCCCGCGAGTGGGTCGTCAGGTCTGCTTCCGACGACGAAGACGATGAACATGTTGAGGAGGACGAGGAACAAGGCGAAGATCTGTGCAACTGCGAGTTCTCGCTCGCCTACGGTGCCAAGATCTTGTTGAACACCGCCACCCTCCGTCTCAAGCGCGGTAACCGTTACGGTCTTTGTGGTAGGAACGGAACCGGAAAGTCCACCTTGATGCGTGCCATCAACAATGGGTTAGTATCTCTTGCAGTTCCCCCAGAGCTTTGTCCTAATTTTTCAACAGTCAAGTCGAGGGTTTCCCTTCTCCCGATGTGGTCAGAACCTTCTACGTCGAGCACGACATCGACGGCTCCGAGGCTGAAACCTCCGTCCTTGACTTCATCCTGAGTGACAAGCGTGTCCTCGCCGACAAGACTGAGGTGATCTCCACCCTCGCCTCCGTTGGTTTCAATGATGAGCGCCAGGGAAGCGGTATCGGAAGTCTTTCTGGTGGTTGGAAGATGAAGTTGGCTCTTGCCCGTGCCATGTTGTTCAAGGCCGACATCCTCTTGCTCGACGAGCCCACTAACCATCTCGACGTCGTCAACATTGCCTGGTTGGAGAGCTACCTCACTAGCTTGACCACTTGCACTTCCATCATCGTCTCTCACGATTCGAGCTTCCTCAACAACGTCATTACCGATGTTCTCCACCTCAACCGCTTCAAGCTCAGGAGATACCGTGGCAACCTTGAACACTTCATGCAGGTCGTCCCTGAGGCTAAGTCCTACTACACTCTTGAGGCTCTCCAGGACTACAGGTTCAAGTTCCCTGACCCTCCCTTGCTCGAAGGTGTCAAGACCAAGGAGAAGAGTTTGTTGAAGATGCGTAAAGTTGGCTTCCAGTACCCAAGTCAGGCGGTTCAGCAACTCTACGACATCACCCTTCAGGTTTCCTTATCCTCCCGCGTCGCCGTCCTCGGACCTAACGGTTCTGGTAAATCCACCCTCGTCAAGTTGCTCATTGGTGATATGGAGTCCAACAAGGGTGGTGAAGTCTGGAGGCACCCCAACTTGGTCATCGGCTACGTTGCCCAGCACGCCTTCCACCATATTGACAATCATCTCGACAAGACCCCTCTCGAATACATGCTGTGGCGTTACCAGACCGGCGAGGATTTGGAGGATATGACCAAGGCTTCCCGCCAGATCACCGAGGAGGAAGAGAAGAAGATGAAGGAGGGTGCAACCATCGTCATCGAGGGCCAGAAGAGGCTCATCGACGAGGTCCTTACCCGTAAGAAGCTTAAACAGTCCTACGAGTACGAGATCTCGCTCAAGGGATTGAGCTCCTCCGAGAACATCTGGCTCTCCCGTGACGAGCTGGTCAAGCGTGGTTTCGAGAAGAAGGTTTTGGAGGTTGACACCCGTGAGGCTCAACGCCTCGGTCTCCTTCGTCCCCTCGTTCGTCGTGAAATTGAGGCCCATTTCGCTGACTTCGGTCTCGAGCCGGAGTTCGTTTCTCACAACTCAATGAGGGGTCTCTCTGGCGGACAGAAGGTTAAGGTCGTCCTCGGTGCTGCCACCTGGCGCCGTCCTCACGTAATCTGCATGGACGAGCCTACTAGTGCGTATCCTATCCTTTCATTCATTTCCGGAGACCGCTAACTGACATCACTCCCCAGACTATCTCGATCGTGAATCGCTCGCTGCTCTGATCCAAGCTCTGAAGGCTTTCGAAGGTGGTGTGCTCGTCATCACCCACAACAGAGAGTTCTCCGAGTCGATCTGTAAGGAAGTTTGGGCCATGAAGGACGGTTACCTCGAGCCCTCAGGACACAACTGGGTTGAGGGCCAAGGATCTGGACCACGGATCGACAAGAAGGCGGGAGAGGAGGAGGATCAGTACGATGCCATGGGTAACAAGGTTGAGGTCAACAAGAAGAAGAAGATGACCGCTGCTGAGGCCCGCAAGGCCAAGAAGGAGCGTATTGCCAGGAGGAAACGTGGCGAGGAGGTCTTCACTGACGACGAGTTGTGATTTGCTTCCTCTGCGCCTGCCGGTCGCTTATGTTTTCTCTAATCTATTGTCTTCGTTTGCGTTTTTGTCTTGTTTCCTTCGTCTGTGTTGTCTGTGCCGTACCGTATTGTATACCAAGGATATTAGTGTGTTTCGTATGCTCTCAACAATGTGTGCGATACTCGTCCGATGAAGAACGCTCTGTTCAAGCCCGCAACGCGTACATTAACTCGACCACGCACATCGGGAATATAAGAGTTTCCATACGGCGTTGATCCAATACCTTCATCGATGCCACTCACACTTCATGAGTTCCTGCTGGAAGTGAGCTTACCCTCCCCCAATTTCAAAGTTTTCACTCTACGGCGGCTGACTGCTAGATATCGTGAATTATCATAAATCAGGTCCTATACGTTGGAAACCACCTCAGCAGCCTCAACCAATGGGACACCATAGGAACTCCTAGCCATCGCCAGCTTTGTGAGAAGCCCGGAGACCGAGTTGTTGGGTTTTTTCACCACCACGAGACTTCTGAGGGACGGACAGATAGACCGCTGGTCCTCCGGGGACTTCACAGACCAAAGCCTGAGCACCCACGCGCACTGTCCCCTCATTTCCAAGCATTCTAACCGCTCCATCGCGCGCAACAGGTCGAAAAAGTACTTATCCAACTCGTTGTAGAGTCCCTCGAACGTTACCACCATTTTTTGTACCGAGAGGAAGGGAGTTCCGCGAAACCCCTCGCGCGAGAATTGGTGCCGAGTCATCCAGCGGGTCGTAAATAAGAGCCTCGACCCCCGCAGGCCGTGGAACCGTACGTTGAAGATTTTCGGATCTGCACGGACATCGATGACCGGGGTTTCGGCGAGATTGGGGAGTTGTTTCTCAAAGGAGCTGGGGAGGGCGAGGCTGCCCTCTGGTGGTAGCATACCGATCGTAATTTGCTCCGCAGATGGGAGGGTTAGGGCGGATAGGAGAGGGGGTATGAATGGTGGAAAGATGGAGCTTAGGTCTTCTAAAGAAGACAACTCAACCTCTCTCAACTTGGGAAGTGTCACCAAACGAAGGGTGGGGGTGAATGATGGGGGAGGGTAATGGGCCGGACAGAACTTGATATGAAGGACTTCTAGCGATGGCATATGTTCAAGTACTTCCAGTATCGTGTCGATCCTGAAGGTTGTGAAATCGTGGGTCTGTAAGTCGAACCGAGCGAGATGAGGAAAGTGCTGAGGCATTTTCAGGGCCGAAAATCCGCTGATCCGCAAACTTCTCAACGAAGCGAAGTTTCCGCCAAAAAGTCTGGAAGGGATGGATAGACCGGCCCGATCCCAAGAGGCGACGGCAGATATACTGAGCCTTCGCAGATTTGGGGCAGGATGAGAGAAGTGCGTCGCGATCTTGGCGAGTTGTTCTGGAACGGCTAATTCTATCTCCAGCGCGGAGAATCGAGCGAGGTGAGGGGATATGTCGGGGAGGTACCTGACTGATGTCAATCTGACGTTGAGCGAGACCATTCGAGATCGTTCAAGGCACTCTCGGAACATATGCTCGCGAAGAGGTCCCCGGCTTCCGGAGCAATCGACGTCACACCATAGATCGGGAGAGGACAGCAGGGTGTTGCGCCAGTACCGACAGACCGCGGTGGCATTAATCAGATCGCGTCTCGAGCGGAGGAAGGTGGGGATTAGACCGAGGACTTCTGGAGGGAGACGGTTGACGGGGACGAAACTGTTCTGGAGATATCGCGCAGACATCCAAATCGCCCGGGTTCTAGCCGCTATCTCGTCGACCTGGAAGCACCGAAGGTTGAATATTTCGCTCGCGGAAGCGAGAGAGCTTCGTCATACCTCGTGCTCTCTCAAACGAAATGCGTTGTGGCTAGATACGAGTTCGAAAGGGTCAATTACTCATGTTCAGTGCTCGCCGCCCTATCGACGAGAATAGGTCATACTTTTTCGGAAGCTTCATCAATCGATCCAGCTTTCCTTCCAGAGCATGAAGTAGCTGGGGTATAGAAAGCTCAGACTCCGGGTGTGTATCCATGATTATGTGCTGAGTGGTGGTGTGGGTGTGAGGAATCGGCGCCTTCCGTTAGCCCAATAACCTTGGCTCGCATTCGTGGTTCCTCCGGATTGTGCCCGACGTGACGAAAGTGGTGTTACTTGGTAGGGGTGAACAACGGCTTTGTGTCTGGGATCAAGTTAACCAGGATTGTACCTCGGATGCAGAGAGGATGTTGGGCCGAAGTAAGTGAGCGATGTGACAAACATCGTTCAACAACACTTGATAGTCAATCACCGCTCGCGCTCAGCCATGGCCTGCACCACAACGCCGACACAGATTTCCTGACGGCCGGGGGATCTTGCCCTGCCTGCGGCCCGGAGCCGGTTTCCAATTCTACCACTTGGCTCTGTCTAGAGCGTCTACCGCCTACTGGCCTGTTCGCTCCCAATCCTACCCATGAATTGTTCACAGGAAAAATCGCGCTCAACGATATCGGCGACGGCGACTCCGGCATTTACTCCCACATCCCCAGTCGAGTCTCTCATCCGGAAGAAGCTTTCTACCTTGCATCGTGGGGATGTAAAGACACTAGCTGCTTCGTCAATCGCTGTCGCATCATCCATAGGATTCCCGTCATTGGATCAAACCTATCTCCCAAAGGCTGCCCATATATCCCGCCCTAACCGCGACGCGATTTGCCGAGAATCCGGCTCTCATAAGGTGGCGGATTCAGCCTGGAAAACGGCATATAGTACCGCAAGGGTGGCCATTAGCATCGCAAAAGAGTCCTCAGATATGTTCCTACTACTGAAGGCCGTAGTCGGTGCACTTTCGATTCTGATCGAAAATTACGATGTTAGTCCTATCCTAGTACTAACTACAAAGCTGTCATGCTGATGGTCCGCGTTCTAGCAAACGGTGAAAAATGCGAAGCAGGTCGAAGAGATAGAAGATAGGGTATTGTCGCTCTCGGATATACTCCGTTCTCCTTTAGGAGATCGTTCAGAGCACGCACGGAGGGAGCTGCTTTGCAGGCTCGTGCTCCCCAGTCCTGGAACCCACTACCATGTCGCTCATGTAGAGTATTCGTAGGAGATTGATGGACGTCCTCGAAAAACTGGAGCCGTTCCCCGAACAAACCGGGCTGTTAAGATTCTTACGAAACGAGGATCATGTGGGATTGCTAGATGGGTTCGTTCAAGACGTAGCCCATGCCGTCACGGATTATCAGGTTTGTGACAGAAAGCGCAGGGTTCGGTGTTACTCATAATAGATTAGACTTCTCTTCAACAAAGTACTCACGAGAATACCAGGGACATCCACGAAGCTGCCAAGGAAATGCACGAGGTTGCCAGGGATACCCGCGAAGTTTCCAGGAACATCAACCAGACAACCAAGGGCATTGCCGGAAGGCCGGAATCAGAGGTAGCAAACTTGATCTAATCACGGATTGCCTTCGGTTCACTCTCCATTTCTTCCGACCAATCCAAATGTCCGCCCAACACATATACCACACCGCTTTGCCCCTCTCGCCAGAGACTTCCATCCTGCGGTCACGGTTTTATGACAGCCATCCGTCATGGAAGAAGGACCGGACCACACGGCAAGCATCATCCTCGACCATCCCTCCCATTTGGGGGCCAATCCTCAGGACTATCAAGGCCGATCTGGGAAGTTTCACGCACGTGGCCGTAGCAGGTCAGAAAATTGTCGCAGTATGCGAAGACAATACTGTCAACGTGTACGACGCAGTCACAGGTGTTCTCAAACCATCACTGAATCCTCCGTGGCAAGTCACCAAGGCCGAAGGTTCCCCGGATGGGTCTATCCTCTTCTTCGCCCACCAGAGCGTTTGCGAGATAACGGTGTGGGACACACAGACCGGAGGGTTGATCTATACCTTGACTACGACTTTCGAGATCAGCGATATTGCCGTTTCCTTGGGGGGAAAGTATCTCGCAAGCTGCTCATCCGACGGTACTTTCAGGTCTTGGAAAGTGGAGAGCAGGTGTGGGGATTCACATTCTTGCTGCGAAGCGATTGTGTGCATCCGTTAGTTAGAACCTGAGGATCAAGTCGCTTTAGCGCTCAAAGGGGCTGTCGTGATCCTAGAAGTGACCACCAGGAGGACGGTTCACACCTTTCCTGTAAGGGGGAGTGTGCGGGGGATCGCCTTTTTTGCAGTCCGACGTCGTTTGGCTAACTTGTTGGCCATTGGGATCATAGACAAAATCATGGTCATCGACATCCAGACTGGCTCGACGCTGGTCTCGTCTCCCCCCCTAATAGGCATCACTTGCTTCACCTTCTCTGATAACGGAGACCGAGTAATCTGCGCAGCGAAAACTGGCGATCTCCGGTCCTTCCACATATTCATTCCTTCGTTCAACTGGGATGATCACCCGATCCGCCTCGAGACGGTACACTTCATGAGTCTCCTCCGGAGTGGTCACCTGGCGGTGAACGCCGGGGGATCTATCCAGCTATTGGAGTCGGAATACGTTCGACCGCCTAGCACCAGCCTAGACCCAGGAATAGCCCACGTTTTTCAATTGGATAATGGCAAGGCAATTTTTGGTTCCTCCAGAGACCATAAAGATGTCGTCCTGCTGGATATGGAGACCATGAAATCCGTCGCGAGTTATCAAGTTGGAACTGGTGAACACGATGCTTCATTCGTACCACGCCTCCTTTGTGCTTCCATTGATCAGCATATCGCCGTCCTCTGCGTTCGACACCTCGACGGGTTCGCCCTCAGACTTTACACCATCGGCCGTGCTCACCCCAGGTGGGAGAAGCATTCGCCGTGGCCAGTGCTATTTGGAACACTATCACCTGATGGAGAGAAGCTTATCACCGTTAGCAGGAGTGAGGACCCAATTGGAGGTCACGGTGAAAACTGGGAACTCCGTGTCAGGGGGACGATGTTGGATGGAAGACTTCTCAATTACTTCCCCTTCATTCGGGAAGGCAGCCCGCCTAGTAACGTGGGATTCACATCAGAGACTCAGTTCTACACCGAGGGCCGTTGGATGGTCCCCATTCTACCCTAGGGCGAGGAGCATTGCGAGCTCGATTGGGAGGACTACCATATATTCAAACGACCTGGGGTCCATCGCACTAGCTCCGGCGTCCGGAATTCCGTCACCTGGGGATTCGGTGAGATGGGACTTTTGGCCACGGATTCAGAAGGCCGGTTTTGTGCCGGGGGTTGTCACAAGGAGCTATCCATCCGGGAAACCTTCTTTCTAAAGGATATCGGGTCCCATCTTGAAATTGAGGAGGTGTCGGTGGAGGAAATACTACCAGCCCCGCAAGCCTACCCGTATGCACTGGACGATAACCTGGAATGGGTAGTAGCTGCCAAATCACGGAGGGTGTGCTGGCTTCCTCAAGGTTACGTGAGTGGGATCGAAAACGGACATTTCTTTGTTGGCTCTTCGATTGTTATGGCTGGGCGAGATGGAATTGTGAGGAAGTTGGCATTCAGAGAACAGAGTTCAGACTCGTGATGTATAACAAACACTTATGACAAGTTTATTTCACGTTCATATGCCCCAGGTACCATCGTCAGGTCGTTTGATTGTATTGCAGTGGATGGTACCTAGTGATAGATCATGCCCCTTCAACGTTCAACTGTGGCCTGGGATAGCATTGGGCAAGTACTATGGCTCTTCTGGGTACTTGACCTCCTCCGTCAACTCGAGATATTGAGAACCTCTGCAGTCCTAGCCATTACCCTGAGGGGCGTTCCATGTGTGATGCATGATGTCCGGTTCACCGCTCATCGACATCGATTGCCCTCTCCCGCCTCGGGCATGATGCCTCGATGTGTGCTACCTTCCCCACCGAGGTTCGGTGTCTCTGAGGGCCTCAAAGATGCTTATGAATCTCCACTTCTTCAGAAGATACCGTGGAGGTGCGGGAGGCATCAAAGTGGCAAGAAAAATAAATCAACCCAAACGAAAGAGGGGCCATGTTAGATAGTGACTCTAGGGGCCGGGATAAGAGTAGTCTCCTCAAGCAGACCACATAACTCTACTAACTCTTTCTCCTTCGTTCGTATCTCCTTCGTGTCAGAGTCCCAAAATTACGCCTCCTCCCTTCCCGTCGACACAACAAACCGCCGCCACTCCCCTGACCTCTCCCTTTCTCCCACAGGCGCACCTTCTATATGTCACAACCTGACAATGGCGAAAACAAAAACCTGAGAACCGCCGCTTATGCTTTGAGCATCACCGGCCTATCCATGGCTGCCCTTTACCTCGGCACAAGGCTATGCTGCCGCCTCTGCAGTCGGGTGACCTTTTCGAGAAACCACTCGCGGCACCTCAGGGGTTCAAATGACCCTCCGGATATCGGGTCAGTCGGATGGAGGCAGTCATCAGGAGAGCAGCCCAGAATTTGGGATGTTTCGACCGCCCCGCGGTTTCCACCACGTTCTGAGCCGGGGCCTCAGTCGGAGAGCCAGGGACTTGGTCAAGACCAAGGCGAGGATGAGAGGTATGATGTGGGTTGGGTAGTTGATGATGGAGAGGGGACGGAGTGGACAGAGTTCCTCGTGAGTTGTGTTTGTTCACTCCATTAATACCTTTCGGTCCTGCTTCACCTTGGGCGCTCATGCTTGTTTTCCTGGATATCTAGCCACTATCTGCAGACAAGGTGTCAGACGCAGATACTGCCGTTTCTTCACCCCAAGCGAACAATGACAATCCCGTCCAGTCCACATCATCGACCCAGGTCCAAGTCGGTATCATCATCCTCATGCCTGCCCCTCCCACTCCGCAACCCCCAGCCCCCCCACCGAACCCGGTCTCCCACGAAACCTATCGCCTACCAGGGGAATACGCGCTTGGGACGTCTTACATTCCGTACACCCAAGACGACTAATCTCCTGTTGGAGGCGCCTGCGGGTTTGTCCATCAGGCTCAACGGTACCTATGTTTCACCGGTTTTACTTGCGACGTCGACCCGATCTGTGTCCCTTCTCTTTTGTTGGTTCTTCAGTTGTCATGGCCGGGCGAGATGGTATTGTGAGGAAGTTGATTTTCAGAAGATCAAGTTCGGACTCGTGATGTGTAACAAAGATTTATGACAACTTTATTTTGTATTTATACACTCCAAGTACCATCGTCAGGTCGTTTGATCGTATTGCGGTGGGATGGTACCCAGCGGTAGATCATGCCCCTTCGATGTTCAACTGTGGCTCGGGACAGCGTCGGGCAAGTACGGCTTTTACGGGTACTCGGCGTCCTCCGTCAACTCGATATCGAGAGCCTCTGCAGTCCTAGTCAGTACTCTGAGGGGTGTTTCATGTGTGACGTCCGGTTCACCAAGAGTCATCAACATCGATCATCTTCCCCCGTCCTTCTCCCGCCTCGGGCACGTCTCAATGTGCGACACCTTCTCCACCACTATTGAGCCTGAATGCTTCACTCATACTCCCACTCGGAGTATCTCTATGACATCCTTCACAGCTCCTTATTTCCCCTGTGTTCTCCTGACAAATGCTTTCGGAACCTCCACAAACCGCGCCCTCGATGCATTATCCTGTCGACCTGCTTCTGTCGGGTCGGTTTTGTCGACGAGGGGAGGCAGTGGAGAAGTGTCGCAGGTGGATATCTTGATTTCCTCTGTATGGCAGAAGTAACGGCAGGCCTGGGAGCCACCTCTTGAAAGGCGGGCAATGCGTCGAAATTTAACATTCATGATCGCTCGGGACCTTTAGACGAGGTGATGATCCCCCTCCTCGATCCTCCTCGGAGTCGGGTAGCCACCCTCGTTCAAACGCTCCTTGGCCCATCCTGGCTGAACCCTGCCGTAGGATGTGTGAGATGATCGATTCTGTTCTCTTGGCCATTCCCAGTTCCCACCATACCGGGCCGCTAAAGGATCCTCCAGCGCTGCAACGAAATTTAGAATGCCGGAACGACCATATGAAGCTAGCAGACTGCTTAGCAGAGGGGAGCCACTTTTCTTTTTCTGCCCCCCTGCCCAGAGTGGTAGAAATTCGTACGTTGCTGGTTTTAAAGACGTTATCCGCTGCATGCGCTGGTGAAGATAAATTTTGCAAAGCGGAGCTGGAGAGATGCGCAGAGCTAATGGTGTACGCCATCAGGTGCAATATCTAGGCCGAGGGTGTATTGGATGGGATTCTCCTTACCACGAAGAAGTGACCGGAGTCGAGGCCGTTGAGTCACCTCAAATATAAGGGGGTTCGGCGTCTCGGAGGGCCTCAGAGATACTCACGAATATCCATTTCTTCAGAAGATACCCGGGTGGAGGCGCGGGAGGCGTCAGAGCCCCAAGAAAAATAAATCAATCCAAACAAAAGAGGGGCCGTGTTAGATAGGGGCCGGGATGAGAGTAGTCTCCTCAAGCAGACTACATAACTCTACTAACTCTTCCTCCTTCGTTCGTACCTCCCTCGTGTCAGAGTCCCAA
>Ga0307515_10022118_pt1 | contig 11226 bp, 9 predicted proteins | sample 17_EM_MG_FD_194513 | JGI IMG/M metagenome (GOLD analysis project Ga0307515, IMG submission 194513) | Populus trichocarpa ectomycorrhiza microbial communities from riparian zone in the Pacific Northwest, United States - 17_EM | ecosystem: Host-associated > Plants > Roots > Unclassified | place... | reverse complement strand
CCAGCGAAGCGCGCGGGCTCGGCGACGGGCTTGGCATCAACGCCGGGGCAGGAGCCGGTGCCGGCGGCGCCACGGGCGCTAGCGGCATCGCCGCCAGCGTCACCGGCGCCGGCGCGCGGCGCGCGTTGCCGACGATGCGCTGCAGCGTCTCGCGTTCACCGGCCAGTTCGCGCCCCAGCGCGTCGCACTGCTCGCGCGTTGGCGACGGCGACTGCAGCGCGGCGTTGGTGCGAAAGCGCAGATCGCTCAGGCGGTTGCCGAGCGTGGTGAGTTCGTTGCCATCGATGCGGGTATCGCGCTGCGCTTCGCCGAGCGCGTGGATGACGCCGTTGAAGTCCTGGGCCACGCCGTTCAGGCAGGTCAGATCGACGGGTGGTGGTGGCGGCGGAGGCGGCGGCGGTGGAGGTGGTGCTGCCGCCAGCACACGCGCCGTCGGTGCCGGCGCCGCGGCGGACGCGGCCGCTGCGACGGGCGCCGGCGCCGCATCGGTGCCGAGCATCTTGGCCAGCCGCTCAGCCTCGGTGTCGATCTGCCCCGCGATCTGATCGCACTCGACCTCGTTGCGCGCCGTGCGGCGCAGCGTCTCGCGCAGCTTGCCCTGCTGCGACTCGAAGGTCTGCAGCCGCGACACCAGCACCGGGTTCATCACGCTGCGCTTGCGCGCGGCTTCCACCGATTGCATCAGCGCCGTCAGCTTCTCGCGGTTGGCGGCCGTGCACTCGGCCTGCGCCGAGGTCTTGCCGGCCTGGGCGAAGGCGCCGGCGCTCAGCGTGGCCAGCAGCAGCGGAACGGCGGCAAGTCGGAAGGCGCGATGTGGTTGGGGCGGCAGGTGCACAGGGTGGCGGTGATGGATCGGCGTGGCGCAGTCTGCAATGTCTGCGCCGCGGCACGAACCGCACATCCTTACAAACGCCTACAAATCGTGGCGCATGCCGCAAAGGGCTGCGCGCCGCCCGTTGTCAGAACGTGAAGGCCAGGCGCAGGCCGCCCCAGTGGCGGCCGGCGACCGTGATCGGCGCGGACGCTTCCTTCATCACGATGAAGCGGCCACCGCCCATGTCGCGGCGGTAGGTCTGCAGCAGGAACGGGCGTTCGTTGCGCGCCGAGGCCAGGCCGGTGCGGTCGTTGAAGACGCGCCGGTTGCGGCAGTTGGCGGTGTTCCAGGCCACGTCGCCGGCGCGCTGCGCCTGGTTGTAGCGCTGGTTGTGGCAGGCCACGTAGCCGTTGCGGTCCACCGCGATGCAGTAGACCACCTTGTCCGACAGGCTCAGCAGCTTCTCCTGCACCTGCGGGAACAGGCGCTCGCCCAGGGCGAGGAAGCGCGTGGTCACCTGGGCCGGGTTGCTGCCGGTGATGGGCTGGTAGCGCTCGTCGAACAGGTCGGTCTGGCTGATGACGGCCGTGCGCAGCGCGTCTTCCAGCAGCTTGCCGATCTGCCCGGCCGCTTGCTGCGCGGCGCGGATGTAGGGCGTGTCGTCGGTCTCGATGCCGCATTCGGCGACGGTCTCGATGAGCTGTTCGCTCACGCTCAGGAAACTGTCGGTGCGCGACAGTGCGTTGTCCATCGCGCCGGTGGTGCGGCGCATCTCGCCTTCGATCTGGCTCATCTGGCCGTCCAGCCCGGCGCACACCTGGCGGCTGCCGTCGCTGGCCTGCTGGATGCGGCGCACGCCCTCGCCCACCACGGCCAGCGCGCGGTGCACGGCGCCGTGCTGGTCGGCCGGGCCTTCGCGGCTGACTTCGCGGGCCAGCGCGTCGATGCGGCCACCGAGCTGCTGCACGGTGCCCATGATGGCCTTGGACGAACCTTCCACCTGCGCCGCCAGCGCCTTGACGGCGTCGGCCACGACGCCGAAGCCGCGCCCGGCATCGCCCGCGCGTTTGGCTTCGACGCTGGCGTTGAAGGCCACCAGGCGTGTCTGCAGCGCGATCTGCGTGATCTGCTGCGCCGCCTCGGACACCTCGCGCAAGGTGGCGACGATGTTGTTCACCTCGACACCCACGCCCTGCACCGCGTCGCCCACCTGGGCCACGGCGGCCAAGCCTTGCGCCACCTCGGTGCCGATGCCGGCCTGGGCCTTCACCACCTCGGCCAGCTGCTGCGCCAGCGCGTGGATGGCCGCGGCCTGGGCGCTGGCCACCTTCTGCGTATCGTCGAGCACGCCGCGCACCTCGGCGGCCTCGCGGCCGAGCGAGGAACTGCGCTGGCTGATCGCGGTGATCGCACGCACCAGATCGACACCGCGCTCCTGGGCGCGGGCCGGTTCGGCGGGCTGGATGGGCGCGTTGCGGCGGAAGACGTTCAACATCTTGGAACTCCCGACTCTTCAGGTGGGGTGGACTACCACTCGCGCAGCCGGGTGCGCAGGCGCGCAATCGACTGGCTGTGCAGCTGGCAGACGCGGCTTTCGGTCACGCCCAGCACCGCCGCGATCTCCTTCAGGTTCATGTCGTGCTCGTAGTACATGCTCATCACGTACTGCTCGCGCTCGGGCAGGTTCTTGATCGCTTCGACCAGGGCCTCACGCATGCGCTGGTCCTGCAGGCGCGCCACCGGGTTGGCGTCGGCGTCGGCCACGTGGCGGTCAAGATAGTCGTCGTCGCCTTCGTCGCCGCTCATGTCTTCCAGGTAGATGAGCTGGGTGCCGCGCACCTTGCCCAGCAGTTCCTGGTAGTCGGTGAGCGACAGGCCCATCTCGCGCGCAATCTCGCCTTCGCTGGGCGCGCGGCCCATGCGCTGTTCGAGCTTGTGCACGGCGGCTTCGATGCTGCGCTGGTGGCGGCGGTCGCCGCGGCTCATCCAGTCGTTGCCGCGCAGCTCGTCGAGCATGGCGCCGCGGATGCGCTGAGTGGCGAAAGTTTCGAACTGCACGCCCTGCGCCGCGTCGAAGCGCGAGAGCGCATCCGACAGGCCGATCATGCCGACCTGGATCAGGTCGTCCAGCTCCACGTTGGCCGGCAGCTTGGCGATCATCTGGTGCGCGAGGCGGCGCACCAGGGGCTGGTACTGCTTGAGCAGTGCGCCGGCGTCGAGTTGTCCCTTGGCGGTATACATGTCGTGCCTCTAGCGAAAAACAGGGCGGGGTTGGTCTTGTGCGGTAGCCGTGGCGCGTTGCGGCGCCAGCGGCAGGCCTTGCGCGGCCGACTCGTCCAGCAGCAGCTGGGCGGCCAGCAGCTGCGACAGCGCGGCATCGGGCGGCGACTGCAGGTCGGCCGCGGGGTCTACCAGGGCCGACGCCAGCAGCGCAGCACCCAGGAAGCTGTCCAGGCAGTCGGCCAGGCTTTGCGTGATGGCGGCCAGGCGCGGCGAATGGGGCGGCGCGACCAGCAGCAGGTCGTAGCTCATCAGCTCCAGCCGCCGCGCCAGCAGCTTGGCGCTGGCGTAGGCGTGCTTGATGCTTTCCGGGTGGTCGGCACCCAGCAGCATCACGCGCAACTCGCGGTGCTTGAGCAGGCGCGCCAGGTCGGCGGCGTCGGCGTGCAGCAGCACCACCTCGGCGTGCGGCGCGGCCTGCTGCACGGCGCTGATGAAGCCGGCGGCCGAGCCACGTGTGTCGACGTAGGCCAGCGGCAGCCCGCGCGCCGGCAGGTAGCTGACGCGTGGCGCAATGCGCTCGATGCAGGCGGCCAGGTCCACACCGGCCAGTTCGTTGGGCAGCGGCGAGCTGCTGGCCGCGTCGATCACCAGCACCTGACGGCCACTGCCGGCCAGCACCGAGGCGACGCGGTCCAGCACGATGCCGCTGAAGGCGACGTGCGGGTTGGCCGCCAGCGCCAGCACCTGGCTGCGGCGGCCTGCAAACAGCCGGCGCAGGCCGTCGGCCTGGTCCAGCGGCATGCGTTGCGAGGAAGCGTAGAAATCGCGCATCGGTTCGATCAGGCGTGCAGCACGGCAGCCAGGCCGCTACCGACGGCGGGCATGCCGGCGAAGATCAGGTTGACGTCGCTGCCGTCCAGCTTCCAGGCCGGGCTGGCCACGGCCTTCAGCGAACGCGCCACCAGCGCGTTGGCCGACAGGCGGTGCCAGTCTTCCGGCACGCGCTGGCCGTTGGCGATGGCCAGCACCTTGAGCTTGTGGCGGATCAGGGAGTCGAGCGCGGGGCCCAGCTTCACGGCCTCGTCCAGCTTCGACAGGATGATGCCGCGGCAGCTGCTGGCGGCGTAGGCGGCCAGCTGGTCCTCGATGGTCTCGCCTTGCGCCGAGGCGTTGACGACGAGCAGGCGGTTGATGGCGCGGTGCGACAGCATGTCCAGCAGTTCACGCGTGCGCGCATCGCGCTGCGCCATGCCGGCAGTGTCGATCAGCACCATCTTCTTGCCGGACAGCAGCTCCAGCAGGTCTTCCAGGCTGGCGCGGTCGTGCGCGGTGTGCACCGGCACGCCCAGGATGCGGCCGTAGGTGCGCAGCTGTTCCTGCGCGCCGACGCGGTAGGCGTCCAGCGTGATCAGGCCCAGGTTGGCGGCGCCGTGGCGGGTGGCGAAGGCAGCGGCCAGCTTCGCGGTGGTGGTGGTCTTGCCGACACCGGTGGTGCCGATCAGCGCGTAGATGCCGCCCACGTCCTCGAGCGCGGGCTCGCGTTCGCCGGTGGGCAGGTTGCGCTCCAGCACGCCTTGCGCCCAGACGATCTCGTCGCCGGCAGCGGGCAGGCTGTCGACCATCTTGCGGATCAGCGCCGGCGAATACCCGGCGTCCAGCAGGCGCTGGCTCAGCGCGGCCTGGCGCGGGTGGCGCTGCAGCTTCTCCATGAAAGCCAGAGCGCCGAAGCGCTGCTCGATCAGGCCGCGCATCGAACGCAGCTCGGTCATCATTTCGATCTGCTCGCCGCGCGAAGGCAGCGCCGGTGCGGCGTGCGCGGCCGGGGCCTGCGCCGGGGCCAGCCGCGGCGCGGGTTCGGACAGGCGCACTTCGTCGCGCAGGATCGGCACCTCGGCGCGCGGCGCCGGCGCCGGGGTTTCGCGGCGCTGGGCGTGGCGCGCACGTGCGGCTTCGATCGGGGCCACGCTGGGCGGCAGCGGTGCGGCCACGGCGGGTTCCAGCGCGGCAGCCGCGGCGGCTTCGGCATGGCGCTCGGCATCGCGGCGCTTGAGCATGCGTTCGCGCACGTAGTCCTGGAACGACAGCGTGCTCATCTGCAGCTGCTCGACGTCATCGGCGACGGCGCTGCCGCTGTTCAGGCTGGGCTCGACACGCTGGCCAGCGCCACGCGGGGCAGCCGGGGCCGGCAGCGCGGCCGCAGCCGCGGCACGCGGGCGGGCCGCGTTCTGCGGCTGGCGCGGTGCGGCTTCCTGCGGCGCGGCGGCACCGACTCGTTCGAGCTGGCTCACGCTCTCGGGTCCCATCGCCAGCATCTCCACGCCTTCGGCGCAGGGCTTCGTCGACATCACCACGGCGTCGTCGCCAAAAGCCTGTTTCACCAGGGCCAAGGCCTCGCGTGAAGTGCGCGCGGTAAAGCGTTTGAGATTCATGCGGCGCTCCCGATGATCGAGCCGATGCGGATGGAATGGGTCTCAGGGATCTCGCTGTGGCCCAGCACCTTCAGGCGCGGGGCGGCACGTTTGAGCAGGCGGGCCAGCGGCGCGCGGATCAGGTCGGGCACCAGCAGGCAGGCGGGCACGCCCAGGTCTTCCTGCTTGCGCGCGGTGTCGGCGGCGCTGCGGCTCAGCGTGTCGGCCACGCCGGGGTCCAGCGCGGCGCCGTGCGGCGACATCAGGGCCTGGGTCACCAGGCGTTCGAGTTCGGGGTCCAGCGCGATCACGTCCAGTTCCTTCACCGGGCCGTAGATCTGCTGCACGATGGCCGGGGCCAGGTGCACGCGGATGCGGCGGGCCAGCTCGGCGGGGTCGGTGACGGTGCTTGCGTGTTCGGCCAGGCACTCGACGATCGAGCGCATGTCGCGGATGTGCACGCCTTCTTCCAGCAGGAGCTGGAGGACACGTTGCAGGGTTGCGATTCCGACCATCTTGGGCACGACGTCTTCGATGAGTTTTGGGGCCAGTTTGGTGACGTGCTCGACCAGCTGTTGCGTCTCGACACGTCCGAGCAGCTTTGCTGCATGAACCTGCATCAAGTGTGAGAGATGGGTGGCCACGACGGTCGCGCAATCAACGACCGTAAAGCCCGCCATCTGCGCCATCTCCTTGTGGCGTTCGTCGATCCACACCGCCGGCAGCCCGAACGCCGGGTCGGTGGTGCGCGTGCCCGGCAGCTGCTGGGTGGCGCCACCCGGATTGATGGCCAGGAACTGGCCCGGCGAGGCCTCGCCCTCGCCCACCACGGCGCCACGCAAGGTGACGCGGTAGACACTGGGCTTCAGCTCGACCAGGTTGTCGCGGATGTGCACCGGCGGCGGCAGGAAACCGACGTCCTGCGCGAACTTCTTGCGCACGCCCTTGATGCGCTGCAGCAGGTCGCCCTGGCGCGCCTTGTCGACCAAAGCGATCAGCCGGTAGCCGACTTCCAGGCCCAGCGTGTCCACCGGCGTCAGGTCGTCCCAGCTGGCTTCGGCGTTGGCGGGCACCGCTTCGCTGTTGCTGCGTTCGGGTTCGGCCGCGGCGCGGGCGCGCTGCTTGGCCAGTTGCCAGGCAAGCAGGCCCAGGCCGCCGGCGACGATCAGGAACACCAGGTGCGGCATGCCCGGCACCAGCCCCAGCAGGCCCACCACGCAGGCCGCGACGCCCAGCGCCTGCGGCGAATCGAACACCTGGCCGCGGATCTGCGTGCCGATGTCTTCTTCCTTGCCGACGCGCGAGACCACCATCGCACTGGCCACGCTGATCAGCAGCGCGGGGATCTGCGCGACGAGCGCATCGCCCACCGCCAGCGTCACGTAGGAGCTGGCGGCTTCGCCGGCGCTCATGCCGTGCATCGTCAGGCCGATGATGAAACCGCCGACCACGGTGATGAACAGGATCAGCAGGCCCGCCATCGCGTCGCCGCGCACGAACTTGCTGGCGCCGTCCATGCTGCCGAAGAAGTCGGCTTCTTCGGCCACTTCAGAGCGGCGCTGGCGCGCGATCTTCTCGTCTATGAGGCCGGCGTTCAGGTCGGCGTCGATCGCCATCTGCTTGCCCGGCATGGCATCCAACGCAAAGCGCGCGCCGACCTCGGCGATGCGCTCGGCGCCCTTCGTCACGACGACGAAGTTGATGACCACCAGGATCGCGAACACGATCAGGCCGACCGCGAAGTTGCCGCCGATCAGGAAGTGGCCGAAGGCCTCGATCACCTGGCCCGCGGCACCCGGGCCGGTGTGGCCGTGCATCAGCACCACACGCGTGGATGCGACGTTCAGCGACAGGCGCAGCAGCGTGGTCACCAGCAGCACGGTGGGCAGCGCGGCGAAGTCCAGCGGCTTGACCATGCGCGCGCTGACCATCATCACGGTCAGCGCCAGCGCGATATTGAAGGTGAACAGCAGATCGAGGATGAAGGCCGGCAGCGGCAGCACCATCATCCCGAGCATCATCACGACGAAGGCCGGCAATACCAGCGCCTTCACGCCACCGGCTGGACCCGAATCAGGACCGAACAGCCCATTCAGGCGTTGCATCCACGCGTTCACAGTTCAGGCTCCTGGAATTTCTTCGACGCCGGGTTGTGCGGGTCCATGTCGGCCGGCACTTCGGGCATCGGGGCATCGGTGGTGACGGGGCGGCCGGCACGCGCGGCATCGCGCAGCGCGAAGACCCAGGCCAGCACCTGCGCGACGGCCGAGAAGAGGCGTGCCGGGATCTCCTGGTCGACCTCGCAGTTGGCGTACAGCGCACGCGCCAGCGGCGGTGCCTGCAGCACCGGCACCTTGGCGTCGCGCGCCAAGTCGCGGATCTTCATCGCCAGCAGGTCGGCGCCCTTGGCCACGACACGCGGCGCGCCGATCGCGGCCTCGTCGTACTTCAGCGCCACCGCATAGTGGGTCGGGTTCATCACCACCAGGTCGGCCTCGGGCACCGCGGCCAGCATGCGGCGGTTGGCCAGTTCGCGCATGCGGGCGCGCATGCGGCCCTTGATCTCGCTGCTGCCTTCGGTTTCCTTGTGTTCCTGCTTGGCCTCGGTGACGCTCATGCGCAGCCGGCGCCCCAGCATGAAGCGCTGCAGCGGCACGTCCACCAGCGCGAACAGCGCCAGCACGCCGCACAGCAGCAAGAGGCCACCCTTGATGAGCACGCCGCCTTCGGCCAGCGCCGTCGGCAACGGCATCGCCAGCAGTTCGGCGTGGTGCATCCACTGCCGCCACAGCCAGGTGGCGGCCACGCCGCCCAGCAGCACGGCCAGCAGGCAGGCCTTCAGCGTCTCGGTGAGCTGGTGGCCGCTGAACACGCGCGTCAGGCCGGTGAGCGGGTTGAACTTCTCGAAGTTGGGGTGCAGCGGCTTGAGCGTGAAGTTCCAGCCGCCGGACAGCACACCCGCCGCCAGCGCCACGCCGGCCATCACCGCGAACAGCGGCAGCAGCACGAACAGCATCTGCAGCGACAGCGTGCCCAAGCGTTCGCCCATGCCTTCGGGGTGGGCGATGGTCTGCGCGTCGAAGTGCAGGCCGTCGATCAGCGCCTGGCTCAGCCAGCCGGTGATCTGCGGCGCCAGCGCCGCCAGCAGCGCCACCGCCGCAGCCAGCGCGCCGAAGTGCCCGAGGTCGCGTGAACGCGCGACCTGGCCGTCGGCGCGGGCCTTGTCGATCTTGCGTTGGGACGCGGGGAGCTTGCGGTCTTGGTCTGATTCGGCCATCGGTGGGGTGCCGGCCGGGACGTCTCCGGCAGGCCTTGCCATGGTGCCGGCACGGGCTTCGGGCTTGAGCCCGATAAGCAGGGGGAAAGCCGCTCGACTCCCGGCCGGTGAAGCGGCTTGTGCGTTGCGTGCAGCCGGGCTGAACCCCGCCCGGGTGGAAGGAGTTCACACTTCGTCCAGACCCTCCCGAAGGAAGCACCATGAGCACCCTGCCCACCTACTTCATCAGCCACGGCGGCGGCCCCTGGCCGTGGATGGACGAGATGCGCCAGCCGATGGCCGCGCTGGCCGACTCGCTGGTGCGCATCACGCGCGAGATCGGCGTCAAGCCGAAGGCGGTGCTGTCGATCTCCGGCCACTGGGAAGCGCCGCAGTTCACCGCGATGGCAACGGCCAGGCCGGGCATGGTCTACGACTACTACGGCTTTCCCGCCCACACCTACCAGATCAGCTACCCGGCGCCCGGCGCGCCCGAGGTGGCGGCGCGCATCGAAGCGCTGCTCAAAGGCGCCGGCATCGCCGCCGCGCAGGACACGCACCAGGGCTTCGACCACGGCACCTTCGCGCCGCTGGCGGTGATGTACCCGGACGCGAACGTGCCGGTGCTGCAGCTCAGCCTGAAGGCGGGATACGACCCGGCCGAGCACCTGGCCGCCGGGCGCGCGCTGGCACCGCTGCGCGACGAAGGCGTGCTGATCGTGGGCAGCGGCCTGAGCTTCCACAACCTGCGCCTGCGCGGGCCGGGTGCGCTGGCGCCGTCACGCGCCTTCGACGCCTGGCTGCACCAGACGCTGGAGGCCGCAAGCCCGGCCGAACGCAGCGCGCAGCTGCTGGAATGGGAAAAGGCACCGGCGGCCCGCCTTGCGCATCCGCAGGAGGACCACCTGGTGCCCTTGATGGTGGCGCTGGGTGCCGCGGAAGGAGAAACCGCGACCCCGGTCTACCACGAGGACCCGTCCGCCATCGGCTGGACGGTTTCGTCCTGGCGCTTTGGCCAGGCAGCGAAGGCTTAGAAGCCCAGGCTCGCCAGCAGGTCGTCGACCTCGCCCTGGTTCGTCACCACGTCGGTGCGGCCGTCGGCGTTGACGACCGGGCCGTTCAGCACGTTGAGGTCGACCTTCTCGCGCTGTTCCGGCGGCACCACCTGGACCAGCAGCTTCACGAGGCTGTCTTCCAGGTCGTTGGCCAGCGTCACCACCTTGGCCACCACCTGGCCGGTGAGGTCGTGGAAGTCCTGGGCCATCATGATGTCGGTCAGGTGGTTGTCGATGGCGGCGGTGCGCTCCTCGACCTCCTGCACGAAGTTCATCACCTTGCCGCTGGCCACCGCGCGCACCGGGTCGGCCACGATGGCCGCGGCCATCGCGCGCGTCGCGGCGCTGATGGCGGCGTGGTCGGCCTTGGCCTGGTCGACCGAGTTCAGCACCTTGTTGGCGGCGTCGGCGGTCTTCTGTGCGATGTAGGTGAGGCGGCTGCGCGCGTCGGGAATGCCCTCGGCGGCGTTCTGCAGCTTGGGCATCACGCCCAGTTGCTGCATCGTGTCGTGCAGCAGGCGCGTGATCGAGCCGAGCTGCTGAAACACCTCCGGCGAGACCATCAATGTCTCGGCGGGTTTCAGGGTGGCGATGTCATCCATCTTCATGTTCTTGGCTCCGGCGTCGCTCAGGCAGTGGCCGCGAGCTTTTGCATGATCTTCTGCACCTTCTCTTCCAGCGTGGCCTTGGTGAAGGGCTTGACGATGTAGCCGGCCGCGCCGCTCTGGGCCGCAAGCACGATGTCTTCCTTGCGCGCCTCGGCCGTGACCATCAGCACCGGGATGTGCTTGAGCGTGTCGTCGGCCTTCACGGCCTGCAGCAGCTGGAAGCCGTTCATGTTGGGCATGTTGATGTCGGAGACCACGAAGTCGAACTTCGCGCCCTTCAGCATGCCCAGAGCCACCGCGCCGTCTTCGGCCTCTTCGGCGTTGTTGCAGCCCATCTCCTTCAACAGGCCCCGCACGATGCGGCGCATGGTGGAGAAGTCGTCGACGATGAGAAATTTCAGCTCGGTGGGCGTATTCATGGGCGGCGGCCTTGGGTGGCTGTAACGGAAGGTGGAACTTGGGGGTTTATCGGGCGGTGCGGGCCGGACTTGAGGCAGCGCGGGCGGCACCCGTCACGCCAGGCGTCACGGTGGGGGCGGCGGTCTCGGCCTCTTCCTCTTCGGGCAGCGAAGGCATCGTGCGGAACACGGCCTCTTCGGCCTCGCGGGTCATCACGATGATGCTGATGCGTCGGTTGGACGGCGCGGCGGGATCGCGGCGGTCGAACAGGTTGCTGGCGGCCAGGCCCTGCACGCGCAGCACCTGCTCGTCGGGCAGGCCGCCGCCGATGAGCTCGCGGCGCGACGCGTTCGCGCGGTCGGCGCTGAGCTCCCAGTTGCTGTAGCCACGTTCGCTGCTGCCGAACGGCAAGGCGTCGGTGTGGCCTTCGAGCGTGAGCCGGTTCGGCACCTCGGCCAGGATG
>Ga0307515_10022117_pt1 | contig 11227 bp, 17 predicted proteins | sample 17_EM_MG_FD_194513 | JGI IMG/M metagenome (GOLD analysis project Ga0307515, IMG submission 194513) | Populus trichocarpa ectomycorrhiza microbial communities from riparian zone in the Pacific Northwest, United States - 17_EM | ecosystem: Host-associated > Plants > Roots > Unclassified | place... | reverse complement strand
TCAATCCACTGCCTGTGTCGCTTCACCAGTTCTTCGATGATATCCTCTTCAATCTCTTTCTCTGGATTCGTCTCCAAGTCAATGCGTATCCATGACTCTGCGAACTTGGGCACGGAGGGGTCGGTGCTGTGCGTCCTGTAGACGAACGCGACCTCGAATTTTCTTCGGTGAAGTTCGTTGGCGATGACGACGCTGTGACCATATCTCTCCAAGGCGGTTTGAGCCTTGGGGATGAGTAGTCCGTCGTCCGTCTCTAGCTGAGGTTGGACAGCGGGTCAGGTATCAACGACGCAATTCCTTGCTAAGCAAATACCTTGAACGACACAACAAAGCCCTGCCGGGTCCATTCAGCCACCATGGGCTTCAAGATCTTTGGAACTTGGTCCATTTCGATGTGCAGGCTTCCTTTCCCCGACTGAATTTTGTGGACTGACTGCGAAAATCTCAGCAAAGCAACACACGACCGCGGGACCAAAAGAAAAGGATCACCATCTTCTGTCTCGGCAAAAAGAAATCACTAACGGCCGCAGCCAGATAATACATCGCATTCTTCCCAAGCACAGAAAGCTCCTGACTGACAGCCCTCAGCAGCCACAAATAATCGTTCACCGTCACGAAATTCAACGTCAACATCGTCCCAGCCGCTTGCACTGACTTGTACGTCTTCAGGACCTCGAGCAGGTGGGCCCGCTTGGGTGGTATAACGGATATCGAAGGAGTGGCGGTTGAACCTTCCGGAGGTTCGTCTATCTCAAGCAGGTCCAAGAACGGGTTCGTAGAGTGGGAATAATGTCGGCTGAACGGTTGGAGGCTGAACTGCCTGTGCATGAATATCACGGCATAGCCGGCTTTGAGGAAATACTCTGCGGATGTCGCCCCACGAGTTCCTGGGGGTCATATAATGAACCGGGTGCACAGAGAGGCTGGGGTGGGATGGGCTTTGCTTACCAGCACTGAAGTTATCCAGGAATCGGACGCTGGGCGCGTGAGAGCCCGAAGCAAGGACACGTCATTTGGATGTAAATCAAGGTTATGGCTGCAGGTGATAAGGACGCGATTCGCTCACACGTTGAGTTCCAAAGGAACAGTTGTTCCTCCGCTCTACAACACACCAGACAGAGATCAACACGCTCGTTTCATCACGAAGGCACGATACGGATGCGTACCGTCACCAAAACGACCTTCCTCCGGTGCTCCTGTTGTTGTTTCAAAAACTCCCGAACGGATTGAACGTCCTGCTCAATCGTCGATGGTGGCGGCTGCGTCTCAAAGTACGCCTCAGCAGAGAAGGTCGTCGGCAGCGCTTCCATCCTATCCGTCCGCGCGCTGTCGTATGTCTTCGGGATGGAGAAGGAATGAGAGAAAATCTGAATGGGAGGCGCTGGGGAAACGGCCCGCCACTACTACGCCGTTCCATGATCGAGGACCCTAACTCGTCACGGCAGATAACAAAATCCGATGTTGCGGGGGTAACGCCGCAACACGTTAAATAATAATTAGTCCAGCACGGGGAGGATGTAAACAGAAGCGTAGCAGGAGTGATACAAATGAGGCGATGCAGAAAAGCGTCACGGAACAGAGTGCAAGAGATAGCGAGAAGAGAGAGGGAGAGGAGAGGATCAGACAGGAGGCAGATGAACAAAGGAGAGTCCGCAAGAAATCTTCAAACGGAGAACGTGGCCAGCCACTCATCGATACTCCTCCAAACCTGTTCCCTGATTACTTCATCCCACCAACCCATCATAAGAATATCGTGCACGGCGTCCTTGACCCCAATCATCTTGACTTCAACGCCATCGTGTTTCATAGCGCCAACCAGTTTCAGGACCTCGGTTTCTAGCCGTTCCGCATCCCCGAGTACGACACAAGTCCTGGCGAAGTCCTCGAATAGAGTAAGTTTCCTCGGATTGACGGTTGTGACCTGGCGGAGGAGAGGCAAGTTAACATCCGAGTGACAGTAGGATGGAACGAGCAGAGGCCCCTGCGGCCGCTTCAACAACGACCCGGGTATTTTGGGTGTGAGACTTGGCGTGCCATTCGGCGTTGAGATGGCGGAGGCAGGCAAGCTACCGGGGTAGCCTATGCTTGGCGTTGGTGTAGGATCGTTAGTGATGATGACCGGAATTCCTTCAGCTTCAGCGCTGGCTCGCGCTTCAGCCTCGGCCCTTATTTGCTCGAAATGGGCAAGAGCGTATTCGTTGATGCGGACTCCAACCTTGGAAGCGATCTTTTCAAACTCCTCATCGCCGTATGCCTCACGGAGCACCCGCTCGCTAGCGGGGGAAAGGTACGGAGAATGGATCATCTCCATTGGGTGATGGCCCAGAAAGGTGCGGAGGAGAAGTGCCCGGGGTTCTGGAGTGTCCACGAGATAATCTGTACTCTCGTGTGGGCGAGGAATGTATGATGATGTCGTGAATGGGAAAGCATGAGCTATCGGAGGTGGTCAGAACGCGGCACGAGGAAGGCTAGGGAGTAAAGGAGACGTACAAGGATCGCAAGACGGCTTGGAGTGAAGAGGCAATGAAGTCAGTCACGAGCGACGGGGGTGATGAGGTCGACGTACTGAAAGGAGCAAGAGGCCATCGGGCGGAGGTAGCAAGTTCTCGTCACGCAGCCAGCGAGCGGCGCCGAGAACGAGGTTTCCCCCAGAACTGTCACCGATCAGAATGATTCTGCAGCCTTTAGGTCTACCGTTCGCAGAACATTTTCCTGATCAAGGGATCACTGTTGGAACACCGTGACCGTGGCGTGACGTAAGTGCTCACCGTATTTCTTTACGATATGGTAATACACGGCTGCCGCGTCTTGGATAGCCGACGGGAACGAACCCTGATGCAACAACCTGTATTCAACGGCTACACAATAGTGGGCGGGTTCGCGTGAGTGAAATAACGGTGAATTGAGTGCGAGGAGTGTTAGCGCACAATAGATCTCGGTGAACCGGCCATCCTGGGAAGCCGCCAAGACAACAATGAGCAATCCGTTTCATAAGCGAACGGTCAAGAGGTGGGCCGTACCCACCTTGTTTAGTCTACGCGGTATTTTGCTGGTGGGAGACTTCTCTTCCGCAGACATGTGGCAGTATCCTCCGCCGTGCATGAACATGCCAATCATGGGGATATCACCCACGGCTTCGAGGTCAATGTCCGAAGAGTGGGCCGGTGAACCGGAACTTGATCCATCTATTATTCGGTAGCCTTGTTTTCCCAACGGGATGTATTATAGCGAAAAGGTGCCTGAGTGTATTGGTCGCTGGAGAGGAGAAGTTACATACTATGAGTAGAGGTCGTGGTATTGGTCAACCTCCTTGGGTGCTTCGGCCACACGAACGTCCCGACCTTGACACAGGGGACCTCTGCATCATTCACGACACCCTTTTGAAGTTCTTTGGGCAGGGGATCGATCCACTGGAATCGAGTTTCCTTGAGACTAGATTGCGCGGGCTCTTTTGTGTGATCCCGGACCCCCCAGACGACACCGGCCATCTCTGTGACTTTATGTATGCGACGAGTAAAACGGACTGCGACTATTTGTTTTATGGACCAGGACTTCCTGGGTCTTGAGGACCGAGGGGCAAGGAGATAGTAGAGGCTCCATATCGGAACGAGGAGAAGGGTTGTGGTGAGACGTTGGGCTACGTATAGCGTTTTCCAGGGTTCGTGTGCGAAAGGCAAATGACTGGCGTAGGGACGTGGAGACATTGTGGGGAGAGTTGCGGGCACTGTGCCATACAAGTGCTATATATGTCCCGACGTTGGATGCGCATCCAAGCCGGGTGGCAAGATAACTTGATGACGTCGGCGCTCCCACGATGTGTAAGCCGGATGACCGATCTTGACCGATCTCCAAGTTCACCCTTTCGCAGGCGCAGCACAGAGGAGGCGACTACGGAATGCGGTGAGAGTTATAAATTACGCTGCTAATTTTATGCACACGTATGTATACCGTATCTACCCGCTATGAAACCCAAATTGACCACTAGAGCCTAAAATATCACCAGCAATATACAACCGATAAGCAAAGAAAACGATAGCGATGAAAGGGAAAGTGACAGTGTCGGGGATCCAGATCCGTCGATAGCAATTGTTTGGACGAAATCGTCCCCACACGCATCCGCCGCGATGCGAGCGGCATTAGCGTAAGCGGGAGCGAAGCCGCCTGGAACATTGGCGCCCCCGGGCCCCTCCTGCCCAGAGATTGCCGAGACATAGAGGCTCATGAGACTCTTGGTACATGACGAGCAACTTGGCTTGGTGTTGTTGGGGACATCAAGGCCGAATGGGACCTGATAAAGGTACATGTCGGAGGAACCCGACTGGGTGGCCGCTTGTATGTAACAGTAGACGTTGGTAGCTGGGTTCGATTGACAACCGGCGTTACGGGAGAGGCTGTAAAGTCTGAGACCGTTGTGGGTTTTTAACACAAACTGATTCCGTTGGGTGACCTCTGTGGCACATTGGGTCTGGAGTGAGGACGCGAACCAATCCATATTCTTTGAGCAAGTGTCGCTATCGAGAACGGTGTTGCAGGTGCCCCAGATCAAGTTGTTCAGTAACGTCACGTTTGTTTGTGCCTGCTTTCGGAATCATTAACTTGGGACGGTAAAATCATCGTTCGGGAACTAACAATTATGAACTGGGATGAGGATTGGGACAACAATCCGAAAGGTCGGCACTGTCTGAATGGAAGCGACATTGTCATGTTGAGGTAAAAGTCGACACAGGCCTGGGTCGAAAAGTTCTTCGGAAGTGTAGTGTCATACGGTTGGGGGAATGGGGTCGGTAATGGAGGGTCGATGGGTATTGTGGGCACTGTTGTGACCGAAGGAGATGAATCACGAGCCGCATGGGGGATGGTGTAGGGTTGGGGGGTGGGGTGCCGTTTGTGGAGTCCCCAATCGTTAAATTCAGCGCTATCGCTGGGTTCATGAGGGAACCCAGAAATTGAATCAAACAGGGCGGGGTGAGAGAGATACTGAGTCGTCAGAGTAATGAGGACCAGGACGGCAGGGACAGCGAGGATGCTCCATTTGATTTTGGAGGTCCTCTTGTGTTTCAGAGCTGCACCGAGTGAGGAGTTTGGCGAGACCGCTGACGCAGGCGAGTCGGGCAATAAACTCTGCGGAGGAAGAGGGGAGGGTGGGGGTGTAAACATTTGATATGGAAGGATCGTGGGGCGTAAGGAGCGTGTGTGATGGTCGAAACCAACTAGAAGATGGATGAGTGGGGGGGTATGGATGGAGGTGAGTGCGGGGAAAGACAAACCTAGTGGGTAGAGAGAAGGTCGACGTCAAGGACGAAGTGAGGACGTGAAAAACTGCCTGGACCTGGCGCCGTTCATACTTAGCGGTCGGGTTTCGGGAGAACCTGACGATCAGCTATTGGAAACTGTATACGATGATCGATCCTGATAGTGACCCCGTATCGAGTCCCCCCTTCAAATCCAGCGCGGCAAACCTGCAGACCTGCACCCAGCCTTTCACCCTCGAGCAACGACAAAAATCCGGCCCGCCCTCGTTGTGAAGGAGGCAAGCGAGGGAAAGCGACCCAGTCATCGCAGAGTCTCGGCCCAGGTACACCCGCGTGTTCGACCCGAAATTCGACCGTCGCGATCTAATACCGAGTGTGCGACGCGGTCTCCTCCTTCCCCCCGAAAAAAGGGTGTTCGCTCCCCCCGATTCATCTCAGCCACACAATCACAGATGTTCAGCGTGTGTATCTTCTTTCTTTTCTCTTGACCAGGTGTGCCCATTCTTCTGCTTCCTCCACCCAAGTCGGTTTGTCGCTTATTCCCACGTCGCAGTAGCCCCTTTGATCATGCCTGTGACCGATCTCCGCGCCCTCGCTGGCCCCTCCCCACATTCCCTTACGGACATTTCAGACAAAGTCAACACCAACAAAACACACCGCATCGTCTCTGACACTTTTGAAGGCGTCATCTCTCTTCAGATCAAACGCTTCCCGACGCATCACCGCACCACCTCCTCAGACTACTTCGAACGCCCAGACCGCCAAACAATCACCTGGAGCATTCAAGTCCAAGGTTCGTCCGGTCTGCTAACATCCTCCTCTTCAACCGAAGTCCACCCGGGTTCTGATCATCAATGCTACTTATTTACATCTCACCGTTCAGGCAGATTTCTTCAACCGCATACAGCCGATGATGTACTGTTCGGGAACGTATTCGAGCGTCCGCTTATTCTGCCCTGGGGCTCGAGCGCAGCATTCCAGCTCATGGGGTGAGTGTGCAGTGCGCTCGACGCCGTCCGTGCGTCTGCTGTTCGAACCCTGTCGCTTACGACCTATTCCGCCCGGCTTCGTTTGTCTCAGGTACATTGATCCGACGCTGGAGCACGATCTCACTTCGCAAACAAAACCCTGGGCTTTGTCACCGCTCATCTCGACAATGCCGCATTTCGCCCACAGAAGAATAGGAGAATCCGACACCCCTCCCGAGTTCCCGCCTCGCGAATCTCTGCAGGACGACAATTCCCAGCTGGCAGCAGCTGTTCAGGATCCCATCGAGAGGAAGAGGCTATCGCCTCAGCTGGCAAAGATCAAGACTGCAGAACAGCGTCGAACGCACTTTGCGAACAAGGACGCTCGAAAGTCCATCGCCTTTGGTCCCAATGTAGGTTCCACCGAATGTCGTAACCTTCTCCCAGTGTTTCATAACAATAACCCAATTTCCTGTTATGCGCTTCCACGCGGCATCAGGATCTCATTACAACAGATTTCTGTTATGGATTTCTCGAGTTCAATCCAGAACTGGCGCTCAAACTTCCAGGAGGAGTCTCCTTCAACCTTACCAAGTATTGGGACGGTCAGCCGGTCCAGTTCGTTTGCTGTAAACGGCGGGAACCTCTAGCCGATGGGAGTTCTGGAAACCAGGAAGGAAATCCGTGGGGAGAGGTATTTTGGTGCGTTTTCATTCAGCCAGCGGAAGAGGAAGAGACTGCGGAGATCCCTGGGGTTGAAAAGGGGAACGAAGAGCAACCGTCCACCCCAGACATAGATTAGATCCTACCCTGTTTCGCAAGAACCTTTTAGATTACTAGGTCGAGCTGTATACACCCGTGCACCAAGATCACCGCACCGAACCGCACCGCCAACGCAGACCATCAGATTTTCCCATTACGCGGGCGGAACGAAACGGGTCGTTTCTGAAAACTAGCAACCTTGTTTTAGCGCGATCTTGTCGAAGTTTCTGCACAATTGGTTATAAGATACGAGGGAGTTTCCAATGTGTCTTTAAGCGGTGCTCTTGGGCAACGTCCCCTCCGCTTTCCGCTTCAGCCAATACGAGCCACTCGGCCATTCGTATTCAGCAATGCTCGCCGTGTACATCTCGCCGCTACAGGCCACACAAGTATCAGTCAACGGACACGGGGGGGCTAGGTGGCCAGGACGACGCTTGGGACGCACCTGTAACCCTCCTTCGGGTCATTAGGGACGTTGTACCATCCGTGCTCATTTATCGTGCATGGGTTGACGAAGTGCTCGTGTAAGTGGTCAGCAAACTCGAGAACGTTACGTTCCATCGTGCCCGAAACCACGATATAGTCGATCAAGCTTCAGGGAGTCAGCCGACCTCGGCCAGGGCACTATCGGTGGAGGGGAACCGACCTCAGATGAATTACATGCTCACACAGACCCACACCCCCCGCATGAGGGCAGACAGGGACACCAAACTTGGCGGCCATCAGCAAAACAGCGAGAACCTCGCTCACACCAGCGAGCCGGACGGAGTCGATTTGGCAGACGTCAATGGCTTCGGCTTGGAGGAGTTGCTTGAAGACCATCCTGTTATGTGCATGTTCGCCGGTCGCGACGCCAATGCCGTACGGTTTGAGAGCCTTCCGGATGGCGGCATGGCCTAGGATGTCGTCTGGGGCAGTAGGTTCCTCGATGAACCTAGAAGGTGGAAATTAAAGCGGCCCTGCGATAACCTGAGCACCTCTCGTGCGTACCAAGGTTTAATCTCAGCCAGACTTTTGGTGTACTCGATCGCCTGGTTCACCTCCCACACCTGGTTCGCGTCAATCATCAGCACCGCACCCGTCGGCCCAGCATTCTTTCCCCTCAATTCCGGGCCATTAGGATCCCGAAGCTGCTTATCTTTGGGAAGGTGTTGAGGATCGTCGATGATGGACCGGATGAGTTTGCCTCGCCGGAGGTCAGCCTCAAAGTCACTCCCGACTTTCATCTTGAAGTGATTGAAACCTTTCGCGACGGCTTCTTTCGTCAGCCGGATTATTTTCTCGTCCGAGTATCCGAGCCAACCCGCTGAAGTGATGTAGGCAGGATAACTGGATGAAGGCCATTTATTAATGTTGTGGACCTTCAAGATGAACGAAGGGAAATGAGATTACCCAAGTTTCCGAACGTGAGCTTCACGTTCAGTTTTGCCTGCTTCCCTTTCCTTCAGCCACTTTAAGGCTTCTTCGGGGGTTATGACATCGGTAATGTATCGGAAAGTCGTCGAACGGACTAACTCCTCCTATAAGACAATGTCAACTCGCGATTCCACCAACGTGCGGCGAGACTGAGTCGCGTACGGGTGACATGTCCACGATGAGTTTCCACAACGGTTTTGACCTTGATCTGGCAAACATATCCCAGACGGCGTTTCCAACGGCACCGGTGGCGATGTGGATGACACCTTTTTCTGGACCAATCCTGGCAACAGCGATCGCAGATTTTCGTGAATTCTTGGATGGGGGGTCGAGGAAGCAGCGATTTCGTACCAACGGAGTTGTGAATCTGCTGTAAGGTGCGCCCATGTCTTGCCCATATCGGCGAAGAGGTCCTCGACTTTCTTGCCAACAATACGATCCGCCACATTGTGAATCGCTTGGCAAACCTATATCGTAGCGGTCGTTTATGCGTGACCCCAATAGAGGGACGAGTTCGAGCGTACGATGTCATTGCCGCGCCCAATCGTAAACGTCATCCCGACGCCCCTGAGGTCCGGAGAGGACGTCTTCAGGATAATGTATGCCGATGAATAGTCACAATCGACGTTCCTGGGGGTCCAAAAGGCAGGGTCGTAAGTTCGTCTATCGTGAACCATTCTTTCGACGAGGATCAGAACCAGAGACTCGACTTACATTGCATCCGTTCCATCTCCAGTCAAGGATGTTGGGAAGCGGACGTCATGGGTTTCATAGCCTGTGATAACGATATCTGACATGGTGGGTGAGGAGGGTAAGCTAAAGAGGGGGACTGCTGACCTTGCACTGTACTCTTATCATTCTTTATAGTCGCGGGGTCACGGTTCCGTCAACGTCCTTCACCGCCCAGGAGACTCCGCCGACCGGGCCGGTCGGATCAATTTGAATGGCCGGATATTTCCGTTGAAGGGAGGGAGGGTTCAAGTTGGCACCGCGGAGGGTCTCCTCAAATACACTTACGCCTACAGACAAGCATAGCAACGGGCGGGAAGGTGTAAGGTGAGACAACCGTTGTTTGACAGATTGGGACCGTGTGTGCATAACGACGGTGTCGGCATCTTTGTAGGTCCAAGTGTCGGTTGTGTGCGGCCGCCTGTTGGTTTGTTGGCAGTGGGCGCATAATCACTTTGTGGGTGCACAACTCGTCCCCAGAAGCCTCGGCTAAGATGTCAAAAGTCTCCCCGATGAGTATATAGACCGCCCCGCCCTCCCAAATATTTTCCCTCATCCCCTCGCCTCAGAGTCACTCAAGACAAGTAAAAATCCTCCTCTCCTCCGCTCGCCTCTTCAATCTGCGAAATGTCTGCCGTCCGACTCATCTCCGCCACCGTCTCTACCGAGGCCTCCTCCCCCACCACCCGCACTGTCGCCGGTTCTTGGGATCTTATCCCTACCACTGCTACTCCTGAGGCAGGATCTTCCACCATCATCTCCGGCACTCGTGTGGCCGCTGACCCTCCCACCCCACCGCCACAAGTTTCCACCCACGTCCCTCATCAATCCCTCCAGCAGGGTGAAGTCGATCCATTCGGCAGCTTCTTTGGAGTTTCACGCTCCTCCCCTCGATCCAGCAGCATTGGAGGCACCCGCGAATCGAGGCACGATTCCACCCCTCCACCCTACTATAACGGTGAAGACCTCCCCGCCTACTCGAAGTGGGATGAGGAAGCCGGACTAAAAGAACCACCCACCCTTGCCATGTACATGTTCAAGTACGGGTTTTGTAAGTCACGTCATTTTCAGCACTTCCTCCACAGCAACTCACGAGTCCTTCACAGTGTTCCCCATTTTCTGGATCCTTGGGTCATTCATCCTCTGCGTCCCCCTTCGTGCACCTGCCGACTGGGAACCAACCAAAACCGCTGCAGAACGCGCTGAGCTCATTGTTCACATGCGCCATACTGAAAAAAAGTGGGCGAGGCGCTGTCTAGTTGCCTTCGTAACCTTCGTCGTCCTCGTCCTTGTCGCCGCTTTGGCCATCTGGGCCACGCTACGATTCTGATCTGACGCTCACATGAGCGTCGGTCTCTTGACAGTTCTTTTGTTTTCAACTGCTTGTCTCTTTTCCTTCGCTCTACCTTGGGAGTAGCTGTGCACTCACCATCATCACACTCGCTCTTTGACGCATGTTTTCCTGATTGCTTTCGTTCATCTTTTTTCTCTCGTGTAGACGTCCTCGACGAGAGCCATGTACAGAATACTGTGTATCACTAGCTCCTATATATTTTAGAATAACTTACAGATACACCTCGCGGGCATAAAATCCTTGTATAAACGAGTGAGGATTCCCGGTATCAACGTCGAAATTACAAAGCCCGCAAGGGCGATACAGTAGCAAATACTAATTGTCCCAAGGCAATTGTCCTTGGTAAACTAAGTCCCAGCCAGAGTCCCTGTCACCACCGCCACGTCCACTCTCTGAACTGAAGAAGTTCCACCAGGGTCGTGGTTTCGGTTTCCGATGTCTACTGTCCGGACACCACTCTAACAACTCCCTCAGTTCTTTGGCCGAAGCCCAGTAAGGATGGAACCTGAGGAACGGGTTGCGGGAAGTTCGTTTGGAGATCAATGTCGAGTGACACCCATACGTGTCTTTCTTATACGGGAGATAGGCGTTAGTGAACTGTATGTGTCGGGTGAAGAACATCAGTATCACTTTGGCCTAAGCGCAAGTACGATAGACAACGTACCTCTCCCTTCTTGGCTTCATTCATGACGTGTTTTTGATCCCCGTCAATGCCAATGTATTCGAATTTACCCTCCGGCCACCGG
>Ga0307515_10022116_pt1 | contig 11227 bp, 6 predicted proteins | sample 17_EM_MG_FD_194513 | JGI IMG/M metagenome (GOLD analysis project Ga0307515, IMG submission 194513) | Populus trichocarpa ectomycorrhiza microbial communities from riparian zone in the Pacific Northwest, United States - 17_EM | ecosystem: Host-associated > Plants > Roots > Unclassified | place... | reverse complement strand
CTCAAAGTTCAAATTCTCTAACGAAACCATCCCTTGCATAACTTTAAACTAGACCTTTTCACATTGCTCCAAGATTTTGCACCTTGAGGGGAGAAAAAGAAAAAATTAAGCGCGCGCAATCATATTCCTCATCTGCTACCTTCAGACCAGACTGTAATTCAAAAATTAACATAGATTGTTTAGTTTATCGTTGCAAAAGCATGCCAAGCAAAAGTTATCCAAAAAGAAATTAAGAATAAAGTTTATGGAAAAACATAAATCACACCAGATATGCTACCAACAAAGACCAAAAAAAAAATAATAATTTCGAGCATGCATGCTGAATATACAATTGATATCAAAATAAAATTCTAACATGCATATTAATTATCTAATATATCTTAATATATCTAAGTTTAAAATAAAGACAAATAAATATACTTATTTATTGAAACACTTTAAAATAATGAAACTTTTATTGTTCTTAAAAATAAATCGTTTATTCTTAAGAGTTTATTGCTCATCTTGGTTCAAACTATGTTTATATGTAATTCTAAACAAGATCTTTGAATCAAAGTATAAAAAGCTCTATTATCTTTTAATAAAATGAATCTAAATTCTTAATTTGAGAGAAAAATCAAAACATAAAAGAAATGAAAACACGAAAAATAAGGTGAAGACGAGTGTGCAAGAATCTGTAAAAAATTTGGAGGAAACTCTTTCTTAATCTCCTTCTTATAGTGAATTTTGGAAGATAAAAAATTCAAGAATTAATTATAGTAATAATTAGAATTAATTCTCACCATTATTAACCTTTAATTATCCACTATAAATCAAGAACTAAAATGGCATGGCTATAAATCTATGAGTTTTGAGGTGAACATTTTGTTCAAGTACTATTAAAAATGTTCTGAAAAAACTAATAAAATTCTTCTTTTCATGGACTAGATAAACTAATGGGTTGGAAAAAATAATGGCTAAAGTTCAAATTTTAGTTGGTGAAAAAAACTTAAGTAGCTAAAAATATTATTTTATAATAAGTCCAAACTCAGCTTAAAACCCAAGCCCGAGCCGAGCTCGCATGCATGTGTGTGGGTTTTAAGCTCAAAGCCAACTTTGTTTAGAACTTTTCCTAATTTCACCTCTAAAAATTCAGGTGCTTTTTGAGATCAATTTTAAATTCTCAAATTCTCATTATATAAACACTAAAAAAAATTTATTCGTTTTCTATATGGGATAAAATTCTTCTAAAGATTTTGAATTTTACTAAAATATACCAACCAAGAGTTTTTTAAGATCCATTGATTATTCATCCACACTTTGTTTAAAACATGTTAACATCATATGTTAATGCATATATGTTGATTAAATTTCAACAAAGTTTTGACCCAAAAAGTGTATGGACCCCACTTATAACTTATTTGTCCAGTTAGAAACATGAAGATTTTTTTGAGAGATAATGAAATTAATAGATCATTATATCAAGTTAGAAAGCTTTTGACTTTGTATCTTTTTTAATTAAATACAATCGGAAATTCTCAAATAAACAACTCTATTTTCACTCGTATAAGTGATGTTTTATTAAAAGTATTCTGCTATTCCAATGCAGAAAGATATACCTGCAAAGGAAGGACTTTGTGGCATAGCAATGCAAGGAAGTAATTTTGTCAGCTGTATTCGACATCTATTGGATGAAAAAGAATCTGAGCTGTATAATGTGATAAGTGGGGAAAAAGAATTTGGGTTAAAATAATCGCCGCAGCAGTTTCATTTAAGAACACTTGCAACGAGTAAGCACATAGTCATCTAAAAACTGGCTGAGCTGGGTTGTATAGAGTTTTGGGTCATTTCTGAAATGATCAACATGAGGTGTGAAAACAAAGTTGCAGGCCCTGACCTCATGCCCCGCTCTTCGCTGCTCCTCTATGAATGATTCCACAGACCCTGCAGGAATGACTCTATCCGCAGAACTATAAATATATAACTGTGGACAGCTTGGTTGTCCTGATGATAATAAGCTTAGCACATCCGAGAGCCTCCTGCAGTGTTATAGAGAGAAAGGTGTATAAGCTTCCAGTCATGGAGAATTTATCGATGGCAGTAACGATAAGGATTGCATTATTAAGCATGTATCAATGTATGGTTTCAGATTTTTCCTTCGTTGATAAGAGAATATTTACCTGTTCACTGTAGGAAGGTTCAAGATCACATCGAAGAACTTTTCCAGAATTGCTAATAAAGCTGATTCAGTTATTGCAGGCTTGGGTTCCACATGTGTTTTGCTGCCAACTAGTACCTCCATATCTGATTCTTTTGAGCTCATATGCACTCTTGTTGCAATACTATGATTTTTCAGGAAAGCTGCAGAGAAACCTGAAGCCCAGACCTAAACAAAGGAAAAAACAGGACCATATGAACTCATAGCCGAAGGCATCCCAACTTCTGATCATATATTTGATCACCGATAACATGATCTCACAAAAGCACAGAACCCGCTGATATATAATCAGACCAATAATAGTCAATTAACATTAACGAATGTTGCTGATAAATTATATTCTCTGAATCAGAACACTATCTCCTAACCATAATAAATTAAGGAGGGATGTGGCAGCAGGGGCAGAATTGGGGTGGGTGGGCAAGGACAGGGGCCCTGCAAGAAAAAAGCCCTCCACCTTCAATAAATTAGATTTTTAGTCCTACAAATAGAAAATTTTAAATTTCGACCCCCCTAAAATTCTCTCTAATTTGGCCCTCCCAAACTAAAATTCCTAGCTCCACCCGAGTGGCAGAGAGCATGTGCAAATATAAAACATGAAGCTAGAACTTGAAGAAAAAAACCAAGAATTGAAAGAACAGAGTCAATAATAGTCAACCAAAAGATATACTTATAATACATAAAGCAGCATATAAATTAAGCCTTTGTTTGAAGGTCCACCCGTCCAACAATATTTGCTGCCAACTTGGAGAAAAAAATTTGATCCAATCATGCAGCTGCATCTCTTAATAACATGATCGTACAGCTAGCATTATGGCAAAATAGAAATTTCCAAGTTCAGTGAACAGAAGCAACAAACAATTGACACAATAAAATATAGATGGCAAGCAGACGAAAATGGAAGGGTGGTTATCAATAGCATGATCATACAACTAGCGTATGGAAGAGCTCAATTCCAATGAAAAAGTTGATCATAAACTTAAAATGTAAAATGAAACAAGCCAGGGTTTTCAAAGGTTTGCCAGCTACAACACCAATCATCACAGCCAACAGCTCCATTAAAGACAGGTAAACATGATAGAAAATAACACAAGACATTCAGAGAGGAAAAAAATAAAAAGAATTTCATCTCCTCTACCATTCCCAACAATATATTCTTTTTATTGTCAAAACAAAACAATGAAAACAGCAAGCAACATTTACCTGAGGATCTGGGGCAGCAACAGGAGCAGAGTCCACTATGCAGCCCCTAATCCTTCCCATTAAGGAAGGATCTTGTTTCTGAAACTTCTCAAGTATAACTCCATATCTGCAAAACAGTTTATCAAACCAAGCATGTCAGGCCAACTGGCCAAGAGGTTACATGAAGAACAAGGAGACAAAATGGTCACCGTAGATGCCTGTGTGAGAGAGAGAGCTTACGTTAACCATCCGGTATTGCTAAAAGTATGGAAAACCAGGTTCTTCCTGTCCTCTTCCAACCAATCAGTCAGATGGTTCACAAGCAAGTCAATGTCCTGTTCCGCTTTCCCACCAACTTGGTAACAAAGAATCTCGGCCATTGGAAAAGTAAAAGTAATGACATGAAATCCCCTCGAAGTGTACCACTCAGCATATTTCTTTAGATGTTTCTGCTTTGATCCTAACCACCCTAACAAAACTACCACTGTCCTGGATTTTTCTGATAAACAATCAGAAGACCCAGAAACATCAATAGTACTAGGCTCGGGCAAATGCCATCTATACAAAATATCAGGAGAGGATGTAGGAATATTGGTGGTTTTAAATGCACTTGGTTTTGGTCCTTTGGCCAACTCCGCAGACTGATACAGACTAACAAGAAGAGGAGAGGAAGCAACAGAAAAACCTAACGTACTGGGAACAAAATTTTGGCTCACATCCAGGACTGCGAAGTTTAATTTAGGAACAGGAATCTGAATCCTAGTTACGAACGACGAAGATGCAAGCTTAGAAACTGAACTGTGAGAAACCCATGAAAAGTTTGAATCTTGAACTGAATTAGACAATAAAGAACTTGACTGTTCCGAGGTAGAACAAGAATCAAATGATCTAAAAGATTGGAGTTTATCAGAAAAATCAACAGAAACAGAAGCTAAAGCTGCTGCAGCTGCTGCAATCACTGGTCTTTGAAGCATTCCAGACAAGGAACTCATATTGAATAAACAAGAAGAAAACCTCTCATAAGCACACAATCCGATATAACAACAATCTACACAACGAAAGGCCAAGAATCCACGTCAAGCAACCGAATTTCAACTTTGGTCACAACCCGAAAACCAGGTATTGTATGTTAAATAATCAATCACCTGCACAGTAATAAGAACAATTCCATGAAAACTATTTAAAACCAAACACGAGAATAAATATCCATGCTCATTCAAAAATCATAGAAATAGTCAAAGATGGAATATTCTATTGATGTTGTTTACCTTATTCTTTGTATAGGGTCTTTGAAGCTGTATTCGGGCTGTCAAAAATAGTTCTCTTTTGACAGCCCGATTGATCAAACGTTAGACACCAAACAAGAAGCTTCTTTTACCAGTTCAAAACGCGTTCCTGCTAGCACAAAACGGACATGTTAATTGCTTTTAAATGTTTTTGTATTTGAAAAATCATTGAAATTATATATTTTTTATTTTTTAAAATTTATTTTTAACATAATCTTAAAAAAAAAAACATTAAAAAAACTAATTTAAAGAAAATAAATAAATTAAGATTTTTCAAATACAAACACAGCCAAAACCATAACCGAGGGAACACTGACAGGGGGGCAGAATGACAAGATGGAACCAAACTAAGTTTTCAAATATGGAGCAACCAGTAAGAACTCGCCACGTGGTGCTGCCTTGTGGTTTTTTACAAGGATGGTGATTGATAGATATGTGGTGATAAATTCTCTCCGGCTAGTTAGGAGGCCAAAGTGGGCAGAGCTAAGAGACAGTCTTGTCCCTACGAGAAAAGGAGGAGAATTCGAGGGTGGGGGTAATAACAGAGAGTTCCGAGGGCAGGATTGGAAAAGTGAATTAACTATACACCGGTGGACCTAAAAGCTGCAAAGGAACACGAGGCTGCCATAAAAAATTGACAGGTCAGACTCAGGGGACAGAGACCAGAGCATAAAACCCTTGTGGCCATACCTACCTTAATTGAAAGCGAGCTAACTCGGCCATGACTCGGACGAAAAACTCGGAGTTCTTATTCAAAACAATCTTTCTTTCTTTCAATGAATAAAAAACAAGAAAACCCAATTGAGAACATAGAGGTTTTGATTGTAAAGTCTTGGTCTTTCGTTTAAAAAACAACGCATGGCCATTGAAAGTAATGATTTTTTGAACAAAAAACATGAAAACAGATGGAAACGTGTCAAGAATTTGCTCGAAATTTAATGATAATCCGAACGTTGAAGGCAAAAAAAAAAAAATTCACAATAAGCAAAAGAAAGGAAAGCGAGCAAGAAGGAAGGAAATAATACATCGAGAGAGAGAGAGGGAGAGAGGGAGAAAGAGAGAGAGAGAGACTGACCTGAGAAAGAGTCGATGTGAATGGCAATTGAGTTTGCTTCTTGTTCTCTCAATTAAAGAGAGCGAAGACAGGAATGTGTCCTTGAATTTAGGAGGGAGAGAGGGAGAGAGATTTTTTATTTGTGGGGGTATGGTGGTGGCGTTGTTGGGGTGGCTTTAAATATATTTTTCCTGGATACCGTAACTCCTCTTTATTTATTTATTTATTTATTTTTATTTGTTTAGTTTAGGGATTTTTATTTTTTTCATTTTTTTTTATATAAATAGGGGTCACTTTTTGATTTTGTCCCTTTTAACTGCCGTATATAATTAACGTGGCAGTAATTCCCGAGAGGCGATAAGAATCAGGGAATTAAAGAATAATTTATCCAATGAAAGAGACATATTTTTATTATTTTTAAAGATTTCAGATATAATTTCCTCTCTTAAAATATCATATAATTTCTTTCTTTTTTTTAAAAAAACCAAGAATGTGGTAGCCTTTGAGCCCAAAGAAATAGAGATGCTTTGCCATGTAAATGCTATCTACCTAAGATAAGGAGAGATTTTCTAAAAGGAAAGGAAGCAGTGCGAGGAAGAAAAGGAAGGGGGTGGCTTGCAAGACGAGAATGGTTTCTAGAATATCCCAGTTGGATATTCCAACCAGAGATTCTGAATGGAAGGGTGAGCAGTAAGACAAGGGACAAGGTGTCTTGTTCTTAGCCTTTCATGGATGCCCATAAGAGATTCTTTGGATTGTTGAAGATGAGTTTGATCACACCAAGAAATCTTTATTTATTCTGATCCCTTTTACCTCTCGCAGATTCGATAGATAGGACTTTGGAAAGGAGATTCTCCATCCACTGCTGGTTTTAGCAAGTTCTTTCTGGTCTCCCACCGTCGATATGAGACGATGCTGATGAACAAGAAGTTCTGACACGTAGTTCACATCTCCTATAGCTAAAGCCTGACGAACACGGGTGGATGGGACTTGTCCTTTGTCTTTTAGATCACCAGAATTCATGCTTCTGTGATCTTGATTCTTGTCCATTACTGAACTTGTAATGTAAGCCCGCATGCCTTGCTCTTCGCACAGCCTCGCCCAGCAGCTTTATATCCAAATCTGTAGTTTTCCCCTGCCAGAGTCAACCAGTAAGATTCAAAACTTCTATTATATGATAATCACATGCAGGTATTCACATTACAGAAGGGACAAAAAGAAAGGCAGCAAAGTAATTTTAGTTCACCTGCCACAGCTCCAAGCTCCTTGTAGAGCTTCTCAACAAATTGCTGTGGGGTGAGATGTCGAACACTTGAAAATTCATTTTGGACCTCTGCTGGAACCAGATTGCCACAGTATGGAGCCCAAGAAGAAAGAACTCTACTCCGGTCACATTTGGCAACTACGGGCGCCCTGTCCAGGAAGTATATAAAATCATCATCATAAGATCGTCACTGTAAATTGACATCGTAAACAGTGTCTTCAATTGATCAATCACTATTGGAAATTTCTTCAGCAATGAAAGTGGTGAAGTTTATTATCGAAAAGTGTGCAAAACAGATAAAAAGAACTGTGATATGTTGTACACAAAGTTTTCAATTCTGTTTCGATAGTATTTTGCTTTTTTAATTAAAATGAAATGTTTCAATTTTAAAATATTTTAGCATGCTGTTTTGAAGTTATACTCTATATATATATATTCAACAAATATAATTTAAATTTAAAATAAATTAATTATAAATTATACAATACAAACACAATGCCAAACAAATATAATTTTAAAATTTCAAATATTTATAAATAGTCAAGATTAAATAGATCTTTAATTTAAAGTAATTCAACTTAAACAAAATATCAAAATATTATGAAAGTAAAATGTTTTAACACAAATATTTTAAATATAAAGTTAGGTCAATGTTATCAAGGCTAATGCAATCTAAAGTATCCCTTATTTTGCTCAAATTATTACAAAGTATAAATATGAAAAAAACAACATGAATATAAACCATATATATTAGTGATAAATCTAATTTTAAAAAATTAATATCATTGTTAATGAAAATAGTAATAATAATTTTCAATATTATTATTAATATCATTGTTATTGAAAATAGTAATGAAAAAGAGTTTTTTATACTTGGGTTGTTTAATTAATTAAATTGAATAAGGTTCAATTTGATTCAATAACTTTTCAAGAGCGGAACGGAACATGTGGAATGAAACCGGAATGTTCCGGTTGAAATTTAGCCGAAAAATCCGGAACAGACCGAGATTTAAAATGAGATGAAAACTATTCTATTTTATGAATTGGTATGGAATATTTCAACTATTTCAAACAAAACAGAATAAAATTGACAACCTTGGTTGTACATGGATTGCAGGCTTACAAAAACTATTCCAATTTCACTTGTCAACAACTGCTCTTCCTTCCGCAAGAGTCTAATTCTCTTAAAACACAATATGATGAGTCAAAAACACCACTCCACAAGGAGTTACCAACCATCGTTTGTTTGAATGATCCTCCGGCTTGCCAATTATACCACTTCTCCCCCCTGAATCCACCACTACCAGTGCACCACCTCATGCATGTTTCAGCAAAGTTTATCAATACTCTCCTTCAAATTAGAAAATTGATTCCAAGCAAAATGTGGGGAAAAACCACTCTGGAACACCATGGTACATCGCGCGCATATTGGAAACTAAATTGAAAACTATTTGTGAGCTTAGCTATTTAGACTAGGTTTCCAACTCAAACTTGCTTCAAATTATCCTGGAAATCTTTAAAGATGGTGAGATTTAAGACACCAAGCATATCATAAGAAGCTTGAAAAAGCACCAAGAGCAAGAATTAGGACAGAGCACATGTTTGCTCCACCAAAGGAGTCATTTAACAGTACAACCACGATGAAGATTGCAACCTTCAAACTGTCAATGAACTGTAATTCTATGGAAACATCACACAAGATTTCCAGTAAAAACAAAACAATCAACTATAATCCACGAGATACAAAAATGAAGAGCAAGCATCCCAAACTCAACAGGTAACAGATGCAAAAATTGATGGGATAGGAAAACTTTCCATACAACCAAACACAAGAAACTGTCCATGCAAACAGAAGAACAAACTGTCACCTAAGCTTGGCTATGTTACAGGGTAAGCTAAAGACAACAATAAACAAATAAAAAAACACATGAATTTCAATGAGAAAAAGGAGCTGCAGATGCGAACCTCTAGATTTTATTTTTTCTATAATAACAATCCTCTAATCCCCTGTCTTTTAGAAACTACGAAACAAAATAAAAATCTAAAATTACGAAGAAAAGAAGTAATTCCATGCTATTTCAACAAAAATATGATTTAGAAACTCTTATAAAAATTAAAACATAGTTTAACGATTGGATCAAAACTTATAGCTATATTGATTCATTATTCTAGTCTAACGCGACCAGATCTTCTCTTAAACTTAGATCTGTCTCATTGATCTATAAATATATATATTAAACCATCCATGTAATCTATCCAGGACAGATCCTATTCTAATTATAACAGATCCATATTTAACTATTTAGAATTACTTATTATTGCAAGTCCAACTACATCAATCTCCCAACCAATAACTTCTACCATTCCTTCAAATGATAGAAGAAATGGGGCTCCAACCTTTCATGCTTGAATTGCAAGTTCTCGATGACCACCGTGAAGAGCATCAAACTTTCCTAGTGCTACAATTCCTTCTGTAAGAATTATGATGTGAAATGCGAGAGCCACTACTAGCTACCATTATCAAGGTTTTAAGTGGAGAGAAACGGAGAACAACTTTGCTTTGTGCCTTCTTCTAACAAGACAACAAGATGGTATGTGTGTGGTAGTTACTTAACCAACTACATGGGCTTCTAAAAAGAGGTTCTTTTTTTTAAAATAAAAATAAAAATAGTAGGGTGATTAAAAATATTTGATGAAATAACACAACCCTAAATAATTTATTTGTAAGAATAATATAGTTCCATTAGAGATCAATTAACTATTAATTATATATAAAATGCATCATTGAGTTGATAGGTTATGTAATTTAAAAAAAAACATTTTTTTTTCTTTTATTAATTTAGAGATTATTGATTTTGGTTTAAATCAACTGTAAATTACATGTAATTCTAAATTGATAAATGACACTATTTAGGGATAATTTCAATCTAATTAACACAATTTACATTTAATTTAACAAAAATCAATAAATTCCTAATCTAATTAAAAACCCGAACCCTAACAACTGGTGGGAATGTGAATGAGAATTTTATTCTCAGATGCTTTTTTATTTATTTTGAATTTTAGTCTTACCAGGTCTAATTTTTATTTAGCTTATTTTCAATAAATTTTTTTAAATAAATATTTTGTTGGCAAAAAGATTTATGATTCAAGTAAAAAAGAAACAACGCAATGAAAAGCTACAAATTTTTAACTGAATTCAGGCTATCAATTGTTAGTGTTAGGAGTTAGAAGAAAGTTAAACTTCCACTTAAATTGTAGTTCATAATAATAACAAATTTCTTTTATATTTTCTCAATTTCTCATTAAAAAAAAGATATTTTCTTAAAAAATTCTCATAAAAATAAAATTACAGGAAAAACAACAACCCGACCCGACCCGACCCGACAAGAAGACAACGAGGCATGTTATCTGTACTTTCAACTTCCACTCTATAGAACATAACTCTTTCGACTCTCAAACCCTTAAAAAAAGAAAAAAAAAATAAAAAAACTCTTCTCCTTCATTCATTAGCATCCTCGTCCTCATCCCACTTTTACCACAACACAAGCATAGCAAAATCAAACAAACATCAAGATTCTTCTTTTAATCTAAATCCCATAATCCCACCTCCAAAAAAACCCACCTTCAATGGCTTCTATTTGCATAAATGAGAAATTAACAGATGATGAACTAAGATCAATATTATCAAAGCTAGAGAATGATAAGGACAAGGAGATATTTGGGCTGGTTTGTAAGAGATGGTTAGGTTTGCAGAGTAATGGAAGGAAGAGACTTGCTGCTAGAGCTGGACCTCACATGCTTCAAAAGATGGCTGCTAGGTTTTCTAGATTGATTGAATTGGACTTGTCTCAGTCTGTTTCAAGGTCTTTCTATCCTGGTGTTACTGATTCTGATCTTGCTGTTATTGCTGATGGTTTTAGATGCTTAAAGGTCCTGAATTTGCAGAATTGTAAAGGTAAAATCACTTATCTTGTTTATGTTTTTGTTTCTTTAAATTTGGATGCAAAAAGGGTTTGTTGATTTCGTTTCCATGGAGTTTGGAGGATTCATTTTGTGGAGAGACTTTGGTGCTTTAGTGGGTTTTTGTGTGTTAATGTGGCTATGATGAAAAGAGTTTTTTTTTTTTTTTAATTGGATTGAGCTGCATGATTTTGAGGGTAAAGGTAACTGTTTTGGTGATCTTCATGGTATATTTAGAGGGTTTAGGAGTTTCTTTTTTTTTTAATATTTGATGGAAAACA
>Ga0307515_10022115_pt1 | contig 11227 bp, 5 predicted proteins | sample 17_EM_MG_FD_194513 | JGI IMG/M metagenome (GOLD analysis project Ga0307515, IMG submission 194513) | Populus trichocarpa ectomycorrhiza microbial communities from riparian zone in the Pacific Northwest, United States - 17_EM | ecosystem: Host-associated > Plants > Roots > Unclassified | place... | reverse complement strand
AAACAGAACCGAACCCAAACCGAAAAAAAACTGAAAAAAACCGAGCCAAACAAAAAAACAGAGTTAAACTGAAAAAACCGAGTCAAATTGAAAAAACCGGTTTTTGTTCTAAAATAACCGAACCGAAACCGGTCGGTTTGAAACAGTTTCGGTTCGATTTTGGTTTTTTTTTAAAAAAAACTGGTTTAGTTATTTTTTTTTGATAAAAATCAAACCGAACTAAAAATAATCACTCCTGGTTTAGCTGTTGTGTTGCCGTGAAAACTAGCAAAAACCAGAGTTCTAATATCAAATGTCTAGATTCCAGGACAAAACTATGTCTTTTGCAAGAGGAGAGGGACTGGAATGTAAGTTGTTGCATACAATTTCTGCACTTCTAGAACGCTTCTCAACGCCCAAAATCACCTAATAGATATTCAATAACCATAAATATTTTACCTTATCCCAACCCCTTTTTCTAATGAAATATTCATTAATTACTTTTTTCGAGCTAAAATTAGTCATCAAACTAATCCACAAAACGAACACTCCTAGAAACTAATTCATTACTTTTTCTAATGAAATATTCATTACTTTGAGATGTGTAGCACTAATTAGTAAGTTATAGCATAATTTTTAGATTAGGTAAACGTTTTTGTATACAAGAGAGGAAAATAATGGAGATAGACAAGACATGTCTCCATGAACTTCTATTTCAAAAGAATAAATTCATACCTAAATTATCCTAGAAATATATATTTAGTCTTTTAATAAGTGATTATACAATTTGAGGGTCTCAAATCAAACACATACCTAAAGCTTCATGTTTGTGTATTCTGCATGCTGATAATGTTTTCCCTTTTCCTTTGCATTCTAATCATGGAGTGCACATTATTTAATGCGTCTGATATGTGTGCACTAGCTACTCTTTGGGTGTATTTGGCAACGTGATGTTGATTGTATTCTTAAAAATTTTAAATTTGATTTTTTATTAAAAATTAAATTTTTAATATTTTAAAATCGTTTTGATATGCTGATATCAAAAATGGCTTGTAAAAATAAAAAAATTATTTTGATGTATTTCTAAGTGAAAAGTAATTTGAACTGTCACCACTACTATAATTGGCAAAGTGATGTAAACCATATTCTAAAAAATTAGAATTTTGTTTTTTACTTCAAATGATTTTTTTTATGTTTTAAAATCGTTTTGTTGTGCTGATGTTAAAAATAATTTTAAAAAATAAAATAAAATTATTTTAATATATTTCTAAGAGAAATATATTTTAAACCGTCACTGCTACCACAATTCGAAACAGTCTCTTTAAGGCTATGTTGTGCTTTTTAAAATTTTATTTTTATTTTAAAATTAATTATTGTGAGTATTTTTGAATTTTTGGAGTTATTAGAAATAAATTTTTAAAAATAATAAAAAAATTATTTTAAAACAATTTGAAATAAAAAAGCATTTTTAACAGTGTGTCAACAATTGTTACAATAGTATTCATTGTTTGTTTTCTGCTTACCCAGCTCAGTCGCATAAAGTAATATTTGACTGAAATCGTGGTAACTTTGAATTCATTAGAAGAACAACCCAGTAAACAGCTCAGGGACTGCGTCGTGAAAAGAGCAAGGGCTCCTTTTATGTTCAGTCCACGAGTTGTCCATTTTTTTGCCCTTATTTTTATCAAAACTATTGACTGGATTTGATGAAGCTAGTGTTGGTTTCTTAATATTCATATAAGCAGTGGAAATAATGAAAAAATTATTTTAGATTTTCTATGATCTTGATATATTTAGAGTGGTATAAAATTTACCTGAAGATATAATTTTCAGCTTTGATTAAATTTTTAGGATTACGTTGTCGTAAATTACAAGTTGTCTAATTGTTCGGTCTCGAATGATAATCCACACAAATCACCAGTAAAAAATAAAAAAATTTGATAGATCTAGAGTGCTAACTCTAATTTTGTGTTTATATTGTTTTTCTTAAAAATTGTCTAACATAACTTTTTCTCTCTCAAAATAATAGACTTAGTTTTATATTTATAGGGAATTCTAAAAACCATATAAATAACAAAATATCAATTTGTCCATTAAATAATATCTATGTATTATTTAAAGATAATTCTAAAAATTTAATCAATCAACTCCCATGTTAATTAGTTTAGAACTAAAATTATAATATTTGAATTAAATACATTATAATGCTTAATTTCTAAACTTATTTTCAATCAAGTCACACTTGATTAATTATTCCAGTTTAATTTTTTACTAATAGTTCTTAATGAGTGTGACCCATTAGGTTCTAATATGTTGACTTAAATATAAATTATAATTTTAAATAAATAGAGTTAATAAATAAATAAATTTTAAATATCAAGTGCATCATTTAACAACATGTCATAATTTCTTAAATATTAAGAAAATCATAAATAATTTGACTTAACAAGAATAACATTTGAGTTAAAGTTGAGTGTTTGTTTAAGTGTGCATCTAACATAGTGGTGGTTTTTGCGGTTGTGATTTGAAAGAATAAATTTTAAAAAAAATTATAAATTATAATTTTTTTATAATCAAGATTTTAAAAGAAAATTTTCAATAAAATCTATATAAAATTATAATATATATTAATTAACTAAATACCAGAATTGTGATAGTAAAGGCAACTCCAATGCAGAGCTAAATAGAGAGCAAAAAATAAAAAAGTTATATTTTAGCTTTCCTTTGCTTGTTTTTTATGCTAAAGGGAAAAGTTAAACAAAATGCTAAAATATCTTTTCTTTCCATAAATGTTATTCCTACGAGTATGTTTGAGATTGTGGTAGCGGTGGCGGTTCAAAGTATTTTTGGTTTAGACATGCATCAAAATAAAGTCCTTTCTATTTTTTAAAAAATATTTTTGATATCAGCACATCAAAACAATCCAAAAATAAAAACAAAATTGAATTTTGAGGGAACACGGTTTGCACCGCGTTCCCAAACGGTGCCGTACATATCTCTTAAAAAGCCAAAACCAACAAAGTGGGGCCAATAAAAAAAATAAACCAATTAAATGTAGCCATGTGAAAAAAAATGACATCAAAATCATTAAGAAAAAATAAAACACTTATTTATTCCATTCCAATACAATTAGCTTTTCAAATAGCTTTTTTTCATTGGAATATACATGGCAAAAAATTCTATATTTATACTATTTAAAATGTTATTTTATCAATTTATTTCTTAAAAATAACATTTTCCATTAGAGATACTCTAATAAAACACAGTTGAAAGCATCGCACCGCACTCTCTTGAATAGAACAACGTGTTTGGGAACACGGTCCAACTCATGTCCCAAAAAATTTTAAATTTTTTTGTTTAAAATTAATATTTTTTAATGTTTTTGAATTATTTTGATACGCTAATATAAAAAATAATTTTAAAAAAATAAAAATATATTATTTTAATATATTTTAAAATAAAAAAATACTTTAAATTACAACCCTTATCATAAAAAGTAAAATCTGATGGGATTGATACCAGAATCTGACGCCAGGGTAAAACTTGATTCGCCCCAGGAGACTCATTCAAACTTTGATGGCATATTTTACGAGTGTTATGCACAATTCTTCGATGACAATGATCAATTCCATCACAAAGAGACACAATAATCATGATGCAATGCACTAAGACCAATTCTGACGATGCATCACAAAGAGACACAACTACTTTTCTAGATAATTTATTAAGTACAATTATTTCACCTGGGAATGCGTTATTATTTGTTTTATACAGTGTTATAAAACCCGGACTGGCCCGGCGGGCCGACCCGGAACCTGGCCGACCCGGGTAAGATAAAAGACCGGCCAAAGAAAAAAACCGGTCAAACCCGGTCAACCCGGTAGATCGACCCGTGAACCGGTCGACCCGGGCTAACCCGAGTGAGACCCGGTATATATGTTAACTTTATTGAAAGATCACTGACTCAGGGAAAGCAAAAGGAAAGCTAGAGTTTTTGCCCTAATTTCTTGCAGAATAGACAACAACCAAGAGATTTACTTCTGTTGGTATTTCCTGCAGAATAGACAACAATCAACAGAGAGTTCATTGGAGAAATCTACAGGTTCTCTATCTCTTTTACATTGATATTGTGTCCAAGTTAAATTATTTGTTTTTATGATTTTCGCATCTGCAGCTCTGCTACTTGCTTTTCACATTTGGGTTTTTTTCTTTGAATCTTCTAGCCCCTGTTGGATCTCCCATTTCACAACTTACATCATTCCCTTTCTGTCATTGATTTATTATTTGTTAAATTCATGTTTTTTTTTAAACTTTCTCATAACAAACATTCTCAGGACAGTTTCATAATAATTTGTTAATGAATATACATTATAAAAAACATGCTCCTCTTGGTTTGTGCTCTGTATGATAATCTGGAATAATTAATGTTTTTACAAGTCTTTTATCTGATAATGTTTTTACATTATAATCTGGAATAATCCAATTTGTGCACATTCATTTAAACCAATTACTGCCATACATGTCTATCATTACTCTGTACCATGAATCAATTATTACTCTGCCGAATTGAAATTGCCTGTATGCTTTTTGGCAAGATGAATATCAAATTATTATGATGATGAACAGTTATTCTCATTGCTTCTATGAGTTCCATATTGCAAGTTTTTTAATTTTGTTATTTGAATTAATACTGAGTAAGAAGTTGATTCATGATGCAACAATAATGGGCATGATGTTGAATACAACATAGTGATTTCTTCTCTCTACATTCCCAGTCTATCATAGTCCCAGTTTCCCTAATTTCTCATCTTGGTTTATTTGATTGCTCGTCCTGTAAGGGGAGGGGGAAAAAACAAAGAGAATATTGTTTACACGGGATGCTCCCGTGATTAAAATTTGAATTTTTTTTAAGAATATATTTATCTTAAAAAATTATTAAATTAATATTTTTTTAAATGTATTTCAATAATTTTGATCTTTTAATATAAAAAAAATTAAAAAAAAATTAATCATATCCTATACTACAATACAAAGACACGCTAGTACTATAAAAATTTAGTTAAGGATAAAAATGAAAAGATTGTTAAAAAGGAACGACCTTCTCAATTGAATATAAAAAACTTCAGTAAATATTTTAATTTTAATTGAATGAATCAACAAACAAAAACTATTTTAAGATTCTGTCAAAATCATATGCTTTGGAATTAATACATTAGGTAAGAACAAATTGTGGAGGTGCTTTTTATATACATGCATAGATTTCAATAAGATTTTGTTTAGCAGTGAAGTTATGATTGCGATTTAAAATATTTTTTATTTAAAAATATATTAAAATAATATTTTTTTTATTTTTTAAAAATTATTTTTAAAATTAACACATCAAAAACAATAAAAAAATATATAAAAAAATTTAATTTTTAATCAAAAAAATTAAATCTTTTAAAAATACAAGTTCACCCATGTTTCCAAACAGGCGTATTTTATACTTTTAGTCTAAAATGCCGTCTGTCTATATCTATCTAAATCATGCATTCCATGTCTTGCAAGTCTTCTCAAAATAATTAAGTAATATTCTAAAAGGCATGGGAAAGCACTGTAGCTTTCCCATGCCTTTTAACTTTCCCCATCATTTCCTCATTATTAATATATTATATTATTATAATTATTATATTATATTATATTATATTATTCTATTTTATTGTAACATATCCTAAAAAGTAATGTAGTTGTCTTTTTTTTTTTAACGAATTTTTTTTGTTTAATTTAGTTTGTTAATGTTAATTTTTTTATTTAGTTATCAGATTTTTATGATACAATTTTCAGGTTTGGTGGGTTAACCTAGTTTGATGAGTTAACCCGGAATTTTTTTTTCTTTTTAATTAATTTTTTCGTTTAGTTTAGTTTGTTAATGTTAAATTTCTTTATATTTAATAATCAGATTTTCATGACACGTATTCCGAGCTTGACGGGTTAACTTGGTTTGACGGGTTAACCCAGTTAATTCTGGGTAAACCCGTCAATTTTTTTTTCTATTTAGTTATCAAACTTTCATGACGCGGATCCCAGATTTGACGGGTTAACCTGGTTTGAAGGGTTAACCCGATTAGTTGAGATTTTTTTTTCTTTTTCTTCATTAGTTTTTTTCTTCCTATTGGTTTTTTTTCTTTGTTTTTTTCTTTTTAATTAATCTATTTAGTTATCACACTTTTATGACACGACCTTATAGCCAAACTCACATTCAATGCTCTTGGGTTCGGTGTTGCAGCCAGACTCACTTAAACTTAAGTTACATAAGTTTAATATTATTATTAATATTATAAATATTACTCTTGGATCAAGCGTTGCAGCTAGACCCAAGGCTTTTGGGTATATCTTTGCAAAAAGACCTAACACTCTTAGATCTTAGCCTTTTTTGATATTTTTTATACACGAAAAAAATTAACCCGTGGCGTATGCCTTTGGTTTTTTTTCCTTTTTAAGCCTTTTATTGTGGACTGAACAGTGCAGTCCACAGTGAAAAATCTTATGCCTTTAGTTTATTTATTTTTTCTATAGTTTCTTAATATTAATTTTTTTCTTCATTAGTTTAGCCCAGTTGATTCAGATTTTCTTTTTCTTTTTCTTCATTAGTTTTTGGCTTCCTGTAGGTGTTTTTTATCTTTGCTTTTTCCTTTTTAATTAATCTTTTTTTTTAATTTAATTCATTAATATTAAATCTTTTTTCTATTTAGTTATCGCACTTTCATGACACGGATCTCAGGTTTGACGAGTTAACCTGATTTGGCGGGTTAACCCAGTTGATTCAGATTTTTTTATTTTTTCTCATTAGTTTTTTTCTTCCGATTTCATCTTTTAATATTGCATGCAGTCAATAGTGAAAAGGCTAATGCCTTTACTTTTTTTTTTTTATGCCTTTCACTGTGGACTGCACAGTGCAGTCCACGATGAAAAGGTTGATGCCTTTTTTTTTTCTTCTTTTTAATTAATTTTTTTATTTAGTTTGTTGATATTAAATGTTTTTCTATTTAGTTATCAAACTTTCATGACACGGATTCCGGGTTTGACGGGTTAACCTGATTTGACGGGTTAGTCCAATTAATTATGGGTAACCCATCAGTTTTTTTTTTTCTATTTAGTTATCAAACTTTCACGATGTGAATCCAAGGTTTGACGGATTAACCTATTTAGAAGGGTTAACCCAGTTCATTCAGATTTTTGTTCTTTTTCTTCATTAGTTTTTTAAAGAAAAACTTATGGATTACTACAATGTTTCCCTACATGGCTTTTTTTATGAATTGTTTCTTCTTCTTTTTTTCCAAAATAGTCTTTGTCGATTTTGTTTCGTAGTTTTTTAAAAAAAAAAACACTGTGAATTGTTGCAATAATTCCCTATATTATTTTTGTTTTACTATAGTGTTTTCCCACATGTTTTTTTAAAAAATTATCTTTGTCGATTTTTTTTTAATATTGAGCTAGTTAAGAATTCAGCTTTAATTTTCCCACATGTTTTTTTCTTATTTTTTTCCATTTTTTTATTGCTTTTTTTTTTCCAAAATTGTCTTCTTCTTTTTTTATGTTTTTTTATTTTATTTTTAAAATATCGAGCTGGTTGAGAATTTAGCTTTGTCGTTTTTTCTTTAAAACATTGTAGATTGCTACAGTGTTTCTGCACATGGTTTTTTTTTCTTTTTTATGATTTTTTTTCCAGAATAGTCTTTGTCGATTCTATTTTTTTCATATTGAGCTGGTTGAGAATTTAGCTTCGTGGTTTTTTTTCTTAAAAACACCGTGGATTGCTACAATGTTCCCCCACATGAATTTTTTTTTGTTATGATTTTTTTTAAGATTATCTTTATCGATTTTATTATTTTAAATATTAAGCTGATTGAGAATTATAACTGTAGATTTTCTCATGAAACACTATAGATTGCTATAGTGTTTCCCTGCATGTTTTTTTTTCCTTCTGATTTTTTTATGATTTTTTCAAAATTTTCTTTGTTTAATTTTGTAAATATTAATCTGGTTGAAAATTTAGTTTTGTAGCTTTTTCCTTGAAAAGATTGTGGATTGCAACAGTTTTTCTACATATAATTTTCCAAGACTATTGGGTCTGGTATTGCAGACAAACCCACTTAAACTTGGGTCATGCAAGTTTAATGTTATTATTAATATTATAAATATTACTCTTAGGTCATGCGTTACTGCCAAACCCAAGACTTTTGGGTATAGCTACGCAGAAAGACCTAACACTTTTAGATTTTAGTTTTTTTTTTCATATTTTTTATGCAAAACAAATTGACCCGCAGCATCTCGCAGGTCATGTAACTAGTATATTTCTATAATTGATGGTTTAGATAGGACAATCATGATAAGGCCAACAGTTTCTCTATACAATCTTTTATTGTGTATTATTTTTTACTTATTTTTGTCATAGATTCTCAATTTTGTTAAAAAAAAAATAAATTTTATCAATTTCTTCATCAATGCATTAGAAACTTCATGATAATAGCATGCGAGAAGTGTTATTTTGTTGTATGAAATAATATTTTTTATTTAAAAATATATTAAATTATTTTTTTAAGTTTTTAAAATTTATTTTTGATATTAACATATCATAATAATCTCAAAATATTAAAATAATTAATTTTAAAAAAATTAAATCTTTTTTAAAACATTTTTACTTCACAAATAAAACAAAACCATGGAGAAGCCAATTGGAATATGAATATGAAACAAAAGTAGAATAAAGAGGACGAGTAATAAAAAGGAAAGAGACTGGTCGGCCAGCAAGATCGGCCTCTTTGTTCGAAAGCCAAAACAAGGCATCGAGGCTTGTGGCCAAATGATATCGGCAAGCTTTCCTTACCTATGCATCATGTATTCAAGTCTTAGTGTGTATGTTTGTCATTCTTATAGTGTTTTATTTGTCTATTAAACTTACAGGGTGTTCAGTGAATCTAAAAATTAATTGTAGTGTGTATATACTAGCCCGAAAATTCCAGATTATATATAAAAAAAAACAGGTACATGTCAACATACCGATCTTACGTGAGCCATGACGATTAAAGAAAAAAAAGAGATCCTTTTTCTTCTTTCTTACCTGTATATCGATATTCATAGAAATTGAATTCGTATCATAATCATGAAATAATAGAATATTTAATTATTTTTCCATCCCATGCATGCCTAGCAACATCACAATTCCTCCCTCCTTTTCCTATCTTGCAACACTACTAATATATCCAAGTATTTGTTAGTGGAAGCTCTACAGGTTATGTTTTGAATTTACTCTTATTTTAGCCACTAAAAATTAATTTTAAAGTTTGTTAAATTAATCAAAATACATACAAGTGGGCTAATATTCATATTAATAATAATAAAAAAAAAAGGTATTTAACAACACTGCAGCATCACTTTCTCTCTGAAATTCTGGTTCCACTCCGTGTCCTAAACTCTTAACACAGAGGGAGAGACCTCAAAAACTCTGAAATGGAACATTAATAAATCTTGGCTTGTAAAATTTGAGGTTTGGTGCAATTTTCAGGTTAATCTTCTTATTCTTTTAAATGTTATCCAGGTGTGCCATACCGCTGGTTGAATGAATGCAAACCTGAATTCTTTTATTTCTTATGAACTCAAGATTGGCTGACAAGCTTGTTTTCTTTAATTTAATTATGATAATAAGGTTTGATTTTTTATAATATCTTTAGCAAGACTTGCTTGTTAAATATTTTTGAGGATCTCACATCGTCTGTTGGTCATTAAGAAATATTATTTTATCGTGTATTAAAGGTAGACATTTTTTTTTGCCCAAAAAGAATTGGTAATGAACTAATGATGAATTTTTTATCTTTTCGTAGGATTACTTCTCTACCTTTTGTTTCTCCTTTCTTGCTTTTTTATGATCACATTTTCTTTAATCTTTAGTTCTTTGTGAGTGATGGTACTTGTTATTGTGGGGTGTGTGTAAAAAATGCTTCTTCTTCATTAAAAAATCACTGATAATTAGCTAGATATTGTTAGATGGTTTTAAAGATTTGATTAATTGATGATTTTTCTTGTAACACATAGCATTGTTTTTTTACATTGTATGCCAAAGCAGGAGTTGAAAAGTAAGCAGGAAAGGAAAGATAATGGAAGACCTGTGGACGTTGTTTTGTGGGGAATCTGTCAATTCGGATACAAGTGGAAAGCCATCTGGTTCTAGCTTGGTATTTCAACCAACTTCATGTATCAATCACGCGCTGATCATTTGCTTCGATGTTTTGCTTCTAATCGTGCTCTTGTTCACTTTCATGCGAATATCTTCAGAATCTTCAAAAATATATAAAATAACACCTCGATTTAGAGGCTATTCGAGTCTACAGATAGTTTCTGTTATACTCAATGGTGGTATCGGATTTGTGTACTTGTGTTTGGGCATATGGATTTTGGAAGAGAAGTTGAGGAAAAACCAGACTGTCTTGCCATTGAGAAGTTGGTTAGTGGTGCTGTTTCAGGGATTTACATGGCTTTTGGTGGGTTTGACCATAAGCCTTCTAGGGAAGCATCTTCAAAGAACACCATTGCGGCTATTGTCCATTCTTGCTTCCTTGCTTGCTGGTATTGTCTGTGCTTTGTCCATATACAATGCCATTTTAGGTGAAGGAATGTTGGTTAGGATAGCTTTGGATGTCCTCTCCTTTCCAGGAGCAATATTGTTATTGTTATGTGTTTACAAGGTTTATAAACACGAAGGGAATGAAGAAAGGGACATGTATGCTCCATTGAATGGCGAGGCCAATGGTGTAAGTAAAACCGATTCCGTTGACCAAGTTACTCCATTTGCTAAAGCAGGATTCTTCAATAAAATGTCATTTTGGTGGTTGAATCCACTGATGAGAAAGGGTAAGGAGAAAACTCTAGAGGATGAGGATATACCAAAGTTGCGAGAGGCAGAACAAGCAGAAAGCTGTTATATGGAGTTTTTGGAGCAACTGAACAAACAAAAACAAGTTGAATCATCTCAGCCATCTCTCTTGTGGACAATTATATTTTGCCACTGGAAAGACATTGTAATTTCAGGATTCTTTGCCATGCTAAAGATACTTACTTTGTCAGCTGGGCCTCTGCTTCTGAATGCATTCATTTTGGTTGCTGAAGGAAAAGCAGGTTTTAAATATGAAGGTTATGTACTGGTTCTGACGCTCTTCTTTTCAAAGAGCTTAGAGTCCTTATCACAAAGGCAATGGTATTTTAGGAGCAGGCT
>Ga0307515_10022114_pt1 | contig 11227 bp, 7 predicted proteins | sample 17_EM_MG_FD_194513 | JGI IMG/M metagenome (GOLD analysis project Ga0307515, IMG submission 194513) | Populus trichocarpa ectomycorrhiza microbial communities from riparian zone in the Pacific Northwest, United States - 17_EM | ecosystem: Host-associated > Plants > Roots > Unclassified | place... | reverse complement strand
GGTTGTTAATATTATAAATATTTTTTAAAAAATTTAATGATTTTAGTTGATGACAAAATAAAACTTGAATAAAAATGAGATAATTTTATAAAAATAAAAAATAAAAAATCTGAAAATCATGCTAAATTCCTGGTCCAATTGTGAGACCGGGATAACCCATACAAAAGAAATTGAAGAAAATAATGAAGGTCAACTCTCAAATAAACTAAATAATAAAAGACAAAATTAAAAAAACAAAAAACCCGATTAAATCAGAGTTAACTCGGCTAACTCACGGCTCGAGATATGAGATTAAGATAACCTCATATAAAAAAAAGTGAAAAAAAAAATCACGAAACTCAAGGCTTAATAACCTAATGTTGAATGATGAAATTAAAAAAACAAACATCAAAGTAAAATCCGTCTAATCTTCGAAACCTAAGACCAAAATTACCTTTTAGAAGACAAATATAAAAAAATCATGAAACAAAATTCTCAATTATCCAAATATCAAGGGATATAATTAGATTTAATATTATTTATTTTTAAAAATAATTAAATCATTTTATTATATTAAAAAAATATAAATAGACTAGTTTTTCCTTGATTAATATGATAATACCAATGAACAATAAGGAAAAAAGCATATTGCCCTCACTAGAAAGTTGTTTGATTTTTCTTGAGAATTGCAAAATGGTCATTTCAATGTTCCGGTTCAAGTGAAATGTGTCTTAGCCTATATTGAAAAACTGAGTCCTTTTATTTTTTTATTTTTTTAATTTAATTAGTCTGTTAAATCTAATTGGGATGCACCTTCTCATTAAAAAGGAACCTAAATCTCCTAGAAAAGTTAGTGTGCACGCAAACATAGAGTAGTATTTATTGAAACAATGTAATAATAGGTTTGCCCTTACACTATAAAAACTTTGAATTGTCAACTAGGGGCAATTTGGTCTTTTACTTTTTTCTCATAATAAAACGACTAAAAAAACTTTTAAAAGCAAAAAAAAATAAAATATTAAACTAGTTTTAGAGGGTTATTCATCTTTAAAAAAAAAACATTTTTAAGCATAGCAAAATGGTTGAAACTTTTTTATAGCGTCTGTAGTTGAAATTGTTGAAACATCCATGGACAATAAATCCATTTCAAGGGACAAGAGATGCTGAGCCAAAAAAGCAAGAAGGGAATTGAAACTAAACAGCTATTTGTATCCAAGCAGCACAGAGGTGGTCAGCTTGTGCACATCCTAACAAAAAAATAGATATATGGGAGGCAATTTGGTTCTATTGGGCCACGAGTTTGACTTTCCTCTTCCAAAGAAATCACAAGCAGTCAAATACCACATGCTTGCCGATGGACACCCTCAAACGCGGTTTCAAAGACGTTCATGCACTCACTGTCACGCCTGGTCTTGCATTACTTTTATATTTTTATATACGTAGAAAGAAGTATTTATTATTATTCTTAGATCAGAAGTAAAGAAAATAAATCAGCTTGGATCTATGTAAAAGTAAACAAACACATCATCCTTGCAATATCAAGATCTGGAAGCTGTCATAGAAAGCTCTTTCTGCTTTTTTGGGGTCTGAAAGTTTCAGTCTTTTCTCTTCAGATGAATATGGTGATGTGTACTCATATGTTGTGCATATAGGGTTTTCATTTTTTTTTCTTTTGAGTCTCTCGGGCTGTGCTTGGATCCTTAGAACACTCTTGAGACCCCACTAAATTTGGAAAGGTAACTGAAATATTTTTGGATTCTGTTAAGTTTCTATAAATGGAAAGTTCGAGGGGCAGGAGAGTTGAGAAAAGAGGTTATGAGCAGGGTGTCGATGATGAAGCTGACAACCTGCCAGAATCAAAAAAGGCAAAATTGCCCGCTTTAGCAAGGTTTGTCTTTGCATTACTTCACGAGGTTTATTGTTTACGATTTTTATTACAAGTAGTTCATGGTCTAAGCAATTTGTGTTGTGGTTTTGTTTCTTGGCTTGAAGGATTAATTAGGACAACTATAAGAGAATTGAAAGAATGAGTTGTGTTAATTAGGATCCAAAATGGGGGGTTAATTATAGGAGAATTTGGATATTGGATTTATCTTCTTGGATCCGTTGGGTTTGGTTTTTCAATGACTCTTGGTGACTTAATGACTGGTGGATCTCATGCCCAGTGAAATGTTATCTTAATTAACAATATCACAAGGCTGGTGACTTGATAGACTTCCGGAATGATTGAAACTGCTTGTAGATGAGCTTCAACTTGTTTGGCATTGAAGGGAGGTACATGAAGGAATGAGCCTGTGATTGTAAGAGAATCTTGGGTACTAGAGCGGTGTTAGAGTGGGTTTGTTCTGTTGATTTAGGGCTACTGAAACCAGTCTTTGGGGCTGATTTCAGTATCAAAGCTTCCACTGAGTTGCTTTTGCTAAATCAGACCAATGTTTAAGAACAAGATCATCATTATTGAAATATCAAATGCATGCTTAAGCTTTTGGGCTCGAGTTTCAAACAGCCTAAACTTCTGTGGAATTGGTTGAATTTTCAAGTCATTGTTTGATGCATAATTAAGTCAGTTTGTCTACTATCTTCTTTGTACAAATGGTTTGCGGCATTTCTTTTGAGTTCACTCCAACTGATATAAGACTTGAATTATCTGCAGTGTAATTGTGGAGGCTTTGAAGGTGGATAGTTTGCAAAGACTTTGCTCATCTTTGGAGCCTTTGTTTCGCAGAATTGTGAGTCATAAAGTCTTTCTTTAATTCGTTTATTATAATAAAATCTTAGTTGGGTTGTGGTATATTGATGGCTGATGAGCTTAATAGATAAGAAGAGTGATATCATGCTAAGCCTTTAGAAGATACAATGACACCACTGCTGCTGTATATTTCTAGTTCATTGTATGTCATGAGAATCATGACTGGAGTCACCTATTAGGTCTCACGTATAGTCATACTGAAATAGTTGCAGAGACTGCTGCTCAGCAATCCCTAGTTCGATTTGTTGAAAAAAAGTCGTTGGCAACATTCAAGCGATTTCTTGTCTCGCTATCTCCAATGCTTCTGCTGTTGGTTCAATTTATTGAAGGCATCGCAATCATGACATGTTATCTGATTCTAGCTATCTCCAACTTCTTTTGCTGATTTTGGTTTTTTGAATGAATAATCAGGTCAGCGAAGAAGTGGAACGTGCTTTGACGAGGTTAGGCCCTGCTAAATTGGCTGGAGGGTAGGTTCCTGGATATTTTTTAATCCTATAGACTAAAGTTTCCTTTCCAATCTGCCTTGGATCTTCATGATGCAGACAAACAATGTAGAAACAATCCTTATAAATTTCAGTTATAACCCATACTCTCCTGATGGAAGTTGGGAACTTAGAAGTGTTGAAACAACTGCAATGTATAGGTATTCATATATGACTTACATTTCTACATGTCAGGTCGTCACCACCAAAGCTTCCAGGCCCAAATGGAAACGATCTACAACTTCATTTCAGAACAAGAATGCCTCCTCACCTGTTCACAGGAGGGAAAGTTGAGGGGGAGCAAGGGGCAACTATCCATGTTGTCCTGTTAGATGCAAGCACCGGAACTGTCATGCAAACTGGACCAGAATCAGCAGCCAAACTGAATGTTGTGGTTCTTGAAGGTGACTTCAATGATGAAGCTGATGAAGGTTGGACAGCAGAACATTTTGAAAGCCATGAAGTAAAGGAGCGTGAAGGTAAAAGGCCACTACTGACTGGGGATCTACAGGTCAGTCTCAAGGAAGGGGTAGGAACTCTTGGAGATCTTACTTTTACTGACAATTCTAGCTGGATAAGGAGCAGAAAGTTCAGGCTTGGTGTTAAGGTTTCTCCTGGATATTGTGAGGGGATTCGTGTTCGTGAGGCTAAGACAGAGGCATTTGCTGTTAAAGATCACCGAGGAGAATGTGAGTTTTTCGGTGGTTATAATTTATGATTGCTAGTTTAATCTCCATGTAGCACACATCCTTCTTGAAGAGTAGAACACTAGAGTATAAACATGAAAAATTAGTGATCAACAATATTAGAATCTAGATACTCTTACTTGGCTAGGTAGATGGCTGCCCACTAAGCCTCTCAAATGATACCATATTTCTGGGTTTCTCTGTCCTTTAATTGAGAAACAATGATATCATTCTATTATAGTGCATTTGCTGATAAAGCTAGTAGCCTTCCACTGCATGACATGGTGCATATTGGATGGTGAAAGGTTGTAAGAGTAGCAGGAGAACAGTAGTTCCTTCTGCATTCTTCCAAGCTGTAATTCTTAGCTTGGTTGAAAGATAACTCACTATCAAGTCTGGATGGTGAAGGTAAATATGAGTAGTACAGGACTTTTTGACTTGGAACTTCATTGTTCAGTTATTTTCTTGGGTGTAAACATTCAATGCAAAAGCCTTAGAATTTAACTAATGCTATAAATGGATGCAACAGCCAGTTCTGCAGCGTCTTAGAAACAAACCTCCAATTTAGGGGCTATCTTATAGTTTGGGAGCCTATACTTGATTGAAATATCGCCTCTTATATTTTATTAAATTTCAGATGAATTGTTGCCATCAAGTTGTTGTAACCAGGATTGTTTTTATAATTTGCAGTATACAAAAAACACTACCCGCCGGCTTTACAAGATGAAGTTTGGAGATTGGACAGGATAGCAAAGGATGGAGCACTGCACAAAAAATTGGTGATGGCTGATATTACAACAGTTGAAGATTTTCTCCGTGTTCTTTTTAGGGATTCACAGAAATTAAGAAATGTAAGAATCCCTTTCTCTGGTTGCTTGTTTTTCCCTACATGTGTGCTGAGAAACTAATTATTTCTTTCAGTTCATATCCCTTGTTTCCATATTAATTGCTCTTCAATTTCCTGCTGCCCCATTTTGATGTGCACGTAGATCCTTGGAAGTGGAATGTCAAATAGGATGTGGGAGAATACAGTTGAGCATGCGAAGACTTGTGTCTTAGGAGGAAAGCTTTACGTTTACTATGCTGCTGGTACTCATAGCACTGGTGTTGTTTTCAATAACGTTTATGAGCCCAGGGGCCTTATTTCTGATGGGCAGTTCCTCTCTTTGGATTCACTTAATCACAATCAAAAGGTTAGATATTCTCTACCATTCAGAATTGACTACAATATTTTCACATCATTTTACACTTTATTTTTGCTCCTGATATTCATCTGCTTATATTGCACAGGATCTGTCCATTCAAAGTGCCATACAAAATACTGCAGTTAGCTTTAGGAAAAGTAGTGAATGGTCATCTGCTCATAGTACTTAATGATGTAAAGAAATATGTTCACTAAAATGTGGTGGAAATAATCTTGAAATTAAACATTAAATAACAGTCAAGATGGTTACATGGTATGTGGTGGATAGTTGATTCGAATTTTCCTGCCGATGTGTTTGATTGATAGACCATCAGGACCATTAACAACTGATGGTTATTCACTAATTTAGACATAAGAAATGACCTTATTAAGACACGTTGTGGAAACTTTAGCTGCCCCAATCCTTTGTTCAGCATCTTGATAGTCATGAGCTCAAAAACCTCCCTAGGGATTGAAGGATCCGCATTGCTTGTCTTTGTGAGTAGATGTTTGCTCATTCATGTTAATGTTTGCTTACAGATTTCAGTGGATTCCCTGGTGAAGCGAGCATATGAGAATTGGCATCATGTTGTGGAATATGATGGCAAAGTTCTGAACTCCCTAGTTAGCAATAAGGGTGGCAAAGGAGCATCCGCTGCACCCATAGTCGACAACAGCTATGAGAGAAATCAGTATATAACATCTGATCAAAACAAGCAACAGTTTATCCCTTCTGAACCAAGTCCACAATACCAAGCTATAATTAACCACCCATCAGTCCCTCAGTTGATTAAATTTCCATTTGTTAGGTCAGATCAGAATGCAGCAATGACCCTAAATAATCCACAAGCAGCATTATCTGGTGGCACGGATTACATGTCTGTTGGAACCCCAGCTGGGGATACATACTTTCCAGGAGATTGGTCTCGGCCAAGGACTGGGAATGGATTAGAAGACTTTTTCACAGAAGAAATACGGGTAAGGAGTTCAGAGATGTTGGAGAGTGATGACATGCAGAGACTGCTAAAAACACTTGGTATGGGTGGAGTTGGGATGGGACCTGGTTTTGTTCAGCCTGATGAGCCTTGTTACTCTTATAGCGTTCAAGCATACGAGCCTCAGATGGATCAAACATATGCGCAGGAGCGAGGAAAAGGCTCAAAGGCTGTCGTTGGATGGCTTAAGCTGAAAGCAGCTCTACGCTGGGGGATATTTGTCAGGAAGAAAGCCGCAGAAAGAAGAGCTCAGCTTGTTGAGCTAGATTGAAAAGATGTTTAAATCTAATTTAACCTGGGGTTTACTGATATGTTAAGAGCCCGTGAATTTTTAATGTTTTTGTTTGATTGTTGAGAGACATCATCGAATATATTCAAGCTTAACAGATTGGGATTAAAAAAGGATGCTGCATGACTCCAGTCTCTGCCTTTGCCTATGTTCTCATTGGCCGGACAAAGCAAAATCGAATGAAGGAGACTTTGTTCTAAGTTTAGAGTGTTCTCGTTTCCTCCTGTAAAGGGAAGACGCCATGTTTATCGTTCTCGCTTCCTCCTGTAAAAGGAAGACGCAAAAAAAAATTGTTTAAGCGTTTCTAATGTTTTTTCTTGTAGAAAAAATAAAATAAAATCATGTGTGGTTGAATTAATGCTATCTGATTAACTTGTCAGGTATAAAAATAATTAGATAATTTAAATTTCAAGATGATGTTAAAAAAAAAACATTAAAATAATAATAAATTATATAAATTCGAGTTAAATTCAATTAACTATGAGACTATAATAACCGTGTATAGAACATTATTAATTAAAAAAAAAAAAGAGATGATGAACTTACTAAATAATTATAACTAAATGCTGTACTGTAACAATTATTGCCAGATTATATCAGACAGAAGAATTAAATCATTGATGTTTCAGAAAGCTTTGTCAGTCTTGGGTTCATCGAACTAACTTCTTTGTCAGTTTTCAAATCTCAAATCGGAACTCATAACTATGCTTGTTGCTCTTCTTTGGCTTGCTATTCCTTACATGGCGTATAAAAATGCTCATCCCACCTCCTCTAAGTGCAAAAGACTAACGCAGAACTTCTAGGATATTGCAGAAACATAAAGACCACATGAACCTCTCTCGTTTTCTTTCCCTAAACATAACAAATGGTTCCATGCAGAGTAGCAAACGCTTTCCTGTTCACACACAAAAAGAAAAGTGAAAGGTACCCGTGTCTGTCCATGCATGAGGACAAATAATTCTTTGTAAATCCGAGGACCATGAATCTCAAAACCAGTGTCTGAATAAGATAAACACAAGCGAAAACAAATCATATGTAATGGAGGCTGTTAAAAGCAACCATTTCTTTTCTTTCCTGGTCAAGCATTTTCAGCGAAAGGTTTATGCTTCTGTTACCAGACTTTAGCTCCAAGGCAGTCAAAAGCAATCTGAAAACGTCTCGTTAACTTTAAAAGTAAATTTACAAACAGCAAATATTAAAAATTAAGGAAAGAGATGAATTTAATATGTACGATTAGTTTATCAACAAGAGAAGAGGAAAGAAAGAGATAAAAACTACGATCCTGCTATAAATGTTAACCAGTAAATTAACTCTAGTAACAGGGAATAAGAATGGAAAAGGGCCGATGAAAGTACATTGGGGAAAAGGGGAAGGAAAAATAAACTAAAAAAAAAGAAGAAGAAAAGAGAGATCAACTACAAGATACAAATTTGTCCATGAGAGCAGTGAACTCGGATGCCCTTCTTCTCCTTCAATATGGAGGAAGGGAGTCTCAAATGCATGATCCAGGTGAGTAAGATTCAAACCCGAATTCTCCATCCATCAAGACGCCATCATTTTGATCCTGCTTCAAATAACATTATAAAGGGTCAAAGCATGTAGCTTAACAATTTTATCTCTCAAAAACAGTCAGGAATCTTTCCAAACAACAAGTGCAAAGAAAATGAAACAAGCAACTAGTAATACAAAATTTTCACAGTAGCAGTAACAAATTATAATAGGGAGATTGGCTACAGTCATGATTCACAGTTCCTTCTATCAGTTAACTTTGAATTCTATCTATCGATTCGGATTTAGTGATTGTCGATTATACACACTTACATCCTCTCCTCTCATTCACTCACCTTATTAATTCAATCACTCAAATGTTTCCAAGGTAACATAACAAAAACATTTTGAATAAATGTAGATGAAAAAACACCAACCCATCACATACGTACTATTCATGATATGGAAGTGATAAGTTGATAGGAACAACATGTAATCTGTTTATCAAAATAAAGAATCTAAAAGACTGAATCATGAAAGTAGATATGTGCAACCATGACCAACTCCCATTCTATAAACATGACAGTAAAGGTTATATATGTTGTCATCATCTTGAGCTTTTATAGTTTATACCAAAACAAGCTAAGGAGTCCTTTGAAATTTGTTTGTAGCTTCTTTAGGGCAAGAAAACATGAAATGATGAGTGAAAAAGCTGAAAAGAACGCATCTGAAGTGTGGTAACTGAGATGGATAAAGCAAAAAATATTCTCATACCCGTTTGATCATTGCATTCACTATATCATCCAAAGAATCATAATTATTTTGAACGAAACCATTAGGAGACTTTGTTTGCTCCAAGAGAAAATCCTCATTTGACCTCATTTTTGGTATTCTCATACCCGTTGGGTCCAAAGCAGAATTCCCAGCTTCAAGATGCTGAAACATGGATAGAGTCCCACTGTTTGATTGACCAAGCACAGATGCATCAAACCTTTTCCTTTGGTCCATACTCTGGCTCAATGGATTCATGGAACCATTGCCAGAAACCAGGGAGTTCATGGCACCAAACGAACCATTTAGACAAGGATTAAAGTTTTGGCTATTTTCTCCCCATCTGTTCTTTGATGTGTAATTTGTATTATGAAAAATATTACCAACCAAGTCTGCTTGTCCTTGCATATCTAATCTGGAATCTTCTAAAGGTGCTGTGAGAGAACCCGATGAAGAAAAATCAAGAGGATTATTAACAATGTGAGAGGTGGTGGAAGATATATTGTCTCTCCGGGTACTTGTAGGCAATGGATCATGTCGGAAAGGCTCACCCAATGGCAAAGAGTTTGAAGGAAATGTGGACATTTGAACTACACCCTGCCAGTTATCATCACATCTACTATGATCCAGAAAATTTGAAGAGCCACGGACACCAACATCAAAAGACTCCTGATTCAATGAAGGCATGCTTAGAGAAGATTGAGTTGCCAACGATCTCCTAGTCTGATTTTGTTGTGGGTTCACATGAAGCATCTGAGGGTTGTTTGCGGCACTAGATATGGTATTGCCCAAGCTACCAATAGTCACTTTGACATCCGGGAAGCAACCTGCAAGTGTAAAACTTGTTGCATCACCTTTGTGATTAAAGTCTCCAGTATGGTTCATAGACTTCAATTGAAATTGCTTGGGATCCAATGCAGATGAAATCCCTTGAAATAAATTTGTGCTGCCTCGGTTTGTTTGTAAGAGACCTGGCTGGAGCTTTCCAAGAGTATTGAGAGGATTGTTCAAGGATCGGGAATGACCTGGTTGGAGCAGCCCAGGAGAAGCTATTCCCTGCAAGGTTAAACCACCAGGAGAGTTCAATCTACCAAGCAAACTCCCGGGTGGGTATGATGAAAGAGAAGTGGTTGAAAGCTGTCCCGGTCCATGCACAGAGCGAAAATCTCCAAATCCATCCAGCGAACCCATTCTCAAGTAAGATGAATCTTTAGCACCAAATGCAGCAACCATGTTGGGTTGCTGATTTGCTCCACAACTTAGTCTTTTGAGGTAAAGCCTGAATTTCTGTAAGGAAACATAACACAGCAACAAAATTCTTTGAAATTTCAACACAAGGTCAGAATTACATTAGACGTATCTACCTACTAGTTGTGTGTGTGTGTGTGTAAAATCTCGCCACACAATTAGCTATCATGTGAAACAATAGTAAAATTGGCATTTCTAATTTAAAAAAATGGGCCTTGTTATTGTTAAAGATTTGCCAAGTTTTTCACAATAAGGTTGAGCACACAGTTAACCCGATACACGTCCCATTATGATGTCACCCCAAGCCCAAGAACAGGTGCAGTACTGACAATCATTAGGCATCATTTATCATGGAAAGTAAAGAGATAAAAACGAAACATAGGTACCTGCAAATGGCTTGCCACATTTTCCCTTGTAAGCCCATCAACATTCATCAGGTCAAGTATTTTCTTTGGAACAGCCTCTGCAAATGATGCGACAAAAAGTAAAGAATAAAAGAAATGGCATCGGGATTAGTAATTATGGTAATACAAAGCAAAAAATATTGCTTCTAAGTTGAGGAAACTCACTGTCAAGACCGAGTTGATTGACAGCAGAGACAAACTTTTGATGCAGCTCCACCGACCAAACAACTCGAGGCTTCTTCTGATTCCCAGATTCTTCATTATCATTTCCATCTTCACCCTCACCTTCCTCCTCTTCGTCTTGGTCCTTGCGTTTCCTGTTTACTTTTCCATTTTGATCAGCACTACCCGTTGATGTCACTTGTTCCCCCTCCCCAGCTCCATCACCACCCTTATCTTGATTTGGTGACCCGTTCTGGTCCTGGGGATACCATTTTTTTCTCCTGATTACATGTTGCCATATGTTTTTGAGCTCCTCCAATCGAACAGGTTTAAGCAAATAGTCAACAGCACCATGTGTAATCCCCTTAAACACAAACTCTTTATCACCATGAGATGATAACACTGTAACAAAGTTCATGTAGGAAAAAATTATATCCAAATCAAAACTACCCACAGATTTAAACCATTTTTCATTCATTCATTAAGGGAAGACTACACAGTAAGTACGACATAACTTTCTTAAAACCAACAGCATAGTCATTATAAGAAAATGAAACAACAAAGATTTACCCTATCTAGGTTAAAATGTTTTATCGCTGTTCAAGATGCCACAGTAAATTACAAAAAAGAAATTGAAGGTGATTTAACGACTTTACAAAAATAGCATTTGCTTACTGATAACCGGTAGATCCATTTCGAGCCCCACGAGTTCAAGGAGCTTAAAGCCATCCATGTCTGGCATGTTAACGTCACTGATAACCAAGTCATACTTGTTTCTGTTTTCTCTC
>Ga0307515_10022113_pt1 | contig 11228 bp, 8 predicted proteins | sample 17_EM_MG_FD_194513 | JGI IMG/M metagenome (GOLD analysis project Ga0307515, IMG submission 194513) | Populus trichocarpa ectomycorrhiza microbial communities from riparian zone in the Pacific Northwest, United States - 17_EM | ecosystem: Host-associated > Plants > Roots > Unclassified | place... | reverse complement strand
GCGCTATCCGGCCGACGACGGCCCGGCCTATTTCACCATCCTGATCATCGGCCACCTGTTCGTGGCCCCGCTGCTGCTGTTCCCGTTCATCTGGAAGATGTCGCCGGCCCTGGTCGTGCCGCTCACCGTGCTGCCGCTGGCCGGCCTGACCCTGCTGCTGCTGCCGCGGGTCAAGGGCGCGGTGATCGGCGCCCTGTGGGCCATCGGCCTGCGCAAGGCCCAGGACTGCCCGACCGGCTAAGCCTTGGGCGGTTAGAGCGTTTCCCGACCTGATTGCATCAGGTCGGGAGCTCTAGTCTTTTGTTTTGGCCCATTTTCTTCACGCGAACCGGAAGCCACTTCGCTCGAAAATGCTCTAGGACCGCTTCGCGCCGATCTCGTCCAGATAGTTGTAGATGGTGAACTTGGTGACCCCCAGGCGGGCGGCCACGCGCTCCACCGAGCCCCGGATCACGAACAACCCGCGCTCGTGCATGGTCGCGACCGCCGCCTTCTTCTCGACCTTCGACATCCGGTCGACCGGCGCGCCGGCGCCGTCGATGGCGGTGACGATGATCTCCTCGATCAGCCCCTCGATATTGGCCTCGCTCTTCTCGCCGACCACGGGCGGGACGATGGTCGGCACGAGCACGCTCTGAAGGTCGCGCTGGATGCGCTCGATCGCGCCCATGTCGACATTGACGCACAGGGCGGCGGCGGCCTGCCCGGTCTCGTCGAACAGCACCACCGAAGACGACCGCAACGGCCGTCCGTCGCCGGCCCGCGAGGTGTAGTTGGCCACCACGCGCACCTCGTTGGATTGGGCCGCCGACTTGCCGCCGATCAGCGTGTCGAAGGCCAGGTCGTCGGCCGGGCCGGCGATGATCGGCGAGCCGACCCGCCGACCGCTGACATGGCCGTTGACGATGTCGACGATCGAGGATTCCGGCCGCTGCAGATCGTGGATCACGACCTCGGTGTGCTGGTTCAGCGCGCACTCCATGGCCCGGGCCACGCCTTCCAGCACGGCCAGCAGGTTCTGGCTGGCGGGAGACGGCGGCGCGTCGGCCGCCCGCAGAGGGCGACGCGTTCCCGCCGATGATGGCGCCTCTGGTTTCAACACTTCGTTGAGCCTCCCCTCGATGCGTTCCGAGGTAACACAGGTCTTGGCGCGCCGTCGATCCGACTGGATTTGCGCGGCTTTTGAACAAGCCTTGCTTCGGCGATAGGCGCGCGAACGGGCATTGGGCGCCTTCTGATCGACGATTTCAACAAAATGTTGAAATCGTCTTCATTCCGTTGCAACCCTTCCGGACCGAACGACGATTTCACGGCCGGCCTACGCCAAGCCGACGCTTTTGGGGGACTTTCGATGCACCGCTGTTTGAAGGCTTTTCTGCTCGCCACCTCGGGCGTCTGCGTCCTGGCGGCGCCCGCCCTGGCTCAAGAGGCCGCCGACACATCGACCCTGACCGAGGTCGTGGTCACCGCCCAGAAGCGCTCCGAGCGCCTGCAGGACGTGCCCGTCTCGGTCACGGCGGTGTCGTCCGAAACCCTGGCCCAGCAGAACCTGGTCCAGCTGCGCGACTTCTATAACCGCGTGCCGGGTGTCTCGATCAGCGGCGGCGGCACCGAGCAGCGCGCCAACGGCGTGGCGATCCGCGGCGTCACCACCGGCGGCGGCACGGCCCCCACGGTCGCCTTCACCCTGGACGACGTGCCGCTGACCTCGGGCGCGGCCTCGGCCCAGTCGCCGTTGATCGACATCGACCCGTCGGACCTGCAGCGCGTCGAGATTCTGCGCGGCCCGCAAGGCACGCTCTACGGCGCCTCGGGCCTGGGCGGCCTGATCAAGTACGTGACCGTCAGCCCCGACACCCAGCGGTTCAGCGGCCGGATCGAAGCCGGCGGCAACACCATCTCCAAGGGCGGCCAGGGCTGGTCGCTGCGCGGCGCGGTCAACGTGCCGATCGTGCAGGACAAGCTGGCCCTGCGCGTCAGCGCCTTCACGCGCCATGACCCGGCCTATCTGGACAACATCAACGCCCGCGCCGCCGGCGACGACATCAACAAGAACCGCGTGGAAGGCGGTCGCGCCGCGCTGCTGTTCAAGCCGACCGACAACCTGACGGTCGACCTGTCGGCGCTGCGCCAGAAGTCGCGCTTCATCGGCAGCCCGCAGATCCGGGTCACCAGCGCGACGGACTTCACGCCGGTCTATGGCGCGTTCACCCTGAACCTGGCCCCGACCCGCCGCGACGTCGACTTCACGCTGTACCAAGGCCGCGTGAACTACGACCTGGGCTTCGCCGACCTGACCGCGATCAGCGCCTGGAACGACATCAAGTCGGCCTCGGACCTGGACCAGACCAACACCTTCGGCTTCCTGCTGCCGGCCTTCGCCGCGCCCACCGGCTCGGCCGCGACGCTGATCAACGCCGACCGCACCCGGAAATTCAGCCAGGAAGTGCGCCTGGCCTCGCAGGACGGCGGGGCCTTTGAGTGGCTGGTCGGCGGCTTCTACACCCACGAAAAGATCTCGGTGGACCAGACCATCCTGATCGTGCCGCCCACCGGCGGCGGCACGACGGCCTATGCCTCGGTGGGTCCAGCCAAGCTGGAGGAAAAGGCGGTGTTCGCCGACGCCACCTACCACTTCACCGACCAGTTCGACGTCCAGGCCGGCGTCCGCTACTCGTCCAACGACCAGTCCCGCGCCTCGACCACCACCATCGCGGCCCCGGCGACCCGGTTCTTCGGCCCCAGCTCGAGCATCGCCACCACCAGCTCCTCGGATGACGCCGTCACCTGGCTGTTCACCCCGCGCTACAAGTTCTCGTCGGGCCTGATGGCCTACCTGCGCGTCGCCACCGGCTACCGGCCCGGCGGTCCCAACAGCACCGGCGTCACCGGCATCCCGCTGTCGTTCAAGTCCGACAGCGTGGTCAGCTACGAGGCGGGCCTGAAGGGGACGATCCCCGGGGTCAACGCCACCTTCGACGCCTCGCTGTTCCAGATCGACTGGGACGACATCCAGCTGTTGACCACCGATGACGTCTCCCAGTTCACCTACTACACCAACGGCTCGACCGCCCGCAGCCGCGGCGTCGAACTGTCGGGGCGCTGGGCGCCGGCCCAAGGGTTGTCGATCGAGGGCAACATGACCTACCTCCAGGCCGAACTGACCGACGACCTGCGCCCGCCGGCGGGCGCCTCGCCGATCTACGGCTCCAAGGGCGACCGCCTGCCCGGCTCGGCGCGCTTCTCCGGCAGCCTTTCCGCGCAGTATGATTGGGACGTCGGACACGGCGTGTCGGCCTTCGCCGGCGCGAGCCTGGCCTATGTCGGCAACCGCTACGCCGAGTTCGACAACGTCCAGCCGACCACCCGCGTGAGGCTGCCCTCCTACACCACCGTCGACCTGCGCGGCGGCCTCTATAACGACGACTGGAAGCTGAACCTGTACGCCAAGAACCTCTTCGACAAGCGCGGCGTCGTGGAAGCCACCACCCGTGGCGGCACCAGCCCGGCGCAGGCGATCTTCCTGCAACCGCGCACGGTCGGCGTGACGATCGCGCGCAGCTTCTGAGCATGCTCATTCTTGACGAAGCCGCTGTCCTGCAACGCCTCGATCTCGAGGGCTGCCGGACGGCGGTGCGGCGGGCGATGATCGCGCTCTCCACCGGCCAGACCCGCCAACTGCCGCGATCGATCATCCCGATCGCGGCGGGACGGCTGTTTGGCCAGATGCCGGGGGCCCTGCTCTCGGAAGGCTATTTCGGCGCCAAGCTGGTCAGCGTCTTCGCCGATCCGGCCCATGCCGGCCGCAGCGCCCACAAGGGCGTGGTCGTGCTGTTCGACGCCACCAGCGGCGACCCGGTCTGCGTGGCCGACGCCGGCGCCATCACCCAGATCCGGACCGCGGCGGCGACCGCGGCGGCCACCGACGCCCTGGCCCTCCCCGACGCCGAGCGCCTCACCGTCATGGGCCACGGCCATCAGGCCAGCGCCCACATCGAGGCCGTGGCCCGCGTGCGGCGGCTGAGCCAGGTCGTCGTCTGGGGACGTTCGCATGAGCGCGCCTCGGCCTTCGCCGCCGAGATGGCCGAAAAGACGGGGCTGCCCGTCGTCGCCGTCGCCGACCCGCGCGAGGCCGCCGCCCAGGCCCAGATCCTCTGCACCGTCACCGGCGCGACCGACCCGATCCTGCGCGCCGAGTGGCTGGCGCCGGGCGTCCACGTCAACTTGGTGGGCGCCAGCGTCGCCTCGGCGGCCGAGGCCGAGCCGGCCGTGGTCGCGGTGTCGCGCTATTTCGTCGAAAGCCGGGAGTCGGCCCTGATCGGGGCCTCGGAATTCCTGCGCGCCCAGCACGCGGGCCTGGTCGGCGAGGATCACATCCAGGCCGAGATCGGCGAAGTGTTCGACGGAACGCATCCGGGGCGGCGCTCGCCGGAGGACATTACCGTCTACAAGTCCGTCGGCCATGCCGTGCAGGACCTGGCGGCGGCGGCCTATCTGTACGAGCAAGCTCGATGACCCACACCCACGCGCCCCTGCTGACGTTCGCCTTCGCCCTGGCGACGTGCGGGGCCGCGACCGCCGCCACGCCGCCGCGAGCCGAACCATCGCTGTCGGTGCGGCTGACGCCCGGACGGATGGACGAGGCGAGCGGCATGGGTCGGCTGGCCGTCGAGCTGCGGCTGTCGGACACCTCGGTGGCGGCCGGCGCGCCGCTGCTGACCCTGCCGGTGGTGATCGCCAACACCGCCACCATCGCCGAGACCCTGACCGATCTCCACGCCCGCGACGCCGACGGCGAGATCCCGCTGACCGCGCGCGACGACGAGACCAAGGGCGTGGTCTGGTCGCGCCACTGGGTGGCCGGCCGGGCGGTCCGTGGCCCGGTGGTCGTCACCTACATAGCGCCCGTCGACAACACCCCGCCCAAGCGCGGCTCGGGTCCGCCCTACGCCCTGCGCACCGAGGGCCAGGGCGTATCGGGCGTCGGCAACACCTTCATCCTGCTGCCCGAGGAAGCCCGGCCGCGTCGCATCGCGCTGCGCTGGGACCTGAAGGCCCTGCCCAAGGGCTCGACCGCGACCTCCAGCTATGGCGAGGGCGATGTCGACCTACCCGTCGGGCCGGTCGATCGCCTGGCCTCGACCATCTTCATGGCCGGGCCGCTGCATCGCGAACCGGGCGCGGTGTCGGGCGGCGGGTTCTCGTCGGCCTGGATGGGCCAGCCACCGTTCGATCCCCAGCCGCTGATGGCCTGGACCAACCGCCTGCACGGCTGGATGAGCGGCTTCTTCGGGGACCGCTCGGTTCCGCCCTACCGGGTGTTCCTGCGCTACAACCCGATCAACGCCGGCGGCGGCACGGCGCTGACACGCTCGTTCCTGACCACCTATGGCAAGGACACCAAGGCCGACAGCCTCAAGGGCACGCTTTCCCACGAGATGACCCACACCTGGACCGAGTCCGAGGCGGGCCAATGGTACGGCGAGGGCGTGGCGGTCTACTACCAAGCCCGTCTGCCCTGGCGCGCCGGCCTGATCTCGGCGGACGACTTCCTGGATGACCTCAATGAGACGGCGCGGCGCTACTATTCCAACGCTCTGAACGCCACCCCCGACGCGCAGATTGCCCCGCGCTTCTGGGAGGACACCCGCATCCGCGTCCTGCCCTACGACCGGGGCGGCCTCTATTTCGCGGTGCTCGACGGCAAGATCCGGCGCGCCTCGGGCGGCAAGCGTTCGGTCGACGACCTGGTGCGCGAGATGAACCGCCGCTACGCCGCCGGCGCGCCGACCACCGACGCGGTCTGGGTCGAGCTGATCACCCACGAACTGGGCGAGGACGGCCGCAAGCTGCACGAGGCCATGATCGCCGGCGCCCTGATGCTGCCCGAGGCCGGCGATTTCGGTCCCTGCTTCACGCGCACCACCGCCGCCGCCCGGCGGTTCGAGCTGGGCTTTGAGCCCAAGTCGCTCGTCGGAACCACCAAGGTCATTCGCGGGCTGGCCCCGGCGTCCGAGGCGGGCAAGGCCGGTCTGCGGGACGGCGACGTCGTGACCTATGCGGTCGCGATGGACGCCGTGCAGGGCGACCAGCAGGCGACCCTGACGCTGCAGGTCACCCGCGACGGCAAGACCTTCCCGATCACCTACCTGCCGCGCGGCGAGACCGTCGAGGTCTACCAATGGACGCGGTTGCCGAAGACCCAGCCGCTGCAATGCGTCTATTGATCGCCGAGGCCCGGCGCGGCCTGTCGTAAAGCCATCCGAGGTACCCGATGACGTCTCTGCGTTTGGCCATCGTCGCCGCCCTGGCCGCCGGCCTGGCGTGTCCCGCCCTGGCGCAGGACGCCACGCCCGCCCCCGCTCGGGTGAAGGACGGCTTCACCCTGGCCGTGGTCGGAGACCTGATCGGTCCGGAGAAGCCGATCCTGCAGTATGGCGATCCGGGAACCTTGCGGATCCAGAAGCTGCTGGCCGGGGTCGACGCCGCGTTCGGCAACCAGGAAGGCGCGATCTTCGACCTGGACGCCTTCCCCGGCTATCCCGCCGCCCAGAACGGCGGCGGCACGCCGATCAACGACGCGGCCGTGGCCTTCGACCTCAAGGCCATGGGCTTCAAACTGATGTCTCAGGCCAACAACCACGCCACCGACTTCGGGGTCGAAGGCATGGTCGAGACCAGCCAGGCGCTCGACGCCGCCGGCATCGCCCATGCCGGCACGGGGCAAGACCTGGCGGCCGCGCGGGCTCCGGCCTATGCGCGCACGCCGAAGGGTGTGGTCGGCCTGGTCGCGGCGGCCGGCACCTTCACCGACCTGTCGGTGGCGGCGGCGCCCAACCCTACGCGCCACTTCCGGGCCCGGCCGGGCCTCAGCCCCCTTCGGACCCAGGAGTTTCAACTGGTCACGCCGGACCAGATGACGGTGCTGCGCCAGATCGCGGCGCGGTCGCTGGCGCCCGACGCGGCGCTGAACCCGGAGGTGCGCAGCGACGCCAAGAGCGTCCAGGAACTAACCATCGGGCGCACCACGTTCCGCACGTCGGACGCCGCCGGCCTCAGCTACGACCTCAACAAGGACGACCGCGCCGCCGTGCTGGCCGGCGTCCAGGACGCCCGCGCCAAGGCCGACCTGGTGGTGTTCTCGGTCCACGCCCACGAGACCGCCTCGGCCGATCCCGAGGACCTGCGCGCGGCCGACTACCTGCCGCCGCTGTTCCATGACCTGATCGACGCCGGGGCCGACGTCGTCGTCCGCCATGGCCCGCACGCCTTGCTGGGCGTCGAGATCTACAAGGGCCGGCCGATCTTCTACGGCATGGGCAGCCTGATGTTCCAGGTCGGCGACAAGGACCGCAAGTTCCGGGGCTTCCTGCTACCCGAGAGCTGGTACGACGGGGCCGTGGCGGTCAGCGAGTTCCAGGGCGGCGAGGTCTCGGTGATCCGGATCCATCCGTTCGTCCAGAACCTGCAGGACGACCGCTTGCTGGGCACGCCCACGACGCCGTCGCACGAAGCCGCCCAGCGGATCCTGGCGCGCATCCAGGCGGCCTCGGTGCAGTTCGGGACCAGGATCGAGATCGAGGGCGATGTCGGGGTGATCCGCGTGGCCGCCCAGCGCCGATGATCGGCCGTCGGTTCACCACCGCCGCCCTCGCCTGCGCCCTGCTCCTGGGCCATGCGATCCCGTCGCGCGCCCAGGCTCCTGATCCGCGGCTCTACGAAGCGATCCGCGAGGAAGGCCTCGAGCGCAGCCGGGTCATGGGGTTCGCCACGGCCCTGGCCGACGGGATCGGCGGCCGGCTGATGGGGTCGCCCAACATGCGCCGCGCCTATGACTGGTCGCTGGCCGAACTGACGGGGCTGGGGCTGACCAACGTCCATCTCGAGCCGATCGGGACCTTCGGCCTGAACTGGCGGCAGACGCGGGCCTCGGTGCGGATGTCGGCCCCCGACAGCATGATGTACGTCGCCCAGGCCGCGCCCTGGTCGGTGGCGACCCACGGCCCGATCGAGGGCGAGGTGGTCGCGGTTGAGCTCGACAATGACGCGGACCTGGCCAGGCTGCGCGGCCATCTGGCCGGCAAGATCGTGCTGCTGGGTCCGCTGCGCCCGACGCCGCCACCGGGGCAGCTGCTCACCCGCTACACCGACGACGAGGTGCTGGGCGGAACGGCGGCCCAGGCGGTGACCGCCTACTACAAGACCGTGGGCGAACGTCGCGCCCGCCAGGCCCAGGAGGCGCTGTTCAAGGCCCGTCGCAACGCCTTCCTGGCGGCCGAGGGCGTGCGCGCCGTCATCCTGCCCAGCCGCGAGACCGACGCGGGCGGCGGCAGCGGCCTGCTGGCCATCGACGGCTCGGAGCTGGGCGGCCGTCCCTGGATCGCCGCCGAGCGCCCGCCCTTCCCGATCGCCTATGTCGCCATCGAGGATTTCGGCCGCGCCTGGCGGCTGGCGCGATCGGGCGTCGCGGTGCGGCTGGAGCTCGACATCCAGACGCAGGAAGCGGGTCAGGCCGAGCCGGGCTACAATGTCGTGGCCGACCTGCCGGGGTCCGACCCCGCCCTGGCGCCGCAGATCGTGCTGGCCGGCGCTCACCTCGACAGCTGGGCGGCCGGGACCGGCGCGGTCGACAACGGGGCCGGGGTGGCGGCCACGCTGGAGGCGGTCCGCATCCTCAAGGCCCTGTCGCTCAAGCCGCGCCGCACGATCCGCGTCGTGCTGTACGGCGGCGAGGAGCAAGGCCTGCTGGGCTCGGAGGCCTATGCCCGCCAACACCTGGGCCACGTGCCAAGATCGACGGCGCCGGACCAGATGGCGCTGGCGGTGGAAGGGCGTCGCCAGAAGATCGGCCCGCTGCAAACCCGGCCGGGCTACGAGACCTTCTCGGCGGCCTATAATCTGGACGGCGGGTCAGGCCGCATCCGGGCCGTGTTCGCCGGCGGCAATCCCGCGCTGGCGGCGACCTATCGCCAATGGATCGCGCCGCTGAAGGACCTGGGCGTGCTGGCGGTCTATGACGGCCCGCACTGGCCGGCCGATCAGTCGACCTTCACCGAGATCGGCCTGCCGGGCATATCGTTCCTGCAGGACCCGCTCGACTACGACGGCCGCGCCCACCACACCAATCTCGACACCCTGGAACGGGTCTCGCCGCAAGACCTGTCCCAAGCCGCGACGGTGCTGGCCATCTTCCTGATCAACAGCGCCAACGCCGACCAGCGCCTGCCCCGGCCCGGCGACTAGGCCCGGCGACTAGGCCCGCTCCGGAACCTCGGCCGCACCCCCCGCATTTCCCTCCCCGAACCTCGGCGCGCATCGCGCTCGAACACCACGGAGACGGACATGCTCGGCACGATCCTCATCATCATCCTGATCCTGGCCCTGATCGGCGCCCTGCCGACCTGGGGCCATAGCCGCTCTTGGGGCTATTTCCCCAGCGGCGGCCTGGGCCTGATCCTGGTCATCCTGATCATCCTGGTGCTGCTCGGCCGGATCTAGCGACCTCCGGGGACGCGCGCATGCGCGCGTCCCCAATCGCACGCACGGCCTTCCCCCAACGATCGTTGTTCGCCTAAGGTCGCGACAAGAACGAGAGTCGCGGGGGCAAGATGACCGACACCACCATGCCCGCGCCCCAGGTTCCGCCCCTGAGCGCCTGGCGCCGCACCCGGGCCATCCTCGGCGGTTCGGCCGGCAACCTGGTCGAGTGGTACGACTGGTTCGCCTACGCCGCCTTCTCGATCTATTTCGCCAAGGTCTTCTTCCCCAAGGGCGACCAGACCGCCCAGTTGATGCAGACCGCCGCCATCTTCGCCGTCGGCTTCGGCGCGCGGCCCGTGGGGGCCTGGCTGATGGGCCTCTATGCCGACCGCAAGGGACGCAAGGCCGCCCTGACCCTGGCCGTGGGCCTGATGTGCGCCGGCTCGCTGATCATCGCGCTGACCCCCGGCCACGCCACGATCGGTGACGCCGCCCCGATCATCCTGCTGCTGGCCCGCCTGCTGCAGGGCCTGTCGGTCGGCGGCGAGTACGGGGCCAGCGCCACCTACATGAGCGAGATGGCCGGACGAAAGCGTCGCGGCTTCTGGTCCAGCTTCCAGTACGTGACGCTGATCATGGGCCAGTTGGTCGCCGCGCTGGTGCTGGTGATCCTGCAGAACACCCTGGACAAGCACCAGCTGGCCGAATGGGGCTGGCGCATCCCGTTCTTCGTCGGGGCCGCCCTGGCCGTGGTGGTGTTCTGGATCCGCACCGGCATCGAGGAAAGCGTCTCGCACCAGAACGCCACCGAGCGCGACCCGATCAGCCGGCGGCAGATCGTCTGGGTCGCCGCCCTGCTGCTGGGCGCCATCGGAGCGATGATCGCGGGCTTCACCGGCCTGCCGTTCGCCGCCACCGCCCAGTACGGCGCCGTGCTGCTGTTGGTGGCCACCTATGTGGCCCTGGCCGCGCCGCTGGTCTCGCGCCATCCCAAGCAGACCCTGGCGATCATCGGCCTGACCGCCGCCGGCTCCTTGGCCTTCTACGCCTACACCACCTACATGCTGAAGTTCCTGACCAACACGGCGGGCTTCGACAAGGCCACGGCCGGGGCGATCAACCTGGCCACCCTGGCCGGCTTCATGCTGATCCAGCCGCTGTTCGGCTGGGCGTCCGACCGGGTGGGCCGCAAGACCATGCTGGTCTTCGCCTTCGGGGTGGGCGCCCTGATCGCTTGGCCGGTGTTCAGCCTGACCGCCAAGGCCGCCAGCCCGGCCGTCGCCTTCGCCCTGATCTTCACGGCCCTGTTCGTGCAGTCGGGCTACACCTCGATCAGCGCCGTGGTGAAGGCCGAGCTGTTCCCCACCCACGTGCGGGCCCTGGGCGTCGCCCTGCCCTACGCCCTGGGCAACGCGGCGTTCGGCGGCACGGCCGAATATGTCGCCCTGTGGTTCAAGCATGAGGGCATGGAGAGCGGCTTCTATCTCTATGTGGCGGCGATCATGGCCGTGGGCCTGACCGTGTCGCTGCTCCTGAAGGACACCGGCAAGCACAGCCTGATCCTCGAGGACTGACACCGCCCCCCTTTCGCCGACTCTCGTTCCAGACTTAAGTGCCCCCATGCACGCTCCGCACCCGCACGCCTTGTCCCAGCAGTTCCTGGCCTTGCCGATCATCGACCTGGTGGTCCTGGCCTTCTTCCTGTTCTGCTGGCTGTTCTACGAGCCGCTGCTCAAGCGGCTGGGCCG
>Ga0307515_10022112_pt1 | contig 11228 bp, 1 predicted proteins | sample 17_EM_MG_FD_194513 | JGI IMG/M metagenome (GOLD analysis project Ga0307515, IMG submission 194513) | Populus trichocarpa ectomycorrhiza microbial communities from riparian zone in the Pacific Northwest, United States - 17_EM | ecosystem: Host-associated > Plants > Roots > Unclassified | place... | reverse complement strand
AGGGCACTTTTATCCTTATCGATTGCGATATTTATGCATATTCTATTGGATAAAGGATATTTTATGCTCGCTTATTCGCATTATCCAAAACCACCCTGAATAGGGTACCCTAGGGGGGAGTTTTTCCCTAGGGGTCTTCTTTTCCTAACTTATTAGACGTTTCTTCTTCCTTTATCTTCTTAATATTACCTATATCCTTTAGCTCTAGGCAGGGCAAGGTAAAGTAACCCTACTTATTATAGTTGTAGCACATAGCTAAGGTAGGGTTAATTAGAGTATTGCGGCGAATACTAGTTAATAGCGTAGTATATAACTAGTCAGGCGAGGCTTATTAGTATATAGTTATAACCGCCTTTAGTATAAAAGCAGTTATAACTTGTCTTTCTGCTCTAGCTCTTATAAATATAGCTAGCGAGTTCTAATTGTTATAAAGTCGCTTCTACTAATTAGGGTAGGTGTTAATCCGCTTTAGTTCTAAGTTTAATAATAGGCAATAAGCTGCGAGTCTTTTATAGGTTAGTAGGTTATCTAAAATTATAGCAATCTTTTCTTATAGCTAGATTATTAGCTTATTATATAGGTCTAATTAGTAGTTCTTAAGGGGAACCTAGCCTTTTTTTGTAAGGTATAGGAATTAAGTCTAAAATTTAGTAAAGGGTTAGTTTAGTTTTATTATTAGGCGATTATAGTTATAACGGGCATCCCGTACTTTATTCGGGTTAACATAAATAGCCGCTAGGTACTATATTATCTTATTAATAAATATAAATCGGATAGGGGAGTTGTCCTTAAACTTAGCTTAAAGGTGCTGTTAGGCGTCCCTAGTAGTTTAACTAAAGAGGTAGAGCATTTTAGCTTCTTTAAAAAGGAAATAGTTATAGTTAATACAGAGCTTTTCTTATACTTAAATCCTCTAATTCTTAAAGATAGGGTTTATCCTATTAGATAGTAGTAGGGGGTTAGGGAGCTTAACAGACTTTAATTACTTCGTTATTATATCTATACTCCCTAGTATATCGCATTTAGTAGAGTAAATAGGTTAGCTAGGGCTTTAAGAAGGGAAAGCTAAGCTATTTTATAGGGCTGTAAGGCTTTCTAGGATCTCTTATAGGGTCTCTTATATATTTCTCACTTTAAGATAATCAGCTTCCTAGCTAGCTACAAAGGCGCGAATCTACTCGCGTACGTCTATAACGTTATTATTATCTTTAATTTCTAATCCTAATTAGATCTTAGGTTCCTCTTAGGTAAAAGTAGCTCTCTTAAATAAGCTTACTTTAGGTACCATCGTTAGCTTCCTAAGGTTCGTTAGTATTATATGCTTTGGTTTTAATTCTAGGGGTATAGGTCTAGTCCTATCCGGCTTATAAGGTGGGATATTATTTAGGCCTTCCTAGGTAATATAGAGTTGTTTTAGTGTCTAAGTATAGCGTATTAATACGTCGTTGCAGACAAAGTTTCTTTAGGGTGGGATATTATTAAGGCCTTCCCAGGCAAGGTAGGGTGAGCTTAGTATAATATAATGGCTCGTATAAATGCCTCTAAACCAAAGCTTATAGAATGCTATCTTATAAAGATACTAAGCTAAAGAGAAGGAAAAGGGGTTACTAGGACCGATGTAAACAAATATATAGGGTAAGCCGCTAAGGCGCTAGCTTTGGGCGGGCCAATTATAAGTTGGCAGAATATGGCAGAATTTGGTAGGTAATGTACGATAGCGCCGTTACACTTATAACCTAGCGTATTAAGGTAAAACGGATATTAAGAACAAAGAGAAGGGAAATAAGATACGGCTCCAAGATAGATGTTTACTATTTTAGACATCTACTAATTAGAGCTATTAGTAGAAAGAAGAGTATAATATTAAATAAAGAGAGCTCGATAGCAAAACGCCAAGGAAAGTCCTAAAGAAATACTTAAAAAAAACAATTAGAAGCTAGTATTTAAAGCAAAAACTAAGTTTTTTTACTTATTAAATATCTAAGATAACGGATTTATGCCTCTTAGTCTATATAATTATTTCCTTAAGCCGTAATATACTAAGCTGGCCCATAGGGTACCACTAAAGCTAGCATAATTAGAACGTATATAGGAGATATTTAGCTAAGAAAATAAGAGATCCTTAAGGCGATATTATTTAACCAAAAAGAGGCTCTAGTATAGGAGTTATCTAAGATAAGCTGAGGTAGTAGGGACGTAACTTTATTACTAAAGATTAAAACTATGCTGTATAAAGCATAGTAAGTACTAAACTTTTCTCTATTATGGGCCCTATAAGGAGAACTAATAAATATATTATAAGAACAACTAGCTTAAAGAACTCTAAAATATTGTAAAAGCCTATATAGAAATCTATAGGTTCTTATAAATAGGTAGGATTGTAAAAGGTACTAACTAATTAACGTGGCGATAAATATTAACTAAATAACTATAAGGGACGCAAATCCACCGCTATATTCTAATAAGTTTTCTAAAGAGTTTATAAGGTATAAGGTTATATCTTTAGTGGACTTCTTTTCTAGCTATAACTAATTAGGACTTAATATAGAAAGTAAAAACCTAACGGCCTTTATAATACCTTTAAGACTTTTATAATAAATAGTAGTACCTATAAAAGGTATAAATTTAATAGCCTAGCTTATAAGGATAATTACTAAAATCTTTAAATAATATATCCTATATACTACACCTTACCGTTTCTAGATAATATTATAGTAAAAGGCCTATAGATAGTATATAATGCAGAAGAAGGTTTTTTTAGGTATATATAGATATATTTTAGATTCTATTATATAGATAGACAAAGTGCTTATAGTTTAAAATAAGCTAAGTATATAATCTTAGGCAGAAAGTCTTATTTCTATAAAGATAAGATTATAGTAGTTAATTACCGCTATAATAGAAAAGGGCAATATTTAGAACAGTTAAAGGTTATAAAGATTATTTACTAAAAGGATTATAAAGATATTATATTAGCCTGGGCATTTATAGGAGTTTATATATATTACTAAATATAGATAAAGAACTTTATAATTAACGTAGAGCTAATTTTCTAACTACTATAAGTAGACGTTCTATTTATATAGGGTATAGAGTAGATTACTAGTATAAAATCTTTAAAGTATATAATTACTACTATACCTATATTAGTTTAGCTAGTTTATAAAAAGGGAGCTAAACTAACTATTTTTATCGTTAATAAATATAAGAATAGATAGGGATATAGTCTTATATAACTAGATATATAAGGTTATTACTATATATATTAATATAAAAGCGATATTTAGTCTTAAGTAGAGTAAAAGTATAACTTAGAAAAGCTTAAATATTAAGCGTTGCTATATACATTAATAAAGTATTATATATACCTATATATCCGTAGCCGCCGTAGCTATACCTTAACCACCCGATTATTTAAACTAGGTAGTAGACATCCTAATCGCTAGGACACCTTAATCGCCACTTTAAAACCTACCAAAAATTAGAAAATTTATACCTTAATATCTTAACAACCACTAAACTATTTATTTTATAACTTTAATAAAAAGCTATAGAGTATATATAAAAGCCTAAATCTAAATTATTAGAATTTATCATTTAGTGGTTATTAAGATATTAAGGTGTGAATTTTCTAATTTTTAGTAGGTTTTAAAGTGGCGATTGAGGTCCTGGCGATTAGGATGTCCACCACCCACCCTTCGGGTGGGTAGTCGCGGCGCAGCTACGATGGCTATAGATAGTGTTCGCTTTAGAGTTAAGATAGATATAAATACCTTGGTTATATAACTAAATTATACTATTAATAATTTACTAGGAGCTTTAATAATAAGATAACTAGTATATATCTAGCTATAGAACTTTAATATTAGATAATACTAAGGAAAAAGAATAGCCTAGCTAATAGACTATCGCGATAATTACTAGATAGTAAACGACCTAATAAGCCGACTAAGGATATTAAAGAGTTTATTAATTATAATCTAAGTACTTTAGGATATATGGCTAGTCTAATTAAAATAGAGGCGGATCTACTATTAGAAGACTTATATTTAAATAGTATCCCTTAACACGGCAAAATTGGGCCTTATGGTATCGATAAGAGCCTACTAATCAAATTACCTAAATTAAGCAGCTGTTCTTAGAAATATAAAGCTTTTAATTTTATAGCTAATATATCTAAACTCTTCCAGTAGTCCTCAATGTACAATTCTATAGTAATACCTTTATAAATTAGCACTATAAAGTACACCCAGAGTTCTTACTTATATATTGGCTACTATATATATAGGTATTCTTTTTCCTTATTATTACGGACGCTTTAAGTACAATATTACAACTACTTAGAGAGGAGTTGGAAGAAGCTAGTTAGTTAATATAAGCACGGTCTAGGATAAAGCCGATAGAGCTATATAACGAGGAATAGTAACTAAGGTCACGTGACGTAATCTATATAATCTATAGGATCTATATAATCCGTAATAGAGTAGATAAAGTATACGTATATTATATATAAAGGGGATTTTATAGAAGTACGGTTATATATTTAAGGACTACAGTCCCTACCTAGATAGTTCTCTCCTTTATAGTAATTCTTAGAATATAATTAGAGTTAATCTATTTGGCAACTACTCTACTAGTTATTATTACGTTGTTAACTTTAATTTACGCTACCTATATACCTAGCCTAATAATAAGCCTACTATAGTACTTACTATAAGGTTCCATTATATAATTACTATCTAGTTATAATACTAAATATAGAAAGTTAAATAATATGCCACTAAAAGCAGCCACTATAACGCTATTAACGGCGGTAACTACTTTAAGGTTAGCAGGTAATATAAGTATAGCAGATACTAACTTATAGCAACCTATAACGATTGGATAACTATAAGAAATAGTTAACTAGTTAATAACAAATAATATAGTGTTAGAAGAAAGGATTAATAGGGTTAGTATAGTAAGGATTAAGTTACTATCTATTAAGAGATTCTTAGGAAAGAGATTAAAACTTAAAGGATTCCTTATATAAATATACTTTAAAGTTATATAAGAAGGGGCGAAACTACTAATACCTATAGATTAAATAGCCTATACGGGACTATTCCTATTAGGAAAAGCACTTAAGTAGTTTAAGCGTTACCTTATAGAAATATAGGCAAACGGAATAATAACTACTAACTAAAAGGTATAATTTATATTCTTAAGCTAGGAGGGATTTACGGAGCAACTTATATAAATATTTAGAGACCTAGAGGTAGTAACTATAGTAAAAAGAAAACTCTAGGACATTATATAACGAACCTTAGCAATTAAGTATACTATATAGTTTTAGATATTAGTAATATAAGTTAAGTAGAATAATAAGGCGCTTATGGCACAATATAAGCAGGGACTTAAGGCTAAAGTCTAGAATATAATTATCCTAATAGAAGATACGGACACCCTATAGGATTTAATATATTAAGCAATTAAAATTAATAATTAGATCTACTAAAGGGAACAGGCTAAAAAGGGTTAAGATAGAGTTTTATAGTTATATAAGACGCAAAGTACGCAATAACTAAAGCTAAGTTAAAAACTATAGTATAGCGCAGAGCTAATAAACCTAAGTAGTACTGAAGAAGCCTATAAAAGATAGAGTAAGAAACTATAAAAACCTAAAGTTTAAGGATCTAGTAATTATAGGACTAGGGAGCAGAGGCTAAACTAGGGATCTTAGTAGTAAAAGACGTTTAGGCAAACTCTATAGTAAAGTTAGTAGTTTAAAGATAGAGCTTATATAAATTGCGAGAAATAAGGTTATTTCGCGAGGGATTATAAAGATGGTTAGAATTACTATATAATAAAGGGAACTAAACTAATAGTAGAAGGCATATATATATAGAGGGATAATAGTATACTATAAGGAACAAAAGAGTATTTAATTAAAAGTTTTGCGTTTTATTATAATAACGCGTACTAAATTTATAGAAATGCTAAGTATAGCGTAAGCTATTAGCTATAGGAGCTAAAATCCTTAAAATATAAGGGAACTAACGAACTATTACGTAAATTGGACATTAAAGATAACGAGTTTAATATAGGCAAAATATTTATAAATAATAAGGCAATAAAGGCAGCTTACTAAAAGTATATAAACCTCGGAGAAGTTACATTAAAAGTAGAAACTAAGACCGCTATAGAGTAAGGTTTAGTAACAGGAGTTATAACACCGTTAGATATAGCATCTATTATTTTATAAGATAAAAGGAAAAGTATTTTATAGAGACTAAGTAAGCAGACAACTACTAGTACTAATTTATTACTTAATAAAAGTAAAAAGCTAAAGGTTTAAGATTCTTAAGATAAGATAAAAGACAACTAAGATTCTTAAAATAAGATAAGGTAGGCTTAAGGACCTATAACGGATAAAAACCGGTGGAGTAGAGTAATAGCTTAGTTTAAAGATATATAAATAAGCTTAGGATAGAATTTCCTACAGGCATAAGATTCTTAAAATAAGATAAGTAAGATTTAAGACTTTTAAGATAAGATAAGAATACCTAAGCCTAGTTAAACTAAGGTAGGAGTAAAGCTTAAAATAGAAGTAAGCTTAGAATTAAGAATTCTATAAAACTAAGATTTTAAAACACGAATAAGGACTATTAATAAGATTAAGAAGTAAGAAGACTTTAAAAATCTACTTATAAGACGTAAAAGGAAAGAAACTATAAAAGAATTTAGGGCAAGAATTACCTTATAATAAGAACAGAAACTAAATAAAAGGTTTAGTATACTAGGTCGTATAAGGGACAGAGTACCTATATAAAGAATTACTAATAGGCCTAGAGTAGGTATACTAAGAGCTAAGTAGCTTACTAAACTAAAATAAGAAGAGGATCTAGAGATTTTAATAAGGTTTAAGGAATAATATATAAAGGGCTGTTATAACGTAGTAATAAAAAGATACTTCCTTATAGACAAACTATATACACTCTAGTAATTATACTAAAAGTGGTATAGGCAAAGGTATAACGATAAGTGGGAAGATTTCTATATATAGTTAGACGAAAAAGTTATCCAAAACTACCTAATTATAGAAAAGGCGATAAGTTATATTAAAGGAGCCTTAATTATAATATTAAAAGACCTAAAAGAGCAATTAGAGGACTAGAGAAGTAAAAGGTAAATCTTAGTACCTATAAATAAAGCCGCAACGCTTAGATTAATATAAGAAAGATTTAAACTTAAAGATAAAGATAAGCTAAGAGTTAACCTAAGACACTAAATATATTATACACTAGTATAAATTATATACGTAGATAATATATACAATATATATAAAGTACCTAAAGATAAGAACCAAAAGTACCTAGTAAGGATATATTAGGTACTAGATAAGGTAAAGTATAAAAACGCTAAGTATATATATAGTTGGCACCTAACGGAAGTATAAAGCTAAGGGGACTTAATATTTTAACTAGGAAGATTCCTTATAGAAAAATGCCTAGACGGATAATAGTGGTAGAAATGCCTAGAGAATATATATTTATAGTATATTAAAAATAAAAAGCGAACTAAGTATTAGCTAAAAGTAAACTAAGTATAAATAGGATTAAGTAGCTAATAGTTAGGAAAAGTAGAGGCCTATAGAACTAGAGGGAACTAGTAGTAGAGCCTTAAACCCTTAAAGGAATTTAAGGACAATACCTAAATTTACAAGTTAAGTAGTGAGATTAATAGTTTAAAGCATTAATAGACAGTGGAGTAATAAGAAACTATATATTACTAGTAATAGTTAAAAGGATAGGGCTACTATATAGGAAAAAAAAGCAATCTTACCTATTAGTAACAATTTTAGGAGATCTAATAGCCTACAGAGGAGGCATTATTAACCTTAAAATAGGACCTATTTAGTTAACTATTAAAGGGAGATAAATTGAGATATCTTTTAATATATTACTATTAGGGAATAATAAGGCAGTACTAGGAATACCTTAGTTACAGAAATATAATCTAAAAATTAATTAGATTATAGGTTAAGTTAATATTAAAGATACTTAATAACGTAAGATATAATATTAGGCTAAGATAGTATAGTACTAAGTAGGAGTAACCTATAAAGAAATAGAAAAAGGACTAAGTTATATACTAAAAAGACACTATAAGTATAGTAAGAAATTATAGTTACTAAAAAGTAAGAAGCTGTTAAAGTATATAGTACAGGACTATAAGATAGAATTAGAACTAGGAATAAATCTAAGATTTTTTCCAATCTATAAGCTTACTAAAGAGGAAGATAGAGCATTAAAAGAGTTTATCTAGAAAACCCTATTAAAAGGATATATTAGACTATTGTAGTTATTAGTAGGTTATCCAGTATTATTTATACTAAAGAAAAATAGTAAGCTAAGGCTGTGTTACAGCCCTGATGCGTAACTTAGATAGGGGGCTTAGTTAGGGTTCGGCTAAAGGCTTGGCTCCCCCTTATATATAGACGTGTCCTCACCGCCATCTTCTTCTTCTCCTTATCTTAATATCTAGGTTTATAGACATTCTAATTATATAGGCTTGCATACGTTCTAAACGGCGCTCGTGCCTCAATTGACTAAGTCGCTGTGACAGGCTGTGTATTAACTATAGATAGTTAAATAGCATTACCAAAAAGGATAGGTATCCTTTACCCTTAATTAGCGAGATTTAAGATAAGATAAGTAACGCGCAAATCTTTATAAAGATAGATCTAAGATAGGCGTACTATTAGATTAGAATTAAGAAAGGCAATAAATAAAAGGCAGCCTTTAGGTTAAAAGAAGGCCTATATAAACTATTAGTTATATAATTTAGGCTTATAAACGCACTAGTAATGTTTTAGAAGCGTATTAATAATATATTAGGAGAATACTTAAATAAATTTATTATAGTATATTTTAATATTATTATTATCTACTTAATAACTAAGGAAAAACATAAAGAATATATTAAATAGGTTTTAATGAGACTATAAAAGGAATAGATGCTAGTAGCAATTAAGAAATACAAGTTCTTTACTAGAAAAACCAACTCCATTAAATTTATTATTAAACTAGGCTAACTTAGTATAGATCTAAAAAAGATTAAGGCTATAATAAATTAGTAAAAACTAAAAAACGTTATATAGTTAAGATTGTTCCTAGGGTTTTATAATTACTATAAAAGGTTTATAGCGTAATAGTTAAAGGATATTAAACTATTTACGCGATTAATAAAGAAAGAAGAACTATAGGCATAGGGAAAGGAATAGTAAAAATTATTTAAGAAAGTTAAAGAGTTATTTACCTAGGAGTTAGTTCTTAAGATCTATTAATTAAGACTAAAAACGATTATAGAGACGGATATATTAAACTATATACTAGAAGTATACTTTATATAAAAGTATTAAAATAGATAGCACCTAGTGGCATACTATAGTTAGAAAATAATACTATTAAAGTTAAACTATAATATTTACAATAAGGAGTTATTAGGTATAGTTATAGTACTAAAAAAATAAAAAGCATTCTTATAAGGCATAGAAAAACTATTTATAGTTAAGATAGACTATAAAAACCTAATAGGATTCCTAATAATAAAGGAACTTAACTAAAGATAGGTTAAATGGGCAGAGATGCTTATAGAATACTATTTTAAGATTTAGTATACTAAGGGCATAAATAATATATAAGCAGACGCTTTAAGTTAAAAGGCTAAACTATAGAATAATAAAAAGCTATTAGGGGCTTTACTGTAAAAAGATATAGACGGATTAATTAGGTATAATTATCTAAAAATTATAGTAACTTAGGAGGAACTAAGTAGAGTTTATAAGTTATTAAAAAGCTTTTAGGTATAAAGAATTCTAAAAGCATAGCTAGAAGATCTATAGATAGATATATATAAAAATTAAGAAGCTAAATATATCCTAAGAAGTATAGCAGAATAGTTTATAAAAGATTTTTATAAAGGAATAACTTAAGGACATAATAGAGCTATAGGCTTAGTATTAAGACTTTAGGAGGAGTACATTATTAACGGAATTTGGGGCTTAGCGTAAAAAGTTATAAAAGAATATCTAGATTATTAAAGAAATAAACTAATAAGGTATAAGCCATATAAAGGGCTATAACCTATTAAAATACTAAAAAGACTATAAGAGGTTATATTATAGGACTTTATTATTAAGTTACTAAAGTTAAAAGACCCTATTACCAGACAAGATTATAACGCGATTTTAGTAATAGTAGATAAGCTTATAGAGTAGGGATACTTTATAGCATATACAGAAGAAATATTAGCAGAAGATATCGCTAAAATCTATATTAAAGAAGTGCTTATAAGATATAGAGCACTAAGTAAGATTATATTAGATAGAGATTTAAGATTTATAGTAGTATTCTAAAAGGTATTTTTAGCGGAATAAGGAGTTAGAGCAGTAACTTCTACTATATATTATCTATAGACAGATAGTTAAATAAAAAGACTAAATTAGACACTAGAATAATATCTAAGGTATTATATTAATTACGCGCAGAATAATTAGGTATTATTATTACTAATTATATAGTTTATATATAATATAACACTATAAGAAGGGATAGGCATATTACTATTTAAGGTAAATTATAGATATAAGCTAAGAATATTATTATTACTATAGTAAGTAAAGAAAATAAGTAGTATAGCTAAAGAAAGAATAAAGATGTTAATAAATCTTTATATAGACCTTATAGAATTAGCTAAGAAAGTATAAAAGAGAATAAAAAGGTACTATAATGCTAAGAGATCTAAGGAACTAGATCTTAAGGAAGGAGATAAAGTATAGCTATTATATAAAAATTTTAAGAGTTAACGACTAAGTAAGAAATTAGACTATATTAAACTAAGACCTTTTAAAATTAAGTAGAGGATTTTACTGGTTACGTTTAAATTAAACTTACTAGCTAAAATAAAGATCTACCCTATATAGTATATTGTAATGCTAAAGCTAGTATATAGAAATATTAAGCTACTAGTTTATAAAGTAGATATATATAGAGGATAGGAAGAAGATAAATAGTAAGTTTTAAAGATTATTAGTTATAAGGATATTAACAATAAAATATAGTATAAGGTAAAGTAGATAGGCTATAATAAGACTACCTAAAGAATGCTATAGAAAAGGTATAGGAGTATTAGAAGAAATTAGGTTAGGCAGCATTAATAAAAAAGGATTGTTAAAAAATAAGTTA
>Ga0307515_10022111_pt1 | contig 11228 bp, 11 predicted proteins | sample 17_EM_MG_FD_194513 | JGI IMG/M metagenome (GOLD analysis project Ga0307515, IMG submission 194513) | Populus trichocarpa ectomycorrhiza microbial communities from riparian zone in the Pacific Northwest, United States - 17_EM | ecosystem: Host-associated > Plants > Roots > Unclassified | place... | reverse complement strand
CCGCAGCGCTGGATCGGCAAGGTGGACGTGCTCACCACCGACGGCCGCACGTTGCACGGCCGCGTCGACGAGCCCAAGGGCGACCCCGGCAACACGCTGAGCCGCGACGAGATCGAAGCCAAGGCGCAGCAGCTCGCGGCCTACGGGCGCGGCGCCACCGAGGCCGAGATGCAGGCGCTGATCGAGCGTGTGTGGCGGCTGGCCGACTGGGCGCGCGTGGAGCGCCTGCTGGGATGAACCAGCGCGCTTCGAACACCAGCACGCCGCTGCCACGCAGCTACCTGTTCGTCCCCGGCGACCGCCCTGAGCGTTTCGACAAGGCGCTGGCCTCGGGGGCCGATGCGGTGATCCTCGACCTGGAAGACGCCGTGCCGGTGCCTGCGAAAGAAGCTGCTCGACAGGCGGTAGTGAATTGGCTGGGTGCGCGCATGCCCACGGCGTCACCGCAGATCGTGGTGCGCATCAACGCCGTCGGCACCCCGCAGCACGAGGCCGACGTCGACGCCTGCCGTCACGGCGTGCATGCGGTGGTGCTGCCCAAGAGCGAGCGGGTGGACGACCTCGCCCGGCTGGCCCGCGCGCTGCCCGGCGTGGCGCTCTTGCCGCTGATCGAGACAGCTGTCGGCTTCGCTGCTGCGCTGGACTTGGCGCGTGCGCCCGCCGTGCAGCGCCTGGTGTTCGGCAGCATCGACTTCCAGCATGACCTCGGTATCGATGGCGAAGGTGAAGAGCTGCTGTTCTTCCGTTCGCAGCTGGTGCTGTATTCGCGTTTGGCTTTGCTGGCCGCGCCGGTGGATGGCGTCAGCACCGTGCTCGACGATGCTGCGCTGGTCCACACCGAAGCGCTGCGCGCACGTCGCCTGGGCTTCGGTGCCAAGCTGTGCATTCACCCCAAGCAGATCACGCCGGTGCATGCGGCCTTCGCACCCACGGCCGCCCAGATCGACTGGGCACGGCGCGTGATCGCCGCGGCCGACGCGGCGGGAGGCGCCGCGGTGGCACTCGACGGAGCGATGGTCGACCGCCCGGTGATCCTGCGCGCGCAAGCCCTGCTGGACCAGGCGCGCTGAACGATACGGCCCCCGTGGCGGGGGCCGCTTCTCTTACAGGCCGACCTGCGTCACGAACTTGCTGTTCAGGTACGCGTTGATCGCTTCGCTGCCGCCTTCGGTGCCGTAGCCCGAGTCCTTGATGCCGCCGAACGGCACCTCGGGCAAGGCCAGGCCGAAGTGGTTGATCGAGAGCATGCCGCTTTCGATCTGTGCGCCCAATGCAGAAGCCGTCTTCAGCGACTTGGTGAACGCGTACGCGGCCAGGCCGAAGGGCAGGCGGTTGGCTTCGGCGATGACCTCGTCGAAGCTGCTGAACGGCACGATGGGCGCGATCGGGCCGAAGGGCTCTTCGCTCAGGATGCGCGCGTTGGCCGGCACGTCGGTCAGCACGGTGGGCTCGAAGAAGTTGCCTTCGGTGCCGATGCGCTTGCCACCGAATGCGAGCTTGGCGCCCTTGGCCACGGCGTCGTCGACGAACATCTGCATCGCCTCGACGCGGCGGCTGTTGGCCAGCGGGCCCATGCGCGTTTCCTTGACCAGGCCGTCACCGACCTTGATGGCCGAGGTGGTGGCAACGAAGCCGTCGACGAACTTGGCGTACACCGACTCGTGCACCAGGAAGCGCGTGGGCGACACGCAAACTTGGCCGGCGTTGCGGAACTTGGCCGAGGCGAGCATCTTCGCGGCGACGGCCACGTCGGCATCGTCGAACACGATGGCCGGGGCGTGGCCGCCGAGTTCCATCGTGATGCGCTTCATGTGCTGGCCCGCCAGTGCCGCGAGCTTCTTGCCAACCGGCGTGGAGCCGGTGAAGGTGATCTTGCGGATGACAGGGTGCGGGATCAGGTATTCAGAGATTTCGGACGGCACGCCGAACACCAGGTTGAGCACACCGGCCGGCACGCCGGCATCGGCATACGCGCGAATCAGCGCGGCGCAGCTGGCGGGCGTTTCTTCCGGCCCCTTCAGGATGACCGAGCAGCCGGCGGCGAGTGCGGCCGAGACCTTGCGCACGGCCTGGTTGATCGGGAAGTTCCACGGGGTGAACGCGGCCACCGGGCCCACCGGCTCGCGCGTCACGAGCTGGCTCACGCCGTCGGCGCGTGCCGGGATGATCTGGCCGTAGGTGCGGCGTGCTTCTTCGGCGAACCAGTCGATGATGTCGCCGGCGGCCGTGGCTTCCATCTTCGATTCGGCCAGTGGCTTGCCTTGCTCGAGCGTCATCAGCTCGGCGATCTCGTCGGCGCGCTGGCGCATCAGCTCGGCGGCCTTGCGCAGCACCTTGTAGCGGTCGTAAGGCGAGACGGCCTTCCATTGCTTGAAGCCCTTGTCGGCCGCGGCGAGCGCGCGGTCGAGGTCATCCTTGCCGGCGTGTGCCAGGCGGGCCAGCACCTTGCCGGTGGCGGGGTTGATGATGGGTTCGCTCTTGCCGCTGGTGCCGGCAGTCCACTCGCCGTCGATGAAGAGGGAGACGTCTGAATACATGGGGTTCCTTGAGCTGGCTGAATGGGGTGGTGCATGCGAACGCAGCACCGAAGGCCACATTTTGAGGCCGATCGAGTGACGGCGCATCGGCGAGGCCATTCCGCACTCTGGAACGCCGTGTGCGCAAGGGCGTGCGTCGGTATTTGGTTTCTGACCAAGCAAAGCCGATTTGCTTCGTTCTCAACAGACAAGGCACTGCTTACTGTTCGGGACTCAACAGCTCCTGAGCCTGGATTCCATGACGCACGCCATCGATTCATCGCGCCGCAAGGCACTCGTCACCGCGGCCGTTTCGGCGGCAGGCCTGTCGCTCGCTGGCGTGAGTTCGCTGGCACGCGCACAGACCAAGAGCCAGTTGCGTATCGGCTACCAGAAGTACGGCACGCTGACGCTGCTGAAGGCGCGCGGTGACCTGGAGAAGCGCCTCGCGCCGCAAGGCATCGAGGTCAAGTGGACGGAGTTCCCTGCCGGCCCGGTGCTGCTCGAAGGCCTGAACGTCGGCTCGATCGACTTCGGCACCGTGGGCGAAGCGCCGCCGATCTTTGCGCAGGCCGCGGGTGCCGACCTCGTCTACGTGGCCAACCAGCCGCCTGCACCCAAGGCCGAGGCCATCCTCGTGCCCAAGGATTCGCCGCTCAAGACAGTGACCGACCTGAAGGGCAAGAAGGTCGTGCTCAACAAGGGCTCGAACGTTCACTTCCTGTTGGTGAAGGCGCTGGAGAAAGCGAACGTCAAGTACAGCGAGATCCAGACTGTCTTCCTGCCGCCGGCGGATGCGCGGGCGGCCTTCGAGAAGGGCGTGGTCGATGCGTGGGTGATCTGGGACCCGTTTTTCGCCGCCGCCGAGAAGCAACTGGGCGCCCGCATCCTGGCCGACGGCACCGGCCTCGTCGCGAACCACCAGTTCTACCTGGCCTCGCGCAACTATGCGGAGAAGAGCCCTCAGGTCGTGCAGGCCATCATCGACGAGCTGGCCCGACTCGATGCATGGGCCACGAAGAACCCGTCCGACGTGGCCAAGTTCCTCGCGCCGCAGATCGGGCTCGATCTCGGTGTCACCGAGGTGGCCGCGAGCCGCTTTGCGTACGGTATTCAACCGATCTCGGCCAAGGTGGCGGCCGACCAGCAAAAGATTGCTGATGCCTTCTTCGAGCTGAAGCTGATCCCCAAGGCCATCAAGGTGTCTGACGCCTTGCCGGCCACGCTGACCGCGGCGCGTTGATCGCCATGGGTGCGACACGTCGCCAGTTCAGCAGCTTGGTTGTGGGTGCCGCGTTGGCGCTCGCTTTGCCGGTGGGTGCCTGGTCGCAGGCGTCGGGTGACCCGGGCCAGCTGCGCATCGGCTTCCAGAAGGCTGCCGTCAACCTCGTCATCGTCAAGCAGCAGGGCGTGCTGGAGAAGCGGTTCCCTAACACCAAGGTGCAGTGGATCGAGTTCCCGGCCGGGCCGCAGTTGCTCGAGGCCTTGTCGGTTGGTGCGCTGGACTTCGGCCTCACCGGCGACTCGCCACCGGTGTTCGCGCAGGCGGCCGGCAAGGACCTGCTCTACGTGGGCGCCGAGCCATCGAAGCCGCTGAGCTCGGCCATCGTCGTGCAGCAAGACTCTAAGCTGCGCACGCTGGCCGATCTGAAGGGCAAGCGTGTCGCGCTGCAGAAGGGGTCGAGCGCGCATTACCTGCTGGTGCGCGCGCTCGAGAAGGGCAACCTGAAGTGGGGCGACATCACGCCCATCTACCTGGCTCCGGCTGAAGCACGTGCCGCCTTCGAGCGCGGCGCGGTGGATGCGTGGGCGATCTGGGACCCGTTCTATGCCGCGATCGAGCTGAGCACCAAGCCGCGCACGCTGACGACCGGCGAGGGCTTGTCCGGCAACAACTCGTTCTACCTGGCCTCGCGTCCGTTCACCGAGAAGCACCCGCAAGTGCTGAACGCGCTGTTCGAAGAACTCACGCGCGCGGATGCCTATGTGCAGAGCAACCGCAAGGAATCGGCGCAGCTGCTGGCCGACTTCAGCGGGCTCAGCCTGGCCACCGTGCACCTGTTCATCTCGCGCCGACCGAAGTCGCCGGTCGGGCCGATCAGCGCGCAGATCGTCGCCGACCAGCAGCGCGTGGCCGACGCGTTCTACCAACTCGAACTGATCCCGCGCCCGGTGAAGGTGAGCGAGATCGTGTGGCAGCCCAAACAATCCATCGCGCAGAAGTAGATGTCATGAAAATTCTCTGGTTCATCCCCACCCACGGCGACTCGCGCTACCTCGGCACCAGCCTCGGCGCGCGCACCACCAGCTTCGAATACTTCAAGCAGATCGCCATCGCGGCCGACAGCCTCGGCTACGAAGGCGTGCTGTTGCCGACCGGCCGCTCCTGCGAAGACTCGTGGGTGGTGGCATCGAGCCTGATCGACGCAACCAAGCAGCTGAAGTTTCTGGTCGCGCTGCGGCCGGGGCTGGTGCAGCCCTCGCAATCGGCGCGCATGGCGGCCACCTTCGACCGCATGTCAGGCGGGCGGCTGTTGGTGAACCTGGTGACCGGTGGTGATGCGAGCGAGCTGGAAGGCGACGGCCTCTTCCTGCCGCATGCCGAGCGCTACAAGCAGTCGACGGAGTTCCTCACCATCTGGCGCGAGCTGCTGGCCAAGAGCCATGACGCCGAAGGCTTCGACTTCGAAGGCAAGCACCTGAGCGTGAAGGGTGGCAAGGTGCTGTACCCGCCGATCAACAAGCCGTACCCGCCGGTGTTCTTCGGCGGCTCGTCGGAAGAAGCGCACGAGCTCGCGGCGCAGCAGCTCGACACCTACCTCACCTGGGGCGAGCCGCCCGCAGCGGTGGCCGCGAAGGTGTCCGACATTCGCGAGCGTGCCGCCAAGTACGGCCGCACGCTGGAGTTCGGCATCCGCCTGCACGTGATCGTGCGCGAGACCGAAGACGAGGCCTGGCGCGCCGCTGGCGAGCTGGTGTCACACCTCGACGAGAAGGTGGTCGCCGCGGCGCAGAGGAAGTTCGCCGAGATGGACTCGGTGGGCCAGCGCCGCATGGCCGAATTGAACAAGGGCAAGTTCAACAAGGCGAACATCCGCGAAGGCCTGGAGGTGTCGCCCAACCTGTGGGCCGGCGTGGGCCTGGTGCGCGGCGGTGCCGGCACGGCGCTGGTGGGCAACCCGCAGCAGGTGGCCGACCGCATCAAGGAATACGCCGACCTCGGGCTCGAGTACTTCATCCTGTCGGGCTACCCGCACCTGGAAGAAGCTCACCGCTTCGCCGAACTGGTGTTCCCGCTGCTGCCGCTGAAGCTGCGCGACAAGCTCGCCGGCGCCAACCTCACCGGGCCGTTCGGCGAGGTGGTGGCCAACACCTACGTGCCGCGCGTCTCGCAGAGCTGAGCATGGCGAACAACTTGAAGCGCTTCGCCGCGCATGCGCAGGTGCAGCGCGTGCTGCCGTGGCTGTTCCCGGTCTTCGTGCTGGCGGTGTGGCAGGTCTCGTCGCAGGCCGGCTGGCTGTCGACGCGTGTGCTGCCCGAGCCGTGGGCGGTGCTGAAGGCGTTCTGGTCGCTCACCGTGTCGGGCGAGATCTGGACGCACGTGGCGACGAGCACCTGGCGCGCGGCCGCGGGCTTCGCCATCGGCGGCGGGCTCGGTCTCTTGCTGGGCTTGCTAACGGGCACCTTCCGGCCGGCCGAGATGCTGCTCGATTCAACCCTGCAGATGGTGCGCAACATCCCGGCGCTGGCGTTGATTCCGCTGGTCATCCTGTGGTTCGGCATCGACGAGTCGGCCAAGCTGTTCCTGGTGGCGCTGGGCGTGTTCTTCCCGATCTACCTCAACACCTTCCACGGCATCCGCTCGGTCGACAAAGGCCTGATCGAGATGGCGCGCAGCTACGGGCTGAGCGGCTGGCGGCTCTACACGCAGGTGATATTGCCGGGCGCGACGGCGTCCATCCTCGTCGGCGTGCGGTTCTCGCTGGGGCTGACCTGGGTGCTGCTGATCGTGGCCGAGACCATCTCGGCGCAGGCCGGCATCGGCTACATGACGATGAATGCGCGTGAGTTCTTGCAGACCGACGTGGTGCTGGTGGGCATCCTGCTCTACGCGCTGCTCGGCAAGCTGGCCGATCTGCTGGCCAAGGGCCTGGAGCGCTGGTGGCTGCGTTGGCATCCGGGCTACCAGGTCGCCGCCAAGACCTGAAATTGATGAGAAGCCTTTCCATGAGCCAGCAGAACATCGACATCCAGCGCGCGGCATTGGCCGGCATCGCGTTGCCCTTCAGTTCGCCACTCTCGGTGACCCACGGGGCGACCCACGCCAAGGCCGGCGCGCCGGAGCGCAAAGGTACCGGTGGCGCCGAAGTGAACGCCGTGGGCCTGACCAAGGGTTATGCGGGCCGCCGCGTGCTGCACGACACCGACCTGCACATCGCGCCGGGGGAGTTCATCGCCATCGTCGGCCGCAGCGGCTGCGGCAAAAGCACGCTGCTGCGTCTTCTAGCAGGTTTGGAGTCGGCAGACGCGGGGCAGATCACGCTCGACGGCGATGCGCAATCGGCGCACCACAGCGACATCCGCATCATGTTTCAGGACGCACGCCTGCTGCCCTGGAAGCGCGTGCTCGACAACGTGGCGCTCGGCCTCACCGGCCCCGACGTGAAGGAGCGCGCCCGCGAAGCACTGGCCCAGGTGGGTCTGGCCGATCGCGCGAAGGAGTGGCCGGCCGTGCTCTCAGGCGGACAACGGCAGCGCGTGGCCCTGGCACGTGCGCTGGTGCACACGCCGCGCCTGCTCTTGCTGGATGAGCCGCTGGGTGCGCTGGACGCGCTCACGCGCATCGAGATGCACCGCCTGATCGAGCGCCTGTGGCAGCGCCACGGGTTCACGGCGCTGCTGGTGACGCACGATGTGTCGGAGGCGGTGGCGCTGGCCGACCGCGTGGTGCTGATCGAAGACCACCGCATCGCGCTCGACGAGCGGGTGTTGCTGCCGCGGCCGCGTGCGCGCGGGCAGGCCTTTGCTACCTATGAAGAGCGCATTCTGGATCGCGTGCTGCAGCAGCCCGAAGGGCACAGCGTGCCGCCGGAGGACACGCTGGAGCTTCACCCCGCGCACCTGGTGCGCTGGGCGATCTAGAGGGAATCAGCGCGTCGGGACGGGTGTGCCGACGCGTGTGGATGACGACGGCACCGGCGCCGGGGCGGTGGCCGGCGCAGCCGCCGGAGCGGGCGTCGGGGCCGAATTCGCAGCCGGTGCGGCCGGCACTTCCTGCCAAGGCGACGCACAGGTGCTCACGTGCGGGTAATACATCTGCGAGTCGCGGCAGTAGTACCAGGTGTTGGATTGCTGCGCCGCGCTGGGCGAGACCACCAGCGGCTCGGCCGGGGCTTGAACGATGACGGGGCGCTCGACGACGTAGGGGTACGGGTAGCCGCCGTAACCGTAGTACGGGCCGGGGCCCCACCAGAACGGCCCGCCGACCCACACGCCGATGCGCGTGCGTGGATGGGCTTCGACCGTGGTGACGCCGAGGGCGGCCAGCCCCAGCATCGCTGCGGTGGCGATGACGATGGCTCTCAGGCCTTTTGACAAGCTGATGTTCATGATCGGCTCCCGATGGATGTCATTGGACCGGCGGCGGTGGCTGGATGCCGGCTGGCGGCTGCGGCGCGGTGCGCGGAACGGGGGCCGGCGCGGTGCGGTAGCTCGTCGTCGCGTAGTGGCCCGGAATCTGGTTGCCCTTGGCGTACATGCACTGCTGGTACGCGATGTCGTAACGCCGCTGCGAGCTGTAGCCGGTGCGCTGGCTCTGGTCGGAACCGACGGCGGCACCGGTCACGCCGCCGATGGCCGCGCCGACACCGACCGCGTTGTGGTTACCGCCGGCAAGGGCGCCTGCCGCAGCGCCCAGCACCACGCCTGCGGCGGTGGCGCCGGCGAAGCGGTTGGTTGCGGCATCGCCGTTCTGGCTGCCCGACGAGCTCAGCGCCCAGTCGCGGCACAGCTTGTCATCGGCGACAAAGACCTCGAAAGGCTTGTTCGGGCCGGGCATCACCGTGACGGTGGGGCCGGTGGGCATCTCGGCGCAGCCGGCCAGCGCGAGCAGGCAGGCGGCGGCACCCAGTGCAGAGGCACTTTTCAGTCCAACGAATGAAGAACTCATGATTTCACCTCGGTTTGTCAGATCGCCGCCATGGCTCAACGGCTTCGCATGCAGCGATGTTGACAGGGGATTCATTGGACGTACGTAAAGAAAGTTTGTTCCGATGCGCGTTTGCCGCATATCCATGCTCGGCAAATGCCTAAGTCTTATAACGAGTAAGCATCCGTTGATTGATTTGTTCTTTATTCGATCGGCCGTCCCTAGCATGCGAAGCCTTGGGGCACACATGGCCCGTATTGCAACGAAAGAACGACTCATGACTCTCTCTCGCACCCTGCGCAGCCTCGTGGTGGTTACCGCCCTCGGCGTGGCGGCCGGCGCCACCTGGGCCAAAGACATCACCCTGCTCAACGTGTCGTACGACCCGACCCGCGAGCTGTACCAGGACTACAACGTCGCTTTCGCCAAGTACTGGAAGGCCAAGACCGGCGACACCGTGACGGTGAAACAGTCGCACGGCGGTTCGGGCAAGCAGGCCCGCTCGGTGATCGACGGCATCGACGCCGACGTGACCACGCTGGCACTGGCTTACGACATCGACGAGATCTCCAGCCGCGCCAAGCTGATCACCCCCGACTGGCAAAAGCGCCTCAAGCACAACAGCTCGCCCTACACCTCGACCTACATCTTCCTGGTGCGCAAGGGCAACCCCAAGGGCATCAAGGACTGGGGCGACCTGATCAAGCCGGGTGTGTCGGTGATCACCGCCAACCCCAAGACCTCGGGCGGCGCGCGCTGGGGCTACCTGGCCGCGTACGGTTACGCACTCAGGCAGCCCGGCGGCAACGACGCCAAGGCCAAGGAGTTCATCACCAAGCTGTTCGAGCAGGTGCCGGTGCTCGACTCGGGCGCCCGCGGATCGACCGTGACCTTCGCCGAGCGTGGCCAGGGCGACGTGCTGCTGGCCTGGGAAAACGAGGCTTACCTGTCGCTGAAGGAATTCGGTGCCGACAAGTTCGACATCGTCTACCCGCCGACCAGCATCCTGGCCGAGCCGCCGGTGACGGTGGTCGACAAGGTGGTCGACAAGCGCGGCACGCGTGACGTGGCCACCGCGTACCTCGAGTACCTGTACAGCCCGGAAGGCCAGGAGATTGCCGCCCGCAACTTCTATCGCCCGATCGACCCCGCCGTGGCAGCCAAGTACGCCAAGAACTTCCCGCCGGTGAAGCTCTTCACCATCGACGAGGTGTTCGGCGGCTGGACCAAGGCGCAGAAGACGCACTTCGCCGACGGCGGCGTGTTCGACCAGATCTACTCCAAGAAGTGACTGGCGATGAGCCCGACGCAGAGCCGCCTCAAGGCGGGCGACTCCCCTCGGGGGGCGGCGCGTAGCGCCTTGGGGCTGTCATGACCACCGGCCTGAACTTAGGAATCGAGCCGGTGGTCACGCAGTTGCGTGAACTGCGGGAGCAAGCCCTTCACCACCGCCAGCGCGACGACAAACCGCCGCGCCTGCCTTCGCGCAAGGCGCTGATCGCCATCCTCGAGGGGCTGGGCGCCGCGCTCTTTCCCAACCGGCTCGGCCAGCCCGAGTTCAGCTCCGAAGGCATCGACCACTACGTGGGCCACACGCTCGACGTGGCCTTGCGCAGCCTGCTGGAGCAGGTGCGGCGCGAGCTGCACTTCGCATCGGGCCTGGCCGAGATCGGCGACCGCGATGCGCAGCGTGCGGTCGACATCATTCGGCAGTTTGCGCAGCAGTTGCCCTCGGTGCGTGCGCTGCTCGACAGCGACATCACCGCCGCCTACCAGGGCGACCCGGCGGCGCGCAGCATCGACGAGGTGCTGGTCTGCTACCCCGGCATCACCGCGATCACGCACTACCGGCTTGCGCACGTGCTCTACACGCTGGGCGCGCCACTCACGGCGCGCATGGTGTCGGAGCTGGCGCATTCCACCACCGGCATCGACATCCACCCCGGCGCGCAGATCGGCGACAGCTTCTTCATCGACCACGGCACCGGTGTCGTGATCGGCGAGACGGCGGTCATCGGCCGCCGCGTGCGGCTGTACCAGGCGGTCACGCTGGGTGCCAAGCGCTTTGCCACCGATGCCAGCGGCGCACTCGTCAAGGGCGAGGCGCGCCACCCCCATGTCGAAGACGACGTGGTGATCTACGCCGGCGCCACCGTGCTCGGCCGCGTGGTCATCGGCCGCGGCTCGGTGATCGGCGGCAACGTGTGGCTCACCCGCAGCGTGCCGGCCGGCAGCCACGTGGCCCAGGCGCAGGCGGTAACCGACGCCGTGGTCGGCCCGGCCGGGCATCGCTCCGATTTCTCCGCCCTTTGACCCGAATTTCACCCTGACCTTTTACTGAACCTGAACTGCACAACCCATGACCGAAATCCTCGAGAAGAACACGGCGCTCGGCGACGTTGCCGCGCGCACCTTGGCGAATGCCACCAAGACCGTGCCCATGCTGTCGGCGATCTCGCCGCGCTGGCTGGTGCACCTGCTGCAGTTCGTGCCGGTGGAGGCCGGCATCTACCGCGTCAACCGCGTGAAGGACGAGTCGGCCGTGTCGGTCGCCTGCTCGGGGC
>Ga0307515_10022110_pt1 | contig 11228 bp, 8 predicted proteins | sample 17_EM_MG_FD_194513 | JGI IMG/M metagenome (GOLD analysis project Ga0307515, IMG submission 194513) | Populus trichocarpa ectomycorrhiza microbial communities from riparian zone in the Pacific Northwest, United States - 17_EM | ecosystem: Host-associated > Plants > Roots > Unclassified | place... | reverse complement strand
TTTATTTCCATTAGATCATATCATAGCACCTCTAGTTGCATATCATCAAAGTGTAAATCCTTCTAGTGTGGTATATTCACCTATCTCTCTCTCTTAACTTGTATTCTGGTATGTGCTCTTAGATTTGGACTTCTTTCTTATGTTTGTTGAATTCCCTCTTTTGTTATAGAACCTGGACCGTGGATGGCGAATTAATATCCGAATTTATGAATTAAGATCCCAATTATGAAAGTCGAGTATTAATTAGAGCAAATAGTAAGATTGGGTAAAAGTTTTGCATTCAGTTTTGTACTACATTAATTGAGTGGTTGTGAGGCCACTTGGAAAGTTGTTTGTTTGGGATTGTGTATAAGCCACACTAAGATCTATTCTTCTTAAAAATATACTGCATAATTAACTTGAACACACAGTGAATGAAATTCTGCAAGGACATATTCTATTCTTTTCTGAAAAAAGTACAGATGAGTTGTAATCTCATTAAGTTCTATCATGATTTTTTAAGACTGATAAGTTCAATTTTTATTTTTAATTTTCTAGTCAACTTTTATTTTTATACTTCCTATAATACCCAAAGAAACATTTAAAAAATTGTTATTTAGTGTCTTTTATTGGTGAAACTTTACACTAAATATTAATAAGTAATTTTTTCACTCATAAAACATTTTTCTGGCTTTGTAGCCAAAATAATGTTTTCCACTTTTTTTTAAGTTTTGCTAAAAGACTAAACCAGTTGTATATTGTAGTGTGATTTTCATATGATTTTATTCTTGCCAGAGTCTACAATATTATTAGCAAGTGGTGTAGTTAGAGAATTTGTTGTGCGTTTCACATTTGTGTCGCAAGCTCCCCTAACATTATATTTGGTTGAAAGAAGGGTAAGCAAGGATAGGGTTAGTAAGGATAAATAAAGGAAGGGAGTGGTCGTGTTTCAACATTTCTCTTCTTTGGATATGCAAGGGATGAGAAGGGAAGGGAAGAGAATGAGAGGGTTAGGAAAACATGAGATTAATTATAAATTGCAAAATAGCCTTAATGAGTGGAAGGAAGTTATGCTTAATATTAATTTGTTTAGTGTCCGTCTTAGTTTTGCCCTTTATTCAAGCAGTTTTTCCTCACAAAGTTGCCTGAAGCCTAGTGCTGTAATCTCATTTAATGCTGCAATAATTTCTGCCAGTTGTTCTTCAACTGTTATTAAATCAACTACTTATAGAAGGTCTGAAAACTAAATGGCCCAGATGGCCTGCTATAAGCAAGCTATAATAAGAACCTGCTCTCTATGTTGCATATGTTGTCCAAGGTTTTTTTTTAAAATTTTAAGTTAAGGATGTTTATGTCATTTAATATTCTTAAACCCTCTAAACACCCCAGATTGGGGTGTTAAGATTTTTAATTATTTGAGGGGTTTGAACACTCCTAAACCTTTTCTTTCCCTAAGTATATTTAGAGCTGGATTATTGCAGATCTGGCCGTACTGGAGCTTCTAGCACCCCCAGCTTCCTGGGATTGCTGCATTATTGTGATGGCTTATAGGCAAAGTCTATGATCAGTTCTTTTTATCTCATCAAAACTAGTAACCTGCTTTACACTTGTGGACTTCCACGCCCTTTGCTTCTATTAGTAGTGAGAGCCAAACAAGGACAGAGGGTTTTATCCCCGCCTTTTATTCCCCGAAGTAGTTTTACAGGTGGATTTTTGCAGATCTGGCTGAATTGGAGCTTCTAGCACCTCCAGATCCCTGGGATTGTTGCTTTACTGTGGTGGCTTGTAGGCAAAGTCTGTGATTAGTTTTTCTTTTTTATCTCATCAAAACTAGTAGCCTGCTTTAAGTTTGTCTCCTCCCCCAACTTGGCATTGTTTTTACATCCAATCTCTTAATTACCTTGTCGGGAGCCTTGATGGACTCTTCTATGTTGATGATATATTTGGTGCTGCTGGCATGTCCACAGGTTGGGGATTGAGAGAGGGGGGGGGGGGGTTGTTGGTGAGAGCTGGGAAGGACCACCTTCTAAATAAAAGGGAACACAAGTAAATAACCTACTGACCCTCTATGATGTGAACATGTCGCTACAGTACTGATACAAAGAGAAAGGAAAATAATCCAAAATGCAACTTTCCATAATTAGACCCAACAACATGAGGCAAAGACAACCAAATTCAAATTCTTCTTTTCCAACTTCTTAGTATCAAACCCAACATCTTGTGACAAAAAACTCTTTGGACTTGTATGGTTTGAGTTGAGTTATGAATTGTGTAATTTGTCTATGGTTTCTGATGATTTCAATTATTATAGATATGAAACCTTTGATTCTTGAATCAAATTGATACTAATTAAGAATTATATCATTCTAACAATGATGAATTTGACAACAAATTTTGAAGTTGTTATGACTCTGTTTCAATTGGTGGCTCGCTCATGCATACCTTCTTGTGAGAGCAACTTGCATCTCCAAGTATTCATCTCTATAAATTGACACTTGATAGATGGATGGCTATGTCTGTCTTCAACCAATGAACAGAAACTCAAAACTCTACGCATTTAAACATTGGTTATCTAAGATACTTCCTTTTTAAACCCCTCCATCTGTTAGTTATTTTTTGAGCTATCTTATCAGGTTAGAATTATTAGCTTATGGTTTCAGCTATTTGATCTCACTTTCCCTCTTCTGACAAATTTTGGTCCAGTCCTGGTATGGAATTTTCAATATGGTGCATGGACTCCTATCCATGCAGAAGTTTTTACAACGACTTAAGTGGATTTATTAATCATTGCATTATTCATAAATTACACATTGCAAAATAGAATCAAAGCTTGTTATTTTAAAAACCTTTATTTGATCACACCGCAGAGAATGTTGATTACTCTAATTGTAGATACATGCTAAGCTTAAAACAATTTATTGTAGTGGCTGACCGGAGGAACTTTGCTTTCACGGGATAGAGAATTTATTGTATTGTATCGGGGAAAGGATTTCCTACCATCTGCAGTTTCCTCTGCAATTGAAGATCGAAGAAAGCGTGGAGATATGGATAAACGATGGACAGACTGTATTACATCAAATGAAACTTCGGAGGAGCTTAAAGACAGGAGTTGGAGGACTACAAATGCTAAATCTACAGATGAAATTGATGATACCAATGACCGGAAACATGATCTCTCTGAAAATAAAAACTTGAGGTCCACTGATGCAGCAATTAAAAGGACTAGCATCAAATTGTCCATGGTATGATGTTGTGGAGGTGCCATAGCTGTTGAGAATTGACTTGCACTTGTCAAACTCTTATTTATGTTAACACGAGGCATGTTATCACAGGCACTAGAAAAGAAAGCCAAAGCCGAGAAACTTCTTTCAGAGCTAGAGAAATCAGAGATGTCCCAGCAGCCAGAAATAGATAAAGAGGGGATAACTGAAGAAGAAAGATATATGTTACGGAAGATCGGCTTGAAAATGAAGCCTTTCCTTTTAATGGGTGAGTTCTTTGCAAGAAAGCACTGTTGCATGTATCTTTATATTCTTTCTTTCAGATTAAAGGGCTTTTAACTTGTCAAAATGAATTATCCCACCAAGATGGCCCCTGATGAATGTTTTCTCTTCTTTTCTCAGGTAGACGGGGGGTTTTTGATGGAACAATTGAAAACATGCACCTTCACTGGAAATATAGGGAGCTTGTAAAGATAATATGTAAAGAGAAGAGCTTTCAGGCTGTTCAAGCAGTAGCACGGACCTTGGAGGCTGAAAGTGGTGGAATATTAGTGGCAGTGGAGGGTGTCAGTAAGGGTTATGCTATTATCCTGTATCGCGGGAAGAATTATACACGACCTGCTTGTTTAAGGCCTCCAACACTCCTGAGTAAAAGGCAAGCAATGAAACGCTCTTTAGAGGCACAACGACGAGAGGTAAACTTGGCTTGTATGATATAAAGTGCATGTATTTTTCCCTGCACCCTTGTGTGTGCACGTGTATATTAACACATTTTAGAGGTAAACATATTGTTGTAATGTCTTAAAATTGTGTGCTCAAGCTAGAAAAGAAATAACCCATGTGCTTGTTAATTTAGCTTACAAAGAAAGTCTAAATAAATTAACTTATTTGAGAAGCCAAGAGGTTTAGCTTGTCTAAAAGCCCAAGGATGTCATATTTCAGGGTTGTCTTATTTTCAAGCTCTCATTCTCTAGAACTTGGTTGCTAAAGAAAAGAGTGAGTTGGATAGAGATTTCTTTTATATGTGTGAGGTAGATTTGTAAGAGAAAAGAATAGTGTGAGAGAGAGTGAGTTTTGGTGTAAATGGGTTTTGTTTGAGAGAATAATATGTGCGATTCCTTGTAATCTCTGTTTTCACATGGTGCGTTTTTGTTACTATGCTTGCTCATGGATGTAAGCCAAGGTTGCCAAACTATATATATGTTTTTATGTGTTCTTGTGTGATTTTTGATTCTTGGTCTATTTCCACAACGTATATTAATGATAAGGGTCATCCATTAACGATTAATTTTTAGCTTTCAAGGTCTGTTGACTATCTTGAAAGTAAAGAGAAGAGTTGTCCTGGCTTATCACCCTTGCCATGATATGAGAACCTTGAGAGCCCTTTGATGATGTTGTGCTTGCCTTTATGCAAGCTTTTCAATCATTGTTTTTCACTCCTTTCTATCTCCTTTGACTCAGTATGATATCTACGTTATCCTTTGGATTTTCTGAGTTGGGCTTTGGTAGTAGATTTTATGTTAAAACCTTGCCCATTAAAATATTGTGTGGTGATTTCTTTTTCCTTTTTCTTTTTTCTTTGCATGCCCTGTCGAATTAAGTTGCCAGTTTCCCTATCTTATAAACCAAGTGATGACATTTTGGCATCGATCAAGATTACTGGCAGCCTTTTGAAACATTCAAATAGTTGGTCCTTCTGATATCTGACCTAATATGCTGATTACTATTCCTGCTAAGTGACCTAATTTTTAAAGAGTTTGATTTTGTTTCCTTGTTTTCTTAATGAAGTCATTGAAGCTTCATGTTTTGCGGCTCACCAGTAACATAGACCACTTGAAACTTCAATTAGTGAGTATCTCACTTTCCTAAACTCATTTGATTGTTTTTATTCGCCAAGTACATTGTCTTATAAAATTCGCATATGATGTTTGACGCAGGTTAAAGACAAGGAAGCCTATAATGTACAGTGCTTTGATGAATCAAAATTTCAGGTGATTGGCTTTCCCTCCCTCTCACACCCAGAAACATGTCATGCACCTTGCACGCACATACACTAACACAACTCTTAGTTTAGTGCCTGCTGGCTCTGTTCTACACACTGCCCAACAATGTTCTCTGTTTGATCAATACTAAATTGAACATTTTATTCTTTTACTTAAGGGTTTGTTTGTTTTGCGTAAAATATTTTACAAAAAACTGGTCAATGAAAAATATTTTATAGTCAACCTTTAAAATTAGTTTATTTGTTAGAAAATATTTTCAGCCTATGAAGTTCCGTAAAGTAATCCACTTACAATATCATCCAACTATTTCAACTACCACTACCATTGAAAAATATTTTACATGTAAAATATTTTACGGCAAACATTGAAAAATATTTTACATGTAAATCATTTTCCATCTGTAAAAGGCTAAATTACACATTTGCCTTCTGTTTCAGGTTAAAGATGAATTAGAAGAACCTGCAAGAACAGATTCTGAACTGAAGCCTGATTGTCATTCATATTCAACCATTCCTGCTGATTGTAATGCGATTATTGAGGTAAGATACATATCCACCTCAAAAGAGAAAAGAAGCATATCAATAACATATTTGAAAGTGAAACATACCTTGTCAGAGCTAATTTTACGTTTTCGCTTGGCATTTTAAGATTGCTTGTTATTCATTTTGAACTGAAGGCCAAATAATAGTATATATGCATTCTGATCACATTTAATTAATGCACTTATATTCTTCTTTATTACATAACATTGGTTTTAAATTTCCTTTTCCTTTTTCTTGTCACTTATGACATCTAATATGGAGTTTGGCATTTTGTATTATTTAAGACTAGGGATGAACATGGAGTTGATTCAACTGCTGTTAATCAAAATGATAGCCTGGGTGCATCAGCGAATCATAAGCAACTTCAACCTGCTCAACGGTCTAATTGGACTGATCTTTATCCAACATTTGATGGGAATAGGACTGGTGAAAATGAACCTAATTCTTCACCTGAATTCGTGAGAAATGAAACCTGTAATAGTCTTCTATGTTTTATAATACATATCTGTAGCTTCTAATCTGGTATTGCTTATTGACATTTCAGTCAAATGAAAAGAATGTGTCTCACCTTAATGCCAAGAACTGTGTTTCTTTCAATGAGGAAATGGGATCATCAGTCAAATCAGCTGAAAATCAGTCGGGAGAATCAGTTCCAATTGTGGTGGAAAAGGACAATAGAAAGCCTTCCAGCGTTGTTTGTCTTTCCAATAGAGACAGACTTCTTCTACGAAAGCAAGCCCTCAAGATGAAAAACCGTCCAGTGCTTGCAGTAGGTGATATTCTATTCCTGTCATCTCATTTTCTGATTTTTTTTTATTCTACTTTCTTTTACATCATGGTTTGCATTCCCCTTCAACTAATGTGGTTTCTAAGGGTGCTATTCTCAAACCCTGTGATGGTTTAATGGCGTTTTGTCTTGCAACATTTGCTATAATGGCACACTGAACCTGGTGGTTCCAAAAAACACAAATGGGTCTTTGTACTATCATAATCATGACAAGTTGTCTACCATCCATTTCCACCATGATTTGAATTTGGGCTATTTTGAGGACCTACTTGATTCAAATCATCACATGTTCTAATTTGATTGGGTGTTGAGAGGACTAGCTGCAGCATCAGTACCCACTAACAAAAAAAATGTGTAAAATTAACTAAAGTTCATTAAAAATTAAAGAAAAACACATTCAAAATTGAAGGAAAAAAAGAAAAAAAACTAAAAGTCAAAATCGAACAACAACAAATGAAGCTCATAACTACTGTATCAAATTTGTCATCTGACGCCCTCCACAAGCAAAACACAAACCTAAATCTAGTACTGCGAACAACTACATCAAATTAGGTTTCAAATTGAACCCCTATTTAACACAATTGAAAAACAAAACATTAAAAAAAAAAAACTGTTGGGATTCAACTAAACTTCTTAAGTGGCCCATGCTATGAGATTCCGCAAGCACAACAGTTGCAGTTAAGCCATGTGATTACTAACAGTTTTTTGTACTCACTGTGTTTAACTTGTGAGACATTGTTGGAGTGTTTGATGGTGGTTTCTCTGTTCCTCCATTTTTCCCCATGGCTATATTTTGTTCAGCAATTTTGCCATACAGTTTGGTGGTGGAGGGTAGAAATTGAAGAGAAGCTAGATTTGGGAATGGAGGAACTCTTTAAATCGTCAAAATTTGAACAAGTTAGCTGGCTTTTGGGTCAGATTCTTGTAGGAATGTATGTGTGGGAACAAAATATACAGCTTTAGCGGATCGTTGTCACTTGAAAGAAGAAACTGAAAGTCAGTCATGCCTGGTGAAGACATTCCTTTGAAGTGTTCAGGGAGGAGGGGGAGTTAGTCTAGAGGAAGTGAAGTCGATGATGGCCTTTTCATTTCTAATTTATTTATACTTATAATTTAAGGTTTAGACTTTGAGTTGATATTTTCAATTTTCTTTTTACAATTTAGATTTATTAGATTTTATATTTGACAAATCCATTTATTACTTAATATAATTTTAATTCTTTTAGAGTATTTGACAATCAGGTTTAGGTATTTATCAGTGGGTGCTAGTGTGGCAATGGTTCCTAAAGGTACCCAATAAAATTGGAACATGAGTGTTGTCTGCTTCCATAAAATATCTCAAATTCAAATGTTCATAGGAATTTTTAATGGATGTGGATGGAAGGATGAAAGTCGCCATGTTACAATAGCACAAGGACTTGCTGCCACACCATCGCCCACCAGTAAAATATCTCACATTAAACCTGACAGTTTCAAAAACACAATTGGACAAAATATTGCATTTTTCAAAGCCACCGGATGTAATGTGCTAAAATTATAATAGTCAGGGGATGAAAAATGCCATTAAAGCACAGGTTCTTATTTTCGTTGACATCATGGTTTAACCCTCTTAATTCTATTGGAGGACATCAATTTTGTGTGATCCACTTTTCATATGTTAAATGTTGTCTCGTTTGCCTTAGTTTATTTTCTGTACTCTCCAAATCATTGTAGTTTGTATATTCTAAATGAAGTGCCTCCTGCTCTTTCTCCCCGCTCTTTCAAGCCTTTTTTATTTCTTGAGACCACTTTGAAGGGCTTGGATCAATGAATGAATTCTCCCTATGGCTAACTTGTCTTAATATACAATTACTCTTCATTTCGCTCTTGACATACAAAGTTTATACTTTATGAATGATTACATGTTTTATAGAAACAAAGAATTAGGAGTTCAGCATCCCAATCTTCTTAATTTAGAGTATAAGCAATGGAGACACCTTCCAGTTTATTTACCCTCTCATTTTATGTATGTTTACATTCTAACAACCATTCTTTGTAGTCCATTCAAACTAGTAATAAATGAAGTATAAGAATCAGCTTCCATTGCTAGAAAATCCTCTGTAGTGAGAATAATCTTCTACCACGAATATACTCTTTTTTGTTGCCACCATGAAACCCAAAAAACCTAGCTTTATGAAGCCCCAAAATGTGCTTTTGTTCATCAGCTGAATCTGCTAGACATGGCTTTGTTTTCTGGGAAAAAAAGTGGACCCCAAGTTAAGGGACTTTCTCCAATAGTCAAGTGGGGTAACCATGCTGTTAATGAGCTGGTCCTGCGATAAAAAAAAACTTTAAACTACCCCATGATTGGCGATGGATGTGAATTATTGTCTCATATGCTCCAAGACCCCAGGATTTAGTTGCTAGTGAAGTTATTTTGCTGCATACTTGAACTGTGCTAACTTTCTTTCCTTGGGTTGATGTATTTTTTGTTGAACTTTCTGCATGACCCAAAAACATTGAAAACTTTGAACCTCAATTTTCTACTTTTTGGATGTGTAATAGGCAAATTGCCAACCAAACGTGGCATTTCAAATTTGGTGATCTTACCAACTGTTTTTTGTGGATGCTACAACAATACATTTTCTTAGAGAGGAAAATGTTACATTTTCCTTTCTGAACATATTATATGCTCCCAGTTTCCAACCTTAGCCCCTCTACTCCCCACATTCTTTCTTCCATAAGGCATAAACTAAACATAGGAACTTATTGAGTCTTGTATCTCTGCTACTGCAATTCTTTTCTAGGGAGGAGCAACATTGTCACTGGTGTTGCAAAAACAATAAAGGCCCACTTTCAGAGGCATCCTTTTGCTATTGTACATGTCAAAGGCAGAGCCAAAGGAACTTCTGTCCAGGAGGTGGTTTCCAAGTTGGAGGTCTGAACCCTAATTTCATGTTCATTTGGTTACTTTAAACCTGAATAAATTAATTGGTTAGAATCTTCTGCTTCTGTTTAATCCACAGGAAGCAACAGGTGCAGTTCTAGTCTCTCAGGAGCCCAGCAAGGTCATACTTTACCGGGGTTGGGGTGCAGGTGAACCAGGCCACAAGGGCAAGGAAAATAAGCAAAATGCCGGGGAGGCATCTAGAGCAAAGGGCAGGAGTCGGCATGCTGTGTCTCTTGAGCTCATGGAAGCAATCAGACTTGAATGTGGGCTGCAGCACAACCACCAAGCTAACAGACCAACTTCATCTGTATAAATTCGAGCATGTGCCTGAAGAATTGCATCCATTGCCATGATCAGTGCTTGTACTAAAAAATGCATGTTAACACCTTGGTGAAAGGTCATCCCTCTTCACGCTGTCTGTGTAGTGGAAAGTACACGTTCTCAGATGATTTTGGATAGTTCAGCAAAGAGCAACAATGCTTTTGCTCGTGTAAGATACTTGACAGAAACTTGGTTTCCATCTTCAAGAATGAGCCGCATGTTCGGAGTCCTTTGGATCAAGAAAAAAATCAAGGCATTCGTGTTTCAACTGCATCAACTTTTGCTGCAAGAATAAGATGGGAAGGAAAAACAAACGATAAAGTCTCGTTCCAGATGACATTCATATATATATATATATATATACTTACATTTTATTTTTATAAAATTAATCTTAAAAAATAAGACTCAAATAGAGTATCTGTAGGGTGTAGAAGTCCTCCACTTGATTCAATCAGACTAGATTGCAGCGAAGACAAGTGATGGATTAGTTAGAGGAGGGTGGAGAAAATCGGCTCCAGCTTTATCTATTGTCATCCCTACCCTTCACTAATCTATCTGATAATTTTCTAATAAATTATGCTACAAGTTAATTATTTCTCCCTTGTAATGAGAAGAAACTACAAAATAAAAACTCAATCCCAATAAGAGACATGTAGCAATCTCATAAAATGAAGTGGAATATGGAATACAAAGATTTCACACCTTGCAAAAAAAGAAGGTAATTTGTCCTCACTAACATCACACGAGAAACAAGAACATAAAAAAAGAGAGATTAATTGCAAGAACTATAAAGTGCAAAAATTAAGAAAAACAGTAAAAAGTGCTGTTAAGGAAAGCAATAAAAATTAAAATAAGAAAAATTTAGATTGAAATTACATGGCTGACCATCTTTTATAATAGTTGTGTGACCTTTTACATATTGGTTTAAAATTTGAATTAACAAAATATTAAAGGGTGTGGCTAAATAATTGCAGACGCATTCATAAAATACTATTCACTAGATTTTTTTTCTTATTTAGTCCCATGATATTATTTTGGCATCATTGTATGGAAAAAGTTATTTAAGATCATCTTTGTATGCTTGTGTATCCACTGTCTTAAGTAATCATATTTTCCTATTTAATTGACTATTTTGAGTTTACTATGATGAATCAAATTTAGATAAGAATTTTAATCATAATTTGATTTTCTGATATTTTCTTGCAAATTAATAACTCCCCATATTAATTTGGAAAATATTGCTTAGTTTTCTTAATGGGTTAGAATTCCATTTAATTTATCCAACCTTGAGTAACTCAATAAATCAAAATAAAATAAATAAAATAGATAACATAACTTATCAATCATATTTCCACGTAACTTCTAGATCAATTAGTTGACAACTCTTTATCTAAATATATCATATATAGTTTGCTTAACTACTGTCTCTAATCTTATATAATCATG